>ENA-UERK01000901-UERK01000901.1-human-gut-metagenome-genome-assembly--contig:-NODE-901-length-23803-cov-5.278682_pt1 | contig 23803 bp, 36 predicted proteins | sample MGYA00242957_ERZ507957 | MGnify/ENA primary metagenome ERZ507957 (study PRJEB26167, sample SAMN06115538) | human gut metagenome | host: Homo sapiens | place: China:Heilongjiang | collected 2015-11-06...
GCGATTGTATGGCATTTCGCAGTTTTGCGCTGTCCTTTTCAAACCCCGTAGGATCTATTTCGGTGTCAACAATAATTGAACCATCAGCTTTATCAGCCATATTGTCACCGTCCTTTACGGGCTTTTACCGTCCAAAATTGCAATAAGTCTGTCCTTAGCCGCCTGTTCCTCAGCAGAGAGCCTCTTCTTTATAACGCATAAATCTTTGTTTGAGTTATAAAATTCCTGCTCCCACTTTTCGAGATTTTTGTGGCTTGCCTTTTTTGATCTTATCCTTAAGACCGTTGAAAACAAGCCGTCCTCGATCGTCATATAATATCCCATAAAAGTCCACCAGTGCATATAGCGCACCTTTCGGGTTTCAAAGCCTGCAACCTTATTGATCGCAGGATAGAGCAACGGAGCGTCCTGTTTCCAATCCATTGTGCTGGGTGTAGGTCGCTTATTGTCATTCTTTATCCCGCAGTCAATGAATCCGACTGCCGCCTTGAAAGCCTCCTCATAGTCCTTTTGCGGGATCATATTAAAATCACGATAAAGGATATACAGACATATATAGACCTTTTCCTTATCTTCCAATTCAGGGTCATTAAAAGCCTCTATAATTTTGAGGATATCATCCTTATTGGTTCTGATAGAGTATTCTTTGCCGTTTACATTTAATCTGTTTGGCAGCATACTTCATCACTTCTTTTTCTTGCGCTGTCCGCCGTTTTTGTGCTTGCCGTTGCGGTATCCATGAGTGTATTTTGCAACTCTGTCATCAATTTTTGCAAACTCATGGTCAAAGCGACTGCCGATATAATTACCAACCGCTTCAAGAGCGTTTTCGCAGTAGAATTTACCGTTACACGGAGCAAACGGATGAACTTTGCCGAAAAAGGCTTCCGAATAGTTGCCGCCGAACAAATAATCGCAGGCTTCATAAAGCTGTCTGACCGCCTCTGCCATTGTTTCCTTTGCCGACTCCTCGTTAGTTGAGCCATCGGGATTTATGTCAATATTTCCGAGCGGCTTTGTAATCTCAGGTATCTTTTTGACAACCTCGTCGTAACGGTCTGCCATATTCAAATCGGTCGGCACAAAATAGAACACGCCGACTTCCTGTCCGTATTTATTACGGATAACCTCTTTGACGGTACCGTCGTCAACCACAATACCGAAATTTTTAACTTTATCGTTTGCCATAATGATATCCTCCTTGTTTGGTTAAAATGATTGAGGGCTGTTAAGCACAGCCCACTAAGCTTATCAGGCAGAAGCCTCACTTTTAGTAAACGTCTTGCTATCAGCGTCGAACGTTCCCTTGACACGATTTCCAGCATAATGTACGGTAAACGGTGTCTGCACACCCGATGTGTCACCGCCGATTGACTTCGGGACTATGATTGCATCTTCTTTGTACGCCCAGAGACACGTTCCGTCCGCCTTAAAAAGTGCATCGACAACGGTTGTCTTGCAGGTGTCGCCTGTTGCTCTTTCATTTGCAAGATCCAAAATCTTTTTGGAAAGCGCATCATCGTATTCGCTGTAATACGGGTCAGGCTCTCCCGACACCTCGTATCCCTTTATGCGGACACTGTTTTCGCCCAAGATGTTTTTCTTTGTCTCAACATCAGGGTTGAGCTCAACATTGTACTCCTCAAGGTCTGCACCAAGGCGGACGTAAGCAGATGTACCTGTGCTAAAGGATGAGTCAATGTAATGTGCGAGGTATTTTCTTTCAATACTCATTAAAATCACTCCTATTTGTCATATTCATTTTTGTATTTCAGCGTTGCTGAAAAAGACCAATCTTCTGTACCGTCCTGATATGCCGCCGCAAGGTGTGCAACATTGGTACGGCTTATAGACTGGATAATTCTGTTTCCTGCCGATAAAGCAGGATATTCTTCGAGCTTGTATGTTTTACCGTCAACAATGACATCCTGCTTTTCAAGCCATTTACCGAGCAGGTCAAGAAATTCTTTAACTTTTATTCTCATCTGCTCTGTCGACGGTGAGCAGCGGTAAACCACGCTGAACGGATACTGACATATCTGCGTTACATGACCGCAAATATCTGTTTTATCTGACAATATAGCCGCCCCGGAGGTTGGGAAAAAGCCTATTCCAGCCGCTTCTCCGAGTGTTGAAAAAGCAATTCGTTCTGTCTTACCCGGAAACTCGTTTATGAGTTTCAGAAGCGTTGTTGAAACCACTTCCGAACCCTCGACGTCGATCTTTATCGTTTGTTTTGCTTTTGGTAGCATTATCCGCCGCCTCCTATTTCTTTAACTCTTTTTATCCAGTATTCACCGTTTCTCGCCTTAGCTTCATCAAACCAATGTGACGTTGCTTCGGGTCTGCCGTAAATAAGGTCTCTGTCTGTAAGCACCTTAATTGCGCCCGGCTTTGCCCATGGACTTCCCGTATCGGGATCAACCATGACTTTTCCCATATAGAGAAAGCGACTTTCAGGTCCAGGGAAAACAACATATCTTCCACCCTGCTCAACAGATGCTTTTTGTTGCAATGTGCCTGATTTAAGCGGCATCACGGGCTTGCAATCTTCAAGCACCTGATGTCCGAGCCAATCTTGAGCCTCTTGAAACTGTTTGGAAAAGCGGTCAAAACTTATATCGGCTTTGATCGTTCCGTCAACAACCGATATCCCTTTAAAATGACTTATATCGCTCATATTACCTACCCCCTATCTCAAAATGAGGAAGCAGAGAATAAAACGCACACGATGAAATGAGATACACTCCGTCGTATGCGTCGTTCATTGCGTTATAAAGTCCGTTTTCATAGTCCGAGTCGGAAACAGTCTTTACATCGTTCCAATCACCGACATAAAAGAAATCTTTCGCAAGATCAAACGTTATCTCATCCGATCCTTTAAACATTTTCGGCTGAGCGTATCGCTTCAATCCGTCTGTCGTTCGGATTTGCTGTTCCTTGTCGCTTTGTATCAGCATTTTAACCGTATCGCCGTTGTTGGTTTCTCCCGACTTTAGCTCGCTCGATTTCTTTTCAACAAGTGATACATCGGGAATTACGGAAACAAGCCATTGACCGTCAAGATGATTAAAAAGAGTTATAGTTCTGTCAAACATAGGCTTCACCGCCTGCATACAACAGATTGATTCCGTTCGCATCAGGAACATTTGCGATATACCGTGCCGCAGTTTCAGCTATCAGCTGATTTTGTGCTTCCTTGCTTGCGGCCGCAGCGGAATACACAGATGAACTGCTGTTTACGGAAGTATACGAGACCGATTCTTCCCCTGCTTTTATTGAGGATATCGGTCCCGTGTATTTTCCGTCAGTATCAATCCTTGACGCAACCGCTTTGCGCTGTTCCTCTATCTTGTAAAGGCACTCAGCAACCGCACAAACGGCTTTCTGGACTTTTTCATCGTATATCTGTTCCGTAGGATAGGCTTTGATTAAACGACCGTATGTGAGCGTGTCAAGCTCGTCAGAAGCACGACTCAAATACTTGTTTATATCGTCCAAGGGGATTTCATTCCCGAAGTATTCTTCAACATAGAATTGACTTGTCGAATACAATCTCAGCCCTCCTTTGCCGGCTTCTTCTTTCTGCCGTTCTTGGCAGGCTTCGGTGTGGATTTATACTCTGTATAGTTCTCCGAAGCCTGCATCATAGCTATGCTCGTTTTGTTTGTAGCGGAAAGGATATTTCCCGTCCGCTTATTCATAAAGAGCATTGCCGTCACCTCAGTTCATCGTGTAATAAGTAGTACCCGAAGCAAAAGAGGTAATCTCGGCTACCGTGTAAACACCGTTCGACTCGGTGTAATACGTCTTGGAGCTGTCATAGGTCTCCGAAGCTGTATTGACCTTTGTAAACGTTGCCGGCTTGAAGATAAGGTCGGGAGTGACCGCCTTGGTGCCGTAATAGAAGAACAGCTCAACGGCATAGTCGTCCGAAAGAGGAATTTTCTCTGCCTTATAGCCGTTGGAATAAACGGGCTGTGCAACCGCACCGTCAGCCATAATAACAGCGTCAACACCTGTAGGAAGATGAACGCAAGACTGGGTTTCAACGCCGTGCCATACATTGAATGACTCTGTACCCGTGTCGACATTCGCTCTCTCCTGCTTATCAAGCTGATTACGGATAAGTCCGTAATACTTCGGGGAAAGAACAAGTCTCATAATCTCACGGGGAATACCGTCAACGAAATCATTCTGAGTTGTTTCAAGCTCCTGGATAAATGCTTCGAGCTTATCCTCGATCTTGTCATATCCCGTAAGATTAACGCTTGTTGCGTTGTCTGCGGCGCAAGCGAAGAACTTCTTGTCAAGCTCTGAGTTCATAACAAGAACGTGGTTGTTTGTTCTGCGGTCGATTACACCCTCAACGCCCAAGAGACGTACGTCCTTCTCCGCAAGCTCCTCAATGATCTCCTTGTCCTGGTCGAGCGGAACTGTAACTGCCTGAGCCTTTACCTTATCGCCCTTACCTGCTGTTCTCGCAGTACCGTAGGCCTTTGCGCTGGCATTTACAAATCTCTTTGCTTCAAGTGAACCTGCGTCGGGATCGCCCGAAAGCTCCTTGTTTTTCATTGATGCGGAAACGAGCGACTTTTGAAGTCCCTCAATAACTGCACCGTAACGTTCGGCAAGATAAGCCTTGCCCTCTGCTTCTGTCAACATTGACAATGCTGTGATACGTGACATAAAATATCAATCCTTTCTTAATTTAAAAAATCTTAGGCGGTACTTTGGCTTTTGTTTCCGTCCCTGTGCCGTCACCTTGCATTGGTCCGGTAAACCTCGCCGCCTTTTCCTTTGCGGCACTTTCTTTTGCCGCAGCCTGCTTCTCTTCTTCCGAAAGATAAAGACCGTTGTCATTCTTCTTTGCCGCTTTCATAAAGTCGTCAAAGCCAAAAAAGGTATTATCCTTCCATTTAAGTCCGCTATCCTCAGACAAGCACTCTGCCTTGAGCTGTTTACGGGCATACGGTGAAGCTACTCCGTATTCGTCCAGTTTCTGATCAATCCATTCCGACTGATCTCTTCGTGTGAGCTTGCTTTCATACTCGGACTTTGCATCTTCTGCCGCCTTCTTGTACTTTTCAAGCTCTTCCTGATACTTGTCGGGCGTCATATCGCCGAACTTTTTCAGAGTTTCATCTGCCTGCTTGAACTGTTCATTTGCATTCTCGAGATCTGCTTCCAGCTCAGCAATGCGCTTCTTCTGCTTATCGATTTCCTTACCGTTAAGCTCAAAAACACTTCTTACCTGCTCATCGGAAAGACCGAGAGCCTTGAGTTCTTCAGTTTTCATTACAAAAACCTCCTGTTATCCGCTAAGCAGTTGTTAAGGATGATGCTCGCACCCTGCGGATTTCGGCATTATTAAGACCGCCGACAGTCTGATAATGGTGCCCTTTGCCGGTTCTGCCCCGACGCTTTCTAAAAAAGGGCATAAAAAAACGCCCTGCAAAAACAGAGCGTAATTATAAATATTTACTTGTTATAATGACATCTGCCGTCATACCATACAGCACAATCATTCTCCCTGCATTTCTGAGGAACAACTGTACTTAATGTTACCGTTACCCCATCCGTTAATGTCTGTGTTGATGGATCGGCATTTTGAAACCACGATTGAGTTTCAATCTCTGTCGGTTTAATATAAGGACAGATCACGATGCATCACCGGTTACTCTGATGCCGTAAAGCCGTGCCACGTCATATTCGATACGGCAGCCTCTTGCCGATTTCCAACCGCTCGAGAAAAAGGCAACATCCGCCTGTGCAAGGACCTCAAGAGATTTTCCGAGGAACGCAACTGGCGGATGCTTTATATGTGATGTATTATAATCATTGAAAAAGCTGTCAAGAATTTCAACGTCATTACCGTACATTGACTTGACCCGTTCAATAATCAGTTTTCTTTCGGCGGCAATAAGCTCATCCGACTTGCCCATCGTGGGCTGTGATATAAATATTTTCAAGTTCAAACCTCCTGTTTATTTGTTTTCGAGCATAGAAAAAGCCGCCACATCATTTGTGACGGCTGTCATATAATTTCTTCAATTGATTTAATTTCGTTTTCATATATTTCCCCAAATTTAATATTATTCATTATTTGCATAAACGTAATCGTAGATTTCTTGAACCCGAAGACCGAGTTTATTAAGATTGTAGTTTTTATCAAATCCCTCGAATGTCAGCCAATAATTTAACTCATCAAGAAGGTCATTGCAGTCGTCTGAAGCTATCAATTTTTCCAACTTCTCATGATTTTCATTAAAAACAAACTCTCTTAAGAATTCAATATCATTCTTTTCGATATTTATCATTGATATCACCTCATACGTTTTAAATTGCATTGAATTATTTTCCCATCACTCAAACTAAAAGCAACGGATGCTTTTTTAGTTTCATATGTGCAGCGGAGATCTCCGTCCCTTATTTCGGGAATTGATGCAGAACCCTTTGTTAACGCTTCCAAAGAGTATTCCAATGGTGTTCCTTGCCGCATATTTTTGTGAGACTCTGCCGTATAACCGATTGTTCGATTTACAAAGTGTGGTGTAAATGCTTTTATCTCTTTTCCGTCTGACGTTAGTTTTCCTATAAAAGTTTCTTCTATGTTTTTTGCAACATCTTTATAGTAATCGTATCCAACAAGCGGAGATATTTGAGCACTCTTAACCGCATATGAATATCCCTTAATAAGTTCATATTCTTTGGGATTATTATACTTTATATCGTAGTATTTTTCAAGAGAATTCGGCAAAGAATCTGCGCCAATTTCTTTTTTCCATTGCTTATGATGTTCTTGTGCTTTTCTCGCCGCTTTCATAGCTTCCGACCTATTCCACTTGGCTATTGATAATCTGTCATCATAGCGTTTCAGACCGTTGCTTTCGCAAAAGTGGTTATATTCTGCATTATGCATTGAAAGCCTTGCAGAGGCTTTTTCGTAGTCCTCAGAGAGCTCTTTTTTTAAAGTCTTATCTTCTGCACAGTCGATAGCTTCCCGAAGCCCTTTAACCTTCAGCTTGTCAGCTCGGATAGTACGCTCAATCTTTCTCTGCTTTTGCGAGAGATCATAGGCTTTCTTATTTTCCTCTGCATCATATTCCTTGTAAGGATTATGATCGGGCTCACCCGGGCCGTATGAGTGACGGCAATTCCAACCGCACAAGCCCTCACCCGAGCCGTAGCCTGTTGATGATATAAAGTCGGGATAACGCTTATCTCTGCCCGTTCTGCTGTATAGTTTGCCTTGCCACCAGTAATGATTACCCGGATTTTCGCCGCCGTCACCGTAACGTGCGCCGAGATGAGCCGAGACTCTTATCAAATCCCAGTCACGTTCTTCCATTCCCTGCAGCGTCATATTGCCGCTTGCCTGTGCAACGCCCGTTCTTACGGCTCTGAGAACCGCTGTTTCAATTGTATCTTTATGTCCCGACGGATAAATAACTTCTGTTTGCGTGCTTGCGAGCTCGCTGACAGCCTCTTTTACCGCCGCAGTATATGATTGTGCGCCGCTCATTACTTTCATATGCGTTGAATCAAGCAGTTTGATAAACCGCCGCTGAGTCTCGTTTGCTGTCGTTCTCGTAAAGTTATATACCTCATTGTTTGTTCTTTGATAACAGTCGGTCAGAATATTTAACATCCGCTCCGAGCTAAGCAACGGTACAGATTCAAAGCCCTGCGCAACATAGAAAATATCATCAGCATTCCAAGCTCTTATACCCGCATCTTCAAAAATAGCCTTGATTTCATCTTCGGACTTGCCTGTAAATTCGTGTAATTCCTTTTGCAAATCCTCATACAAACCGCCCGCTTCTTTGTAAACCTGTGCCTGCCATTGATCGGTACCGCTCAAAAGATCTTTTTCGCCACGTCCCATTCGAGCCATAAAGCGGCGAATCATATCTTGTGATATCCACATATTCAGCTCATCGAGGTGCGGCTGCATTGTCTCGGCAATGGCTGCCAATTCTTCGGGAGTAAGCATTTATATCACTCCTCAAACAAACCTTTTTTCGAGGCTTGAGCTTCTGCAACAAGAGCTTTCGCCTCTTCCTCGCTCATGCCCTCAAACTTAACAAAGTATTTCCACGCAGGTACCCAGCCTTGAATTACATACTGCTTCCAAGAAGCCTTATCTTCTTCGTAGTTGTATGTAATATCTCCGAAATTATAGTCTATGTCATATAAGCCTAACGGAGCAAGGTTATAAAGCGTTATGATCTGATCTGCACCGTAAAGTGCCTGATCGAGTGCGAGTCTGAGGGCGTCACGGGTATCTTTTATTAACTGAATTGTGTCACGGTCATCGGCTTCAACCTGTGTTGCTGTAATCATACCCGTCTGACCGTCCATTACAAATGTGCCCTCAGAGAAGCCGCATTTTGTTCCTGCCAGTGAAAGGTTAAAGTTGATATCCTTAATGCGCTGATCCGTCAGCATTGTTGGAACGTGCTCATGTATAGCCGAGTTTTCATTGGCGTTAATTCCGACACCGAGCCCCTTAACGAATCTTGGAAGTTTCGTTCCCTGCTTTTGTGCCGATTGAATAGCAACCTGTGAGACAAAAGTAATATGCTTGCTGTCCTCAACTTCTGCATTCTTACGGCTGATTGCGACATCAACCGCTTTAAGCTCAGATATCGCTCCCGCAAACGCCGAAGCACCGAGCGGAGACGATTCGTCAATGAAATTATCCCCGGGCACTCTGAAATAGGCAAATAACGGTTTATCGAGATTTGCTATTCTTACTTCGGGCTCAATGTCTTTCCACGCTTCAACAGCATTGAGCTTAACAGGTTTGCCGAGTTGCTCATCATTACCGTTCAAAGGACTTTTGAACACCTTGTTTGTAATTCGATAAGTCTTACCGGTTCCGCTTTGCTCAAATCTGTGCCATTCGAGCCTTGTATATATAGAATCGCCCTGAACCTTTTGAACCGAAAAAATCGCGCCCTGTATATTGCCGTTGCTGTCCTTATCCGTAACAGCAAACTGCCCGGGGTACATTATGTCCCAAGACTCACCGTTATACTTAATCATCATTCCGCCGAGAGCAAGCCCTCTCGACAGCTTCTCCCCGACCTTTGATAACAGATTATCAGCTACGCTTTGCATGTATTCTGTTCTCGGAGATTGGCTCATTGCAACGCCTATATCGAGCGTTGTCAGCCTTGCTCTTGTATTGCACATAAGCAAAGCAAGATTTACCGTTTCAATATCATCCTCAGCATCAAGCCAAGGCGGAATACCCGTAATAATGGAGTTCCACTTGCTTTGTGCCGCATACATTTCCGGGGAATGGATGATATCTATACCGAACGCCTCCGAAGCATTCTTCATTGTTAAATTAAACATTCTTCTGATCCTCCCTATGAGACGAGAACCAAAGCTCATATTATTCACCGCCTCTTATTCTCCTGCAACCCACCAGAATATTGTTCTGAGGGTCGTATAGCAAAAGTAACGAATCATATCCATTGCATGATCGTTCCTCTTAATTACTTCGTCCTTGCCGTTTTTCTCGCTTGCTTCCTTATCCCAGCAATACGACCTAAATTCTCTGAATGTGTTCTCACAGCTTCTACTGAACCGCAGATTTCCGGCTCTCAAAAAACGTGTAACACATTGAATACCGTTTCTGACATCATTCTGACCTCCGACACAGATATATTTTCCGTGCCTTGTTATCGCTTCTATCATCGAAGAAGCCGACGGATCTATTACGATCCACTCAACGTCATATTCGCCGATGAACTCATCAAGCATTTTGTAATATTCCTCATCGCTCTTTCGGTTGTTGCTACTGCCGGAATAATACAGTTCCCGAAGCATTGTCGCTGTTTTATTGGCTTCGTCAACGTCCCACAAGCCGGCAGCAAAAGGATTGACTGTACCGTAGTCGATCGAAACAAAATAACGATGTCGGGGGCTCGGTGGAAGTATATCGTCCACTATATGCCGTTTCTCGTCAAATAAAGCATAAACGAGACCCTCGGCAATACAACGCTCGCCCTCAATATCACGTCGGTACCATAATGACCCGACATCATACTGGCTTATTGTCGCTTGCCGTGAAGCCTCGGAAATGTTTATGTTATCAAAGATTGTGAAATGCTCATAGTTTACACCGCCGAGCAGTGTGCCGTCGGCATCTTTTTTGCGATACTTGTCTATGTAGTCGACATAAATCGGCGCATTCGGGTTATCAGGGTTTAAATCCCAAAAGAATTTACGCCGCTTCGACGCAAGAGTACGGTTAAATGCTTCTTTTATCGTATCATCGTGATGCAGATTGATCTCAGTCGCTATCCACATTCCGTACGAATTGCCTCTGATTTTCTTATAGCTGTTCGCCAGCGCCCCACCCGAAAAGATAACAACCTTTTGCTTGTATCCGGTTGACGGCCCTTGTATAACGAGACATTCATTGCCCTTATATTTGCCCCAACGGCACTGGCCTCTGAAATAGTATTCAAGCCCGAAGCCGTTCGCATCGCCTATATTCAGCTTTGCGTTCGCCGCCGTCGAGCCTGTTGCAAGATGGATCTTATCGGGTGTTGTGCAGAGCTCGTGAGCGAAAGCGTAAACATTGTCTATCGTCTTTCCTGCACGAACTGCGCCCTCAGCTATGTTATAAATACAATTTGCACTCTTTCGGATATAGTCAATGTGTTTCTGTCCGAAGTTATACGGAATGGTTTTACTCTGATGAAATGTTTTCGCCATATATCACCGCATCCGTTTCTGACGTATCTTCGATTTCCACATCGTCCTTTTCCTTTATGAGTGCAATTTTTTGTTTTTCGATATTCAATTTTGAAAGTGTCGCTATTGCTTGGCTTTTAGCCCTTTGTACTCTTGTCAGCTCATCCTCAAGCCTTGCCACAACATTATGTTTATTCTCGGTTGACGTTACCAAAGTATATGGTTTTGGGCTTTCGTCCTCCGTCTCGTTGCTGTCGTTATACATCCGTACTTCCGTCTTTACCGTTGTATTTGTCAGCTGCTCGTCTTTACCTTTTACCTTTTCAATAGCCTGCATTATTCGCCGTTCTCTTACCGAAAACAGCTTGATCTGATCGAGCAGCATTGTCTCTTCGTCTTTTGGCATATTCTGTATCATTTCTCGCTCAGCCTCGTCTATCGTATCCCAATACACTTGGCTGTAACCGCCGTGTTTAAGTCCATATGAGTTTCCGGGAGGCGCGCCGCTTGTTTTTGCGAAAGCGTTATGATTACCAAAAGGAGCTCCCGGTTTACCTTTTGATTTGTTTTTACCTTTGCTTTTACTTTTTACCTTTTCTTTCGGTAAATCTTCGCTGTCCCATTTGTCCTGGCTCTTCCATTTCGCAACAAGCGATGCCGAAACGCCAAGTTTTTCGGCTATCTCTTTGTTCTTTGCTGTCTTATTGCTTTTAAGGTACAATTTACGTGCTTTCTCCCTTTCGGGGCTTTTGGTTTTCAAGTCACTTTCACCACCTCGCTATTGTTTAGTCTCGCAAAAGAAAAAGCAGACAGCGTAATTCTGTCTGCTTCATAATCATTCAATTTGTTTATTCATCGCCTGTTTCGGGAATAGTTCCGTCAACCAATCCCTTTAGCGGAGTTCCGTCCGGGAAAACGTAGTTATCAATCATTTCCTGAAGTGTCGCATAATGGTTGTCCATATACGGTCTGTCAACACCATCTTCATAAACACGGTAACCCCAGCCGTCAACATCAATGTATACGTTTTTCCTTTTTTGACGTACTGCGAACCATACAATCCGCAGTGCTTCTCTCAACATAAAATTTTACGATATCATTATACTATACCGCTTTTGAATAGTCAATGAAGACATTTTGAAGTTCAATCATTGCGTATCGTTTCGATGCCGAAAAGGAGCTTTGACATCTTGTCTATGGCGATATCGAGATCAAAGTAAACGGTTCGTTCATCAATGAAATACTCTTTCGCAAGGCTCTGTATGCTTCGAGCTTCATCGTCAATATATCTTGCTTTCATTATGTAGTACCGGCGGCGGTCAATATCGTTATCCGAAACCGCAACGATCTCACCGTACACCGACAGCATAGCGTCAATGTGTGTCATAATGATCTTCGTCTTTATCGCTGACTTCTTTATGCTCTCAACCACTGCATCGGTTCGATTGTTCGGGTCCCACATCAAATCAAGCACACTGATAAGCTCATCCGCCTGTGAAGCCTTGAAAATAGCTTCTTTACTGCAAGCCTTAAACTCACGGTAATTTGTAAGCAAGAGCTTTGTGTTATAAAGCCGTCTGTCTTTCAGTTCTTTCTGCCGCTGATTCTCTTTTCGTGCAGCTTCCGCCGTTGCCGCCTCCGCTCCGACTTTTGCCGCAAGTTTCACGATATCGCTTAACTGCATTGTCTTTCCTCCTTCGATATCCCATCTGAGCAGTTGCCCGCATTCACATTGTCTTTGATTTACTTTGAGCCTTTTACCGCAATTTGGGCAATAAAAAACCTGTGATGTGTTTATGCCGTTTATAAAATTCACATTGCAAATCGGAATGTGAGAATCGTTGAAATTCACGTTTAGCTCCTTTCGGTTTTTCAATCTTTCGTTATCCATCCGAGGATCTGAAACAAACAATATATTGCAAACATAACCCAGTAAAAGGTTCCAGCGTCAATCGCCGCTCCAATCATTGCAAATAGCACTATGCTCATACGTCTCCGTCCTTTCTCGGCAACCAGTTACCGTTTATCGTTCTCATCGAATAATCAACAGTAAACGGCTTTTCCCTTGTCTCAAAGTCTATTCCACTGCTACTTGCAGAAATTTTTACCGACACGCAATCGCCCCAAAACTCTTTGAGCAGTTTAAAGATTGTATTTGCCGCCTCGGTTCTATTCTGTGGCTTCTTTATTCTGATCATTATCTATCCCTCCAATTTTTAATACAGAACTGGTACGCTTCGATCTGACCTTCTAATTTAATAGTGCTTGCTTGAAGTATATCGCACTCACGTTGCTTTTCTTCAAGCTCAGCAGATTTCTTGTCGAACGCTATTTCCAGTTCCTTAAGTTCTTTACAAAGACAGTCATTCTTGTCTCTTGCTTGATTAAATAAGTCTTCCCATTTTCGAGCTTCCGCTCCATAATCAGGCAATGAATCAATATAAGACATTGTTTACACCTCCTTGAAATATATCTTCAAAGTATTCCTCATCTATTTTACTGTAATCAATCTTGCCGCCTGTTTCTCTCAATGTCTCGTTTAAAGCTCTTACGCAAGGTCTGCCTTTGTCAGTTTCTGTGCAGTAATCGCATATCAAACCATAACCGCATTTTCCTAATGAAGTCATTCCGTCCTGTGATTTTTCGTTACTCCATTTTTGAAAAGCATTCTCCCATTTTCGCTTTAGCTTCTTTTCTGCTGACGGCTCAATTTTGAAAAGCTCAAGTTGATCTTTCATTTTCATTATCCTTCCAATAATTCAGGGTTATCGTGAATGTTTCCGATAATTTCACAATCAACCATTGTTTCGCTTTCGTACAAATCAGACATATCAACCGTCTGTCGGTTTGTAAAGTATATTCCGTCCCACGCTGAGATTCCGACTTCACCACAATTTAAAAACACATCGTCGTGATAGCCTTCAAAATCTGCCACGGCGTCCGCATACGTTACAATATCACCCTCAAAAATCATCTTATCGTTCTTGTCTTTCAAACCTGTGTATTCTCCTATGGTCGAGGGTATAACTTCTTGCCCGCCTGCACCCGTGCTGTGTCGAACTATATGCTTCTTTTCACAGCCAAGATATTGAAGTAAATCTCCCTCAATCCATTTGCCAAGCAAGTTTTTACCCCTTAACAATATTTCTCTCATTGTTTTCACCAACCATTTCTTTTAAGAGATTGTCAATACAAATCGTGTCAACCATATCATGACCGTCTTTTAATCGGCATGAATATATTTTCAACCTCTTCGCGAACTCCTTGTATGCTTCGGCTTCAGCTTTTGCTTCTCTTTTAATTCTCTGACTTTCCATAATGTTGCTGACTATTGTTGAACCTTTCAGCTTCTCAATCTCAGCTTTTTGACGTTTGATAAGGTCAAGAACTAAATCTTGTAATTCTTCTTCGCAAAAACCTTCTTCGTCCATTGTACATTCTCTGCATCTATCTGATGTACAACCAATACACCATTCGTAATTCCTTATAATTTCCTCATCAGTAAATTTCTTATCGGTCATTCTTCCTCACTCCAATCCAAAGCCTGTCCGCACCGTTTACAATAGTTTTGTTCATTCTTTAACCTCCCGTTCAAGCCATCTTTTTAGTATTCATAGTCAAGACTCCTTTATCGAGATGTTATATTTTTCAAGCATAAGTTTACGTTTGATTTTATACACGTCGGTTCTCATTCCTTTGCAGTCCTCAACAACACGGCTACCGTTTTCGTAGTACACAAAATCAGCTATGTAATCACACGGGCGTTCTGTTCGCTCCGGCGTTTTCTGACTGTCAATCAAGCGAAATTTCACCTGTCGTTGTAAGTTGCGGATTATGTCGGAGCGCTCAAGCAAGCGCAATTCGCACCAACGGTTATATTCACGCTTGCTGTCAAACAATTCTCCGCCTACTCTGATTTTTTGATTATTGTACTTGCTCAATAGAGTTCGCCTCCATGCTGTACTGTGCGACCGTTGCCGTTCTGCCGAAGCGGTTGCGAATCGTTATCATTTCAGTGTTGATTACATGTCCGTCACGTCGGAGGTCATATATGCGAGCAGACAGACGTGTTGACCCCGTAAGCCGGAATGCGTCGGCAGGTGTCAGTTTTTCACCTGCGGACAGATGCTCAAGAATTATCTTTTTCTGTGTTTCACGTTCAGTCATTTTTAAACCACCTCAACTTTTGCCCACGATGCAACAACTTTTCCGCAGTCAAGTATTTCACCACAATCAAAAATTGTTAGTAGACTGTCGCCCGTTGAAATAAAAACATTTGGATTTCTCTGCAACGCTTTAAATACGTTGTGTTCCGGTGGAAAAATAAAAATTCGCTCACATTGAGTTGCTGAATAATTGCTGATAGCCTTAAAAATCGGACTCGACCAGCCATTTCCGCCAACAAGACGTATTTCAGTACCCATAAGTTCAAAAACATCCGATACAGTATGTAGCTTCATATTATCCGGCCGCCCTTTCCGCAAAGCATCTTGCGTCTTCTAAAGTTTGAAATCCGTCAAAGTCAATATAGCTCTTTGACCTGAATGCAACAACGACAAATCCACCGCTATTACGAATAACTCCGGCAAGGATTTCACGCTTGTTGTTTATTAACAAGTTGCCCTGCCAATTTGCATTACTTGTCATCGTCTTTTCCTCCGCAGATCAAGCAATATACAACTAAACCTATACCTAAGAGCCCGTAGGCGAAAAATCCGCCAAAAACAAAGCTCATAATATTAAATTCAAAAATCATTGTTTTTTCCTTTCTGCCCCACCTTTTCAGATGGGGGCTTTTCAAATTAAAACGGGAAATCATCTTCGCCCGGAATTTCCTCAAAATCGGAATGATCTATATTTGCAACATTCTGTTCCGCTGCATCTGACCTCTTGCTGTCACAAGGTGTTACGCTTTCAACGATAAGCTCAACAGATTTTCTTTTCTGTCCGTTTTTATCTTCCCATATACGGGTTTGAAGTCTTCCCGAAACACCGATTTTTCTGCCTTTTCCGTAATATGTTGACAAATATTCGGCTGTTGATCTCCACGCAACGCAGTCAATCCAATCTACCGTTGCTGTTTCTTCGTCCTTACCTTTTCGCCTCTCAATGGCAATAGAGAACGAACAGACCGAAGCGCCTGACTGTGTGCATTTAAGCTCAATGTCCGAGCCAAGTCGACCGGTGAATGTCGCTGTATTTATGTCCGCCATTATTTATTTCTCCTTGTTCTGACTGGAAGTATAATCTGTTGAAGTTCTCCTGCAGAAAACATAGCAAAGCGTGTCGGGCCGTAAAGAGTCATTTCGATTTGCTCTTTTGGAAATGCTTTTATGCAGTCAATCAGATATCTTGGATTGAAAGCTATTTCAATCGTCTCTGTGATAACGCCGTCAATCTCGGCTGACTCATTAAATTCCGTTGTTGACGACAAAACGCTGAAGGTAACGGTTTTATTTTCCGAAGCAGTAAGCATAACGGGAATTTGTGCTCCTCCGATACAGGCTTCTGCTCTGTTCAGAATATCCAAAGCGCCGCTCCTTGATATTTTGAAAACCGCCTTTCCGGGTTCAGTTGTGAATATCTTTTTATAATCCAAAAAAGTTCCGCTCAACTGTTTGGTGATTATCTCATAGTCACCGAATTTGAACAACGTCTTGTTTCCTGAGGTAAAGACTTCTGTCGGCTCACCGTTATGTAACGACATAATCTTTTGAAGTGTCGCAGCGAGAGCCAAAATAGGCTTTGCCTCAGACCGACATTTGCAATGTGATATCGCAGCTCTGAATCCGTCACATGCTACAATTGACGCTTCCCCATCCAATGTGTCAAAATACACACCTTTGACCGTTACGTTTGATCCGTTTGCATCTTTTGACGAACAGTGAATAACTTCTTTGATTTTCTCAAAGACCTCACCGTTTTCATCCGAGAATACCGCAGTCCACTTCGTCTCATCATCAAATCCCCCAAAAACTGATACGTTTGCAAATGTTCCTTTTGCTTTGCCGCATTTAATTTTAACGGTTGATTTATCCGCTGTAATCTCTGCGACTCCCTGTGGGAGTTTATCAATAAAATTGACTGCCGTTATCGGTATCACAAATGTTTCATCCAGTGCAGGCTGACATTCCAATACAGCTTTTGCTATCACCTCACCGTCGGAAGCAATTAGCATTCCGTCTTTGTAAAGAATGCCCGATACTGTTTCTTTTTCGGACTTCACAAAACCTTTCAGCTTTTTCAGTTTTGTTGCAATTTCAGTCTTTTCGACTTTCATATATGTACACTCCTTTTATGTATCATTCTTTGTCTGTTCATCCCAATATTCGATGAAGTAAACGTTTGTATTTTTCGGTTTTTCAGTTCCGATTTTTACGGCATATCCTGCCTTTATAAGCAGTTTTGCTATTTCAAGCCGTTCGGCTTCATTTAAGGCACCGGCTTTTTGCGGATATATTCTTTGTATCAAAATCATCCCGCCTTTCTTACAACTGAAATCCGAGATTGAATGAACCTTGCAAAGTCTTTTGCAAACCTTTTCACTTCTTTCGGCGGAACAGAATCCCCGAAACCGTAGCATTGAATAACCATTCCGGTACGCATATCAATTTCGCAGGTTACAAAAGGCTTGTCCGGCGACGCCGCTTTGCGAATAAAAAATATCATTTGCGTTCCTGCAATATGATTTTTATAGTAACGTTCGTTTCCTACGCAATGGCTGAGTGCCTGTCCCTCACGAATGAAGTCAGCTCTTTCGTGCGGAACTTGTATGCACATACCGTCTTTTTCATAGCCTTTAAACCATTGATTTACAATTTCTAATGCCGCCTTGCTTTTTTCTGCATCAATCTGATTTTTAACCTCATTGTATCTTTTGAGGATTATATCGTGAGCTTTCTTTAAATTTTTCGGTCGTGCGGTCTGCCTCATTATCGGAACATCAAGGCTGTCACACATATTGTAGTAATCCCTAAGCCAATAATTTATGTGTGAAATCGGAGCACCCGTTACATCTTTTTGACGTAAGATATAATCATGCAATATGTCAGGTCTTTGATATTGAACAGCCTGTTGCAGACATTCATACGTCATTCCGGCTTTGTGTAACCTTCTTATCTCTTTTAAATCGTTTTCGTGAACAAACCTATCTGTGCTGTTTATAATCCTGTGCTCAGAAGCAGTCACGCCCATATTACGGTACATATCAAGATATTGCCTTTTTATCCTGCAACCATCATTTAAAAAATCAGTTTGAGTAAAATAAGATGCTAACGATGCCAATCCCATTTTGCAAAGATATTCGGTTTGCGGATAGTTCTTCAAATTATCTAAAAGTCCGATGAAGTTCATTGGACTGTTTTGGGCCTTTAACACTTCCGAAAAATTAACATTGTAATACTTATAGCTGAATGTCCGTTTCAAATCTCCGGTATAAACATAGGCATCATGGCGGCAAGTTTGATTGATAAAAGCCTTTGTGAACTCTCCACTTGCATAATAATCGTTGGTTTTGAAATATGAAACTATTTTCTGTTTGCCATTTTCATTCAGATAAAACGTGTAAGCATCGTCCTCAAAGGCGATTAAAGGCTTTAACCCTCCGAACCGTCTTGTAGCTACCGTCCAACGTAAAATAAGCTGATTTGCCTTTTTATTGGGTGTTACGATAGTTGTTTTGTTCTTTATACAGTGTTCATATCGCTCTGCCCACAATAAAGCCTTACTTTTGCATTTGGGGCATATTGTTTCCGACTTATGTTTAACCTTTTCTTTTGTTGTCCACGATTTGCCGCATCGGGAACAGGTACATTTTCGTGTATGGTCAGAACCCTTGTTTGAGAAAAATATATAGGTTTCTTTAAAAGCGACATCATTGCAGAATTTTTTTATTTTGTCGTTATACTTCGGAAACCAGTGCCGTCTTTCTTCAAACAAGCCCTCCGCTCTGTCGTTTGCCTCTTGCCTTTTCTCTGCTTTTCGCCTTTGGATCGCTCCGTCAATAACCGCAATTATGCCGTGGGTAGTGTAATATTGCCACCCGGTTTTCGACATATAAAAATAATCGGACTGATTGTCGAAAAAACGTTTTGCAGTTTCAATATCTTCATTGACCGCAGCCGAAACGCAAGATCGGTACGAATTGTTTTTGTCGGTAAACATCGGGGTCAAATATTTGTCTACCCATTGATCCGACTTAACTTTATAAACTATGCTGTTCTTTCTGTCTGCAAAAAATCTTACTTGCAATTTGTTATCATCAATGCTATAATTATCGGCAACAAAGATTTGTCCGCATTTTGGATTTTCGACGACCTTTACTGCGGTGACAAATTTTGTGTCTTTCAATTCCTTTTTGCCGATTTTCGGAATCGGGCAAAGAGGAATTTTTTTAAGCTCTTTTTTGTTCAGCATAATTCACACCTCACCGAAAAGAGAAAGTTGAATTATATTTTGATCTTTCTTTTTCTCCACATTTGCTTTTTGCTTAGGTTCGGGCTTCTTTTGCTGACTGCCTTTTGGCTCATTCTTCACAGCACTCTTTTGAGAAAGATATTTTTCCGTCGGGAACTCACCGAGTTTAATCGTCATAATGAAACTCACTTCGCTGTTCGGAAAGAAAAACTTTGCCGCCCTACGGTAGACTTCGATATCGGAGATTGCATTACCGCAGCCCTTCATTATGCTTTTGATACACTCCTCAAATCCTCTGTTGCTTTTAACAACGGCTTCTGCAAAGCGTTCATCTTGATTGCAAAAATCTCTGAGCGAATTTGCAACATATGTATATACTGCATTTCCGTACTTATCGCCTTTAAAGTCTTTCTGCTCCTTATTTATGCGCTCAACCGCAAGCACTTTGAAATCCTTATCACAGTCAAACAAGTTAATTACATCCGGCATTGTTATTCACCTCTTATATCTGCTTTTGGGACTTTAAACGTGTATTTTTCGGCATCGTCTTTCATAATCTGTCTCATTGCAAAAAAGGCTTCATACTGCTCCGGTTTGAGTTGCTTTTCAAGAAGCTCTGTATAACTCAAAAGAACCGCTGTAACAAACGGCAAATTCATTGGATTGAGCGGCATTAACGCCTGTGAAATTTGCATTGAAATTTTGTTAACTGCCTTTCTGACTAACTCGGGGTTCTGTTCAATTCCCGCAGTCTTTAGCAAATCATTTGCTTCTGATATAAGGTTATTCATATGTCATTCTCCTCTCGATGTGGTTTTGAATATTTTTGGTTTGAACTGTATATCACTTAATTACATTTACGCTCCTTCAACTATAAAATCAAATAAAGTCGGTGTGTCGTACTGCTCTTCGGCACTTTTGAGATATCCGACGCCATCACGGAAATAATCAGCGTTAAGCTCAATTCCGTATCCTCGGCGGTTCATCTTTACGGCCGTGTACGGTACCGTCATAAGTCCGCCGAAAGGATCAAGAACAAGATCACCTTCGTTGGAGTATCTGTTAATCAGTCTTTCAACGATATCCAGCTGAAGCGGGCAAACGTGCAGATTTTTACGTCGCTGACTCTGAGTTGTATTGAGCGTTCGCATACGGTTGATATCGTCCCATATCATATCCGACCACGAAGCAGGCGGCATCATCATAAATGTTGCCGGGAGCTTGCCATCATCATCGAGGGCTTCGGTCATTGCAACATGCTGATTAAAATCGTAGACATTAGATATTGACTGCTTTTTGTATGCTTTTTGGATATCCTTAACGCTCATTTTTTTGATTTCTTCCTTTGTCAACAAACGATCTCCACTCGAGCGGTAAAAAGCGTGTGCGTCAAGCTGCCATTGTGCACGGGTATAGTCTTTCTTATCCTTTGTGACAGGTGTATCCGCGTATGCTTTTGTGGTGTCCGTCGGCAGCTTTCGGAATAACAAAACATATTCGGGACAGCCGATGCCCATCTTTGTGCCGTCCTTGCACTGTTCGGTCCAACCGAGGCGGTAAGTCTGATTGTTTTCTCTGACAACATCAGTCAGCACAACAATTCTTCCCATATAACGGAATCCGTGTTTTGTGAAATGCATAACCGTCATATCACTAAAAGGATCAACCGTAGGCATTCCGTCGCCGGTTGCGTTGCCGAAAAGGATTCTGTCTTTAACGTGGATCGCCGCAATTCTTCCGGGCTTTAAAATTCTGAGAAGCTCCGGCGTAAGGAAATCCATCTGCTCAAAGAATTTATCATTATCGGAATTGTGTCCGAAATCGTTATAGCTCGGTGTGTATTCATAGTGATTCGAAAACGGGATTGAGCTGAGGATCAAATCAACCGATTTTTCCGGCATTGACTTCGTTTCTTCAACACAATCATTATTGACCGCCGTAAATCTTTCGCCCTTGACTTCCACTCTTTTCACTCCTTTTGACCTTCTCATTTTCTCCATAATAACTTTATGGCTTATTCCGTTTTTACGGACAAGTTCAGACATCTGCCGAGATTGATATTTAAATCTGTCCCACTTCGCAAGCAGCTCGTCAAGTATGTTTTGCTCGTTTGCAGTGTAGATAATGTCGATAATGACCTTCTCAGTCTGCAAAAAACGGTAAATTCTATGTATTGCCTGTATAAAGTCATTAAACTTGTAATCTATGCCGACAAATATTGCCCTGTGGCAATGCTTTTGAAAATTACAGCCAGAACCACTGATTATCTTTTTCGTTGCAAGAAGTCTGATTTTGCCCTCAGAAAAATCAATTGTGTTTTTCTCTCTGATGTCGAGATCTTGCGAACCGTAAACCTCAACAGCTTCCGGCAGAGCTTTTTTAATCGCTTTCCGCTCACTTTCGAGGTCGTGCCATAAAATAAAATGGTCGTTTGGTGCGCTGTCAACAATTTCTTTCATGCAAGCAATACGAGTTTCCAAACTGTCCTGTTTTTCTCTCGCCGCTTGTGTAAGTCCCTGCGCCGCATCAAGTTCAAATTCAACTTGTCCATTTCTGCGATCGGTCTGATATCTTATTTCTGACTGCAATTTATGGTATCTTATATCCATTTGCGGCAAATCATATCCCGTAGAATCAAATCCGAGATCCGCCGGAGAACTTAGAAACAATGCCCACGAGGATACCCACAGCCAAAACTCCTGTTCCTTGTGAGGGTAAAGCGTGAGGTTGTTTGCTTTTGTGCTGTCTCGCTTAAAAAATCTCGTCAAAGCCTGTCCCGTGTCCATAACCTCAAGATATCCGGCATAATGTATAATCTCTTTGTATTTGTTCGGATCGGGCGTTGCCGTTGCGACAAGCTTATACTTAATACCCTTGAATTTCGGTAAAAACATCTGATATGTTTTAGAACCGAACGAGCGCAATACTGATGCTTCGTCAAGGCATACGCATGAGAAGTATTTCGGATCAATGTCACCGTCACGGACACGTTCATAATTTGTCATGCATATTTCATCGGTACAGCTTCCGATCTCGTCCATTGTTCGGACATACTTCGGCGGATTAATACCGAGTAAATTCACGGCGTCATGTGTGAACTCTTGCCTAACGCCGAGTGGCAAAACAAGCAGCGCACGACCGCCTTCATGTTTCAATACCAAGCGGCAGAATTCAAGTTCCTGTACCGTCTTTCCGAGACCGAAAGACTCGAACAATGCACGTCTACCGCCCTTACAAGCCCACTTAACGGCTTCTCTCTGGTGCGGTTTTAATTTTGGATTTATTTCATCGTCTGCAACGTCAAAGCCGCTGTCCTCCGCGATGCAGACTTTGTTATTTAAAAAATCATCGTATGTCAATTTATCTCTTCTTTCTTCTGAAGGATTCGGCAGTTACATTGATAGTGGTGCAGCTACCTGTTATCCTGTCATAGATTTGTTCGTTTAACAGCGTTTTTATTTCCTCGGCGTTTGAAATGTTTGAGGTGAAGATCGTAGGTTTAACGCCATTGACACGGTTATCAATGATCGTAAACAAAACCCTTTTCCATCTGTCGCTGACATTTGTTACGCATATATCGTCAAGAATAAGCAAACTGCACTTTGAAAGTGACATAATCGTTTCCGCTTCCGTTTTTCCGTAATCGCCTGCACAATTTGCTTGTGCAATTACATTTGTAAGAGAAGCAAATTTGACAATATAGCCTTGCTTAAGGACTTCGTGTGCAATAGCAATTGCAAGGTGTGTTTTACCGCTGCCCGTATTGCCGATAAACAATATCCCTTTGCCGTTTTCTTTTAATTTTGGAAAAAGCTCAGCATATTTCTTTGATATGTCAAATGCCCTTTTGAGCTCGGGTCTCATTTCAAATGTTTCAAACGTACTTTCGGTATATAACCTCGGAATATTGCTGTTACGGATATTCCTTTCGAGCTTGCGTTGACGTTGCGCCTCGTGCCATTCCTGTTCATCTGCTCTTCTTTGGTTGATAACACAGTCGCATTCGCCGCACCAAAGATTTATGTAAGGAACAAATCTTTGTGTATATTCATTGCCGCAAACAGAACATATCTTTTTACGTGTTTTCCAATTCTCTCGCATATCTTAAAAACGCCTCGCTGTCATCCTCTCCGGTATAAGCTGCCGGATCAGTCTTATCATATGACGGCTTCAGTCTATATCCTCTTGTACCTCCTGAGTCTTGAGTTTTTGATAACCAAGTCACAATAAACCTTTTTATCCCTCTCAGAGTCTTACGCTTTGTCGGATTGGCATTTAGCCAAGCTCTCATCCTCTTTAGGTCTGCCAATATGTCTACTGCCGGGAAAACGTCCGCCCAATCATCAATTTGACTTTGGCATATAGGATAATCATTACCGTCAATCATCGGTAAAGCAATTATTGTCGGCTCGGTTGCAAGCTCGACTTGCTCCGAGCTAATATTATTTACTTTACTTTTATTTACTTTATTTTCTTTTACTTTACTTTGTGAGTTTTCCTCTTGTTTTTTGGGGTTTCCCTGTTGTTTTTGAGGGTTTCCCTGTTGGGAAATACTTAAAAAGTCAACTTTTTTAAGAGTGTTGGCAGAAATCGTTTCAAAATCCTCTTTTGAAACAAGCCAATACTCTGAAATCAATTTAACTTTTTCACGCCATTTGAGCATTTTTATATA
>ENA-UERK01000904-UERK01000904.1-human-gut-metagenome-genome-assembly--contig:-NODE-904-length-23742-cov-7.058525_pt1 | contig 23742 bp, 30 predicted proteins | sample MGYA00242957_ERZ507957 | MGnify/ENA primary metagenome ERZ507957 (study PRJEB26167, sample SAMN06115538) | human gut metagenome | host: Homo sapiens | place: China:Heilongjiang | collected 2015-11-06...
AAAAACCCCTTCACTTATATAGGTACAAAAAATCGAAAAAACTCTCACCCAAAACGCAAAATTTTTCAAAAAAATTTGAGAGCCGCCAAAAAGCAGCTCTCAGGGAGTAAATGTTCGGTTATTTCCTCTGTGATAAGTGGAAAGCAGACCATCTTCCCGCCGCCACCAGCAGCACCGGCAGGGCGTAGGCGATGTACTGCGCCGCGCCGCCTTATATCAGTTGCATACGCAGCCTGCTCAAGGTGCTTTTTGTTGAGGTGAGGTCACACTTCGTCCTTTTTCCTCTGCCCCAAAAGCCAGGCTGTCATGTCCTGCAAAGTATCCTCCACCGGGCGCGGATGATACGCAAAGCATTCCGATGCTGCAGCATGACTGAATTGCCCGTTTGAGGCAAGAACAGCGACGGAATAAGGGGTGAAAAACAGCGGCTTTCGATCCTTCAGACTCCGGCGTTCGTAGTACGGAGCGGCCAGCTTTGCAAGCCCCAGTGGCAGGCAGATGGGGCGATACTTCAGCTTTGCAGTCTTTCCCACGAGCTGAAGCATCTTGCGAATGGTGACATAGTGGCCGGACAAAATGTATCCTTTGCCGGGCTCTCCGTTTTCGGAACAGGCGAGAATGCCTTTTGCCACATCCCGCACATCCACGAAGTCATATCCGCCGCGAACGGCAAAGGGCAGCTTTCTGGAAAGAAACGATTTCGCCATTGAGGTGAAGCTCCCTCCCTGTATATCGCCCGGCCCGATGATACCGGAGGGGAAGACAATGCTGGCATTCAGCCCGCGCTCTGCCGCATTGAAGACAAGCTCTGTTGCGGTTGCCTTGCTCTTGGCGTAATCTCCGTCCACAAGCCCCGGAGAGAATTCGCAATCCTCCGTAATGGTGCAGCCCTTTGGCTTTTCCGGTATGGCATGGACGGAACTAACATAGACCATTTTGCCCACATTACGCTCCATACATTGCCGGAGAACGCTCCATGTCCCACCTACATTGACCTGATAGAGCCTCGAACCGGGTCTGGACGCGACGGAGACGATACCGGCACAGTGAATCACACAGGTACGGCCGTCGGCATCCGCGAAGAAGTCTGTCAGCGAGTTTTCCGCACACACATCACCGATGACGGTATGGACTTCTTTGGGGAGCAAATTGATATAGGGGTCATCATGCAGCACAAGCGCATACACTCGTGTGCCGCGGCGTACCAGCGCTTCTACAACAGCTCTGCCAAGGAAGCCGGTGGCACCTGTAACAAGATATTTATCATACATTAAAAAAGCCTCCTCAAATAAGCATACAAGTGTTGATTATCTTTCACAAGTACAGTATACTTGAGGGGAAAGGCAGAAACAATCAGCACTTGCCATACGACCGAAAGAAAAACAACACTTTCTGTCAAAGCGTTGCTTTTCTTTGTAAACTTTTTTTGGAGGGGCTCAATATGGAGAAGATGGATGCAAGGAAACGCTATACGCAAATGGTGCTCAAGCAGTCTTTTCTGAAGCTGCTGAAGGAAAAACCTGTAAACAGAATTACGGTGAAGGAGGTTTGTGCGCTGGCGCAGCTTAACCGTGCCACCTTCTATGCCCATTACAGCGATTGCTTTGCCCTGATGGAGAGCATTGAGAATGAACTCATCGACGCATTTGAGAAATCCCTTCGCTATGTCAATTCGTTTGATGTGACGGCGCTGATCGAAGCCATCTACGATATGGTCGATCAGAATCAAACGGCGTGCCGCGTCCTGATTTTGGGGAATACAAACTCAACGGTCCTCATGCGGATGATTGCCCTGGCCAAGGCGGACAGCATTGCTTACTGGCGGAAAGAACTGCCCGGAGCCAGTGAGACAGAGCTGGAAATGATGTATACCCATCTGTCAAACGGTTTGATGCATGTCGTCGTGGAGGGCTATGACAAGTACAGCAAAGAGGAAATGGTCCGTTTTGTCAACCGGGTAGTAAAAGCCAGTCTTTCGCTGTTCCAATCGCCCCAAAGACCTCTTGCTTAACATAGGCCTTATGCTTGCGTGGTATAATAGGCTCTGCAAAACGGTCGATGGTCAAAGGAAAGGATGGAGAAAATCAGTCATATATTATGAAAAATGAGCATAAGAAAACCCCGGAAAATGCGGATTTTCCGGGGTTTTTGAGCTTTTGAGTTGTAAATTTGCGTCCGATCAGCGCTTGGAGAACTGAGGTGCGCGACGAGCGGCCTTGAGGCCGTACTTCTTGCGCTCCTTCATACGAGGATCGCGGGTCAGGAAGCCGGCCTTCTTCAGGATGGCGCGGTACTCGGGGTTCACCAGCAGCAGGGCGCGGCTGATGCCGTGGCGCAGGGCGCCGGCCTGGCCGGACACGCCGCCGCCCTCGACGGTGGCAACGATGTCCACCTTGCCCAGGGTGTTGGTGGCGTTCAGGGGCTGACGGACGACCATCTTCAGAGTCTCCAGACCGAAGTACTCGTCGATGCTGCGGCCGTTGATGGTGATGGAGCCGGTGCCGTTCTCAAACAGGTGCACACGGGCGACGGAGGACTTGCGGCGGCCAGTGCCGTACTTGTAGGGATTCTTAGACTGATACATTCTCTTTTTCCTCCTTACTTGACCAGCTCGGGCTTCTGAGCCGCATGGTCATGCTGCTCGCCGGCGTAGATGTGCAGACGCTTCAGGGAATCCTTGGTGACGATGTTGCGGGGCATCATGCCGCGGACGGCCACGCGCATAGCCAGCTCGGGCTTGTCCTGCATCAGGATGCGGTACTTGGTCTCCTTCAGACCGCCCACCCAACCGGAGTGGGTGCGATAGTACTTCTGCTCCATCTTGTTGCCGGTGAGCACAGCCTTGCCCGCGTTGATGACGATGACGTTGTCACCGCAGTCGGCGTGGGGGGTATAGGTAACTTTGCCCTTGCCGCGCAGCAGGTCGGCGACGATGACGGCGGTCTTGCCCAGGGGCTTGCCGGCGGCATCCACGACGTACCACTTGCGCTCGATGTTGGCCTTATTTGCCATGAAAGTGGACATGGTGATCTTCCTCCAATTTATATAATGTATGCTTTACTTTTTCACGCGCCCTTGTTACAATGCAGGGGCAGAGAAAACGCGCCCAGCGCGCAGAATTATTTATACCACAGTGCTGGCGTGTTGTCAACACCGATTTAATTTACGGCATGAACATCTTGTGTTTTCTCTTATTTTCTCAATTATACTCTTGTTTTCTCAAATCGCAATTTACATTTTCAGGAGGCATGACCGTGCAGCACATATTAGGACTGGTCCGCCGCTGTGTGGAGGACTACAACATGATCGAAGCCGGAGAGACCGTGGCCGTGGGCGTCTCCGGCGGCAAGGACAGCTTGCTGACGCTGACGGCCCTGGCCCGGCTGCGAGCCTTCTATCCAAAGCCCTTCCGGGTGGAGGCCATCACGCTGGAGACGGGTATGCCGGGGATGGACTTCTCCCCGGTGGCCGACTACTGCGCGCAGCTGGACGTTCCCTATACTCGCATCTCCGTACCGGTATACGACATCGTGTTCAACGAGCGAAAAGAAAAGAACCCCTGTTCCCTGTGCGCCAAGCTGCGGCGGGGCAGCCTGCATACGACGCTGACGGAACGGGGGATACACAAGATCGCGCTGGGGCACCACTACGACGATGCGGTGGAGACGCTGCTGATGAACCTGCTGTTTGAGGGGCGCATCGGCTGCTTCCAGCCGGTGACGTACCTTGACCGGACCGACATCACCCAGATACGCCCGCTGCTGTACTGCCAGGAGGCGGACATCCGCCGCATGGCGGCGAAGCTGGCGCTGCCGGTGGTGAAGAACACCTGCCCCATGGACGGCCACAGCCGCCGACAGGAGATCAAGGAGCTGCTGGCGGAGCTGGAGCAGCGCTATCCTGATCTGAAGAAAAAGCTCTTCGGCGCCGTGCAGCGCTACCCGCTGTATGGGTGGGATCTGGATACGATGGAGAAATAAGAGGCTCTTGTGAGGCTCGTAAATCAGGTCTGGAGGGATTCCGATGATAAAGAATCTAATGTATATTGAGTTAAAATCAGGATATTCCGATGATGGCCCGGCATGGATCGGCTATGTAAAGACCTCAAAAACCAGAAAGACAGTCTATTTTAATGACCACGCCTTTCAAAAGGCCATAGGCGGCAGTTCAAACTACATAGACGTTGAAAATGGCGATAGGTATTGGATCACCGGTTTGAAAAAAGATGAGAGCAATCGCCATTGGGCGGGACACGGAAAAATCACGATCGACCGCAGAGCCGTTGAGGAATACCTTGCTTTGGTCGGGGAAAAAGAATTGCCATCGAGTTTGTTTGAGGTGGCTGATATGGAGGATAAGTTCCCTGTTGAACGAGCAAACAGACTGTTGAACGGAATAAAGTGAAGCCTTCCTCCCTATGTAACTACACCAGCACCCACTTCACCAGCAGCAGAAGCCCCAGCCCCGGCAGGCCCAGAACACCCACCGTCAGTGCGTTGAACCAGTTGACGCCCAGCGTCAGCCCGGTGACGGGGGCGGTGCTGTTCAGCAGCCACAGGACACCCAGGCCCAGGACGCTGTTCAGCACCACCCGCAGCGCCAGCTTCAGCGGCTTGCGGAACAGCCGCACCACCGCCACCAGCAGGAACAGGCCCACCAGGGCCAGGAATACGATCTCTATGACGGACATACCTCTCCCCCCTTTATCGCGCCGGCAGCCACACAGGGCGGCACGGTCGGCTCTGTCTTCAGCACCGGCACCGCGTGCGGAATGCCGGAGGGCACACTCTGGCCATTCTGCTCCTTGATACGGCGCAACAGGTAGTTACTGCGGGCTTTCAGGGCGTTGATCTCGAAGATACAGGCGTCGATGAGCTCGCTGTCGCAGACATAGTCAAAGCGGATATAGGCCTCCTTCAGCGCCTGGGTGGTGCTGTACAGTTCACGCTCCAGTTCACGGAGCGTCGGGTCTGTGCTGTGCTTCTTTGCCATAGGGTTCCCCTCCACATCAATATTGTACGTCCAGTTTACGCATTTATGCCCGGTTTCAAACAGGGGCGGCCTGTCCGCCCGGAAAGGACAGCTATGGAACAGGAATATTTCATGCAGCAGGCCCTCGCTCTGGCACAGGAGGCCGCTGTCCACGGCGAGGTGCCGGTGGGCTGCGTCATCGTCCGCAATGACGAGATCGTGGGCCGCGGCCGCAACCAGCGGGAGGAAAAGCAGGCCGCCGTCTCTCACGCGGAGATGGAGGCCATCGCCCAGGCCAATGCGGCGCTGGGCAGTTGGCGGCTGGACGAGTGCGACCTGTATGTGACGCTGGAGCCCTGCCCCATGTGCGCTGGAGCCATTCTTAACGCCCGCATCCGGCGGGTGTACTACGGCGCCCGGGATGAGGTGATGGGCGCCTGCGGCGGCGTGCTGAATTTGTTTATGGAGGGCTTTCCCCGTCCGCCACAGCTGGTGGGCAATGTGTGCGGCGACGAATGCCGCGACGTTTTGCAGACCTTTTTCCGGGAAGTTCGGGAGAAAAACGCCGAGAATACGAATCGTTCGGCAGACATTGTTGAAGATTTCACAGAATTTTAATATTTGTAACCGAATTTTTTTCACATCTCCGCGATATCCTAATAGTGCAAGAAACAAAAAACTTTTTTCATCTTCTCTTCCTGCCATATCTGCGGAGCGCCAAGCGGCACTCCGCTTTATGGTGTCCGGAGATATTTGCCCGCGCAAGCGGGTTTTTTGCTGCCCTATGGGGCTTTTCTTTTTGCGGGACTCATGCTATAATACCCCGCAGAACGACAAAAGGAGCGCGGAACATGGCCTCACCCCTGCTGCAAGGAAAACTGCATATCTCCGGCATGGACAGCTGTGCCCCGGCGCTGGCCCGACAGTGGCAGTTGGGACTGGAGACCATCGCCTTCTCCTATGCGCCTCTGCTGGATGATCCCGCCGCCCTGCCCCGGACGCAGGAGGAAATACACGGTATCAGCAGTCTGTGGCTCCACGGCCCCTTCGCCGAGCTGATCCCCTGCGCCATCGATCCGTTGGCCCGGGATGTAGCCATGCGGCGGTTCCGGCAGGCACTGGACGCAGCGCAGGCGCTGGGTATACGACGCATGGTATTCCACGGAGGCTTTATTCCCCATGTCTACTTTCCGGAGTGGTATGTGGAGCAGTCGGTGCGGTTCTGGCGGGAATTCCTGCGGGACGTACCGGCCGACATGACACTGGCGCTGGAAAATGTCATGGAGCCGTCGCCGGAGACAATGGTGTCCATCGCCGCCCAGATAGACGATCCCCGATTGGGGCTGTGCCTGGATGTGGGCCACGCCAACACCTGCGTCAGCGAAACGCCGCCCATGGATTGGATCGTGCCTATGGCCCCATGGCTGCGGCACGTTCACCTGCACAACAACCAGGGCGATACGGACCTGCACGCCCCGCTGGGAGAGGGAAACATCCCCATGCGGCAGATCATCGACACGGTGCTGCAGGCCGCGCCGGAGGCCACATTCACCATTGAAAATCAGAACGCCCTGCCGTCGCTGCACTGGCTGGCGGCGCAGGGGTATATCGAGGAACCGACATGACAGAAGCAGCATTGCAGCAGTATATACAGGCCATCCGCCCGGCAGACCGGGCGGTGATGGACGCGGCCCGGGAACGGCAGGCAGAGCTGGCCAAACCGCCGGGAAGTCTGGGCGCGCTGGAGGACATATCCATCCGTCTGGCGGGTATCACCGGTCAGGTATGCCCGAAAATGGACAGCTGCCGCGTGGCGGTGTTTGCCGCCGACAACGGCGTGGTGGACGAGGGCGTGTCCTGCGCGCCCCGGTCCGTGACCTTGCAGCAGGCCATCAACATGACCCGGCGCAGGACCGGGATGTCCGCCATGGCCGCCGCCTTCGGCGACGATGTGGCCGTCGTGGACGTGGGTATTGCCGGTGATGTGCCGGATGTGGACATTCTGGACCGGAAGATCCGGCGAGGCACCGGAAACATCGCCGTAGAGGACGCTATGACCCGGCCGGAGGCACTTGCCGCCATGGCCGCCGGCATGGAGCAGGCGGCGCGCGCCAGAGCCGACAGTATCACCGCCCTGGGCATCGGCGAGATGGGAATCGGCAACACCAGCACCTCCGCCGCGGTACTGTCCGCGCTGACCGGTGCGGACATCGAGGTCGTCACCGGCCGGGGTGGCGGACTGACAGACGAGGGCTTCGCCCGCAAGAAGGACGTGCTGCGCCGTGCGCTGACGCGTCGGGCTGTTGACAAGGACGATGTGTTGGATGTGCTGTGCGCCGTGGGCGGGCTGGATATCGCCGCCATGACCGGGGCTTTCCTGGGCTGTGCCCGTGAGCGCATACCGGCAGCGGTAGACGGCTTCATCTCCGTTGTGGCCGCACTGTGTGCCGTTACGCTGTGCCCCGAAGTGCGGGACTATCTGTTTCTGTCCCACGACTCCTATGAGGTGGGCTACCGCCTGGCAGCAGACCGGCTGGGTCTGGAGCCCTGCCTCCATCTGGGAATGCGGCTGGGTGAGGGCAGTGGGTGTCCCCTGCTGTTCCGGGTGTTAGAGGGGGCCTGCGGCGTAATGGCCGGTATGGCCACCTTTGCCCAGGCGGCCATACAGGATGACTATCTGGACGAAATACGCGCAGGCGACAGCTTTACGGTGGACAAGCCATGAGGATACTGCTGATCGGCGGCGGAAAAAGCGGAAAGAGCACCATGGCCCAACGCCTGGCCGCCGCACTGTCCGGGGACGCACCTCGGTATTATTGGGCCACCATGACCCCCCATGACGATGAGGACCTGGCACGTATCCACCGCCATGTGGCGGATCGGGCAGGCATGGATTTTATTACCGTCGAGCGCAGCTTCGATCTGCCCGCCGCCTTACCGGCACTGGACAGGCACGGTACGGTGCTGTTCGACAGCGTCACTGCCTGTCTGTCGGAGCAGATGTTCCCCGGTCCCGCGCCGGACGCCGGCGCAGCAAATCGGGTACTGCGGGAGCTGCTGGATATCAGCCGTTACCCCGCCCACTTCATCGCCGTGTGCGACGATATCTGGCACGGCGGCGAGGACTACCGGGACTGGACGGAAGTTTATGTTCGGGGCCTGGCGGATATCTGTCAAGGGCTGGCAGCGGAATTTGACGTGGTATGTGAGATGACGGCGGGCCTGCCCCACCTGTGGAAAGGAGAACTGCCCCGTGTCTGACTGGATATACGGCTTTTTCATGGCGTGGGGTATGTTCCTGACCATTCCCTGCCCTAAAAAAATATGGCGGGAGAGCGCCCGGCGAAAAATGCTGGCTTGTCTGCCCCTGATAGGGCTGATCGTCGGCGGCATATGGGCGTTGTGCGCGTGGCTGGGCAGCTTTTTGCCACAGCCGCTGGCTGCTCTGCTGTGCGCAGCAGCTCCCTGGCTGATCACAGGTTTTATGCATCTGGACGGCTATATGGATGTGTGCGACGCGGTATTGAGCCGCCGGGACCTGGAGACACGGCAGCGAATACTGAAGGATTCCCACTGCGGGGCCTTCGCGGTGATCTGTCTGGCGCTGCTGGTCCTGTGCCAATGGGCGGTATTCCTGTCGGCGGAGGCGCTGCCCCTTTGGCCGCTGACGCTGATACCTGCGGCATCACGGGCCTGTGCAGCACTGGCCGTTCTGACACTGCGGCCCATGTCCACCAGCCAGTACAGCGCCATGACCCGCGGCGGCGCACCTGTGGTATTTGCCGCCATTGTGCTGGCGGCGGTGTGCGGGCTCTCCGTACTACTGTGGGACAGCTTTGCTCCGTTGGCTGCGGCGGTGTGCTATTGGCTGGCGGCATGGTACGCTTTCCGGCAGCTGGATGGTATGTCCGGCGATGTGTCAGGCTTCGCCCTGACCATTGCGGAGTTAGGTGGTGCAGCGGTACTGGTGTTGTGGAGGTAAATATGATCCTGATCATTGGAGGCGCGTTCCAGGGAAAACTGGCATACGCGCTGAAAGCATATAACTTAACAGAAAATGACGTATGCGATCTGGCAATATCCGATCCGGTACCAGGCTGTAAATGCTATCGGCATTTGGAGGCGCTGAGCCGCAGAAATAACGATATCACAAGGTTTTTGCCGCTGTTCGAGGACGCAGTCGTCATCGCCAGACAGGTCAACGGGGGCATTGTGCCCATGGACGGTGCGGAGCGGGCATGGCGGGAGCGCTATGGAATAATTCTGCAGCAATTGGCGAAAAAAGCGGAACATGTGACGCGCGTTTTCTGCGGGATAGCGGAGGAATTGAAATGAAACTGACACTTTTGCGGCACGGGGAGACCGAGGGCAGCCAGAAAAATCTGTATTATGGCGCGGCGGATATCCCGGCGCTGCCGAAATCGCTGGAGGCCTTGCAGCAGAAAGCTTTGACCGGCGTATATCCCACGGCGGAGCACTACTACGTCAGCGGAATGACGCGGACGATACAGACGCTGCGGGCCATATACGGCGACGTGGCATACACGGTGCTGCCGGGGCTGCGGGAGATGGATTTCGGCGATTTCGAGATGCGGGCCTACGCCGGCGATCTGGAGCACGATCCACAATTTATTGTGTGGTGCGAGGACTCAGAGCACAATATGTGCCCCAACGGAGAGAGCGCGCCGCAGGTGCTGGCACGAAATCTGGCCGCGATACAGCCCGTTATCGACGCGGGGGAGGACGCGGTGTGCGTGATCCACGGCGGGGTGACGTCGGGACTGATGATGCACTGGTTCGGCGGAACGCGGTACGACTATCTGCTGGCACCCGGCGAGGGATATCAGGTTAGTTTTAACGAGAAAAAACCTGTAAGCTATTCGAAAATAATGTAATCTTTCTGCAAAGGAGTGGCAAAATGGAGCATATATACAGAACGAAGGGCACTTGCTCGCGGGAGATCTCCTTCGAGCTGGACGGAGACAAGGTGCGGAACGTGCACTTTGTGGGCGGCTGCGACGGCAACCTGAAGGCCGTGAGCAAGCTGGTGGACGGCATGAGCGTGGCGCAGATCGAGGCGCTGCTGCGGGGCAACACCTGCGGGCCGCGGAGCACCTCCTGCGCCGACCAGCTGGCGGTGGCGGTACAGCAGGCCTATGAACAGGAGCAGGCGCAGAAGTGACAAATATGTGCACGCGGAGAAAAGCGGCCCTTTCGGGCCGCTTTTACGTTTATCTTACCAGACCGCGGGAGGCGGAATATTCGGCGTTTATCTCCGCCAACTCCTTCTCGCCGTCGATATAGGGTTGGTAGATACTGTCTACCCGGCCGCCGCCGGCGTTGCCGCAGCCATTGCAGCCGTCGCAGGGGCTGCCGCAGGCGCTGAGGGCGCGGCGGACGATCTCTTCCCGCTGGGCGCGGGTGGTGTCCTTAATGAGCAGGGACTGCATGAAAAACGCTCCTCTCGTTTTTATAGGAAAGGCTGGACGGGGAGGGCTTCCCGGCCCTCCCCGCCGGGTTTATCAGCCGGCCATGTCGAGCATATTCTCAATGAATATGCCGTAGCCGCGGGTGGGGTCGTTGAGCAGGACGTGGGTGACCGCGCCGACGATGCGGCCGTTCTGGAGGATGGGGCTGCCGCTCATGCCCTGGACGATGCCGCCGGTGGCGGAGAGCAGGGCGGGGTCGGTGATGCGGAGGAGCAGGTTGCGGGTGGGCTCGTCCGCGCCGTAGAGACGGACGAGCTCCACACGGTACTCCCGCACATCGCTGCCGGAGACGGTGGCGAGGATGGTGGCGGGGCCGGTGGTGATCTGGCCGGCAGCGGCCACGGGGACAGGCGTGCCGCCGGAGAGGAAGCCCGTGTCGGCCACGGTGCCGAAAATGCCGCCGCTGCTGTTGACGGTGACGGTGCCCACATCGCGCTGGACGGAGAAGTCGCCCTTGAGCTCGCCGGGATCGCCCTTGGCACCCTTTTTCACCGCTTTGACGGTGGTCTCCATGATGGCGCCGGAGGCCAGAGGCATGAGCTGGGCGGTATCCACGTCGGTGATGCCGTGGCCGAGGGCACCGTACTGACCGGTGGCGGGGTCGTAGTAGGTCAGGGTGCCGATGCCGGCCATGCTGTCGCGTATCCAGGCTCCCAGCTGCCAGACACCGTTATTTTCGCGGGCACAGGCGGTGAGGGCCAGAGCGTCTGCGCCGCGGCGGACGGAGAGGACAACGGGCGCGCCGGCCGTATCGGCCAGAAGGTCCTGGACCTGCTCGGTGGAGCCGACGGCGGCACCGTCCATGGCGGTGATGATATCGCCCTGACGAAGGCCGCAGGCGCGGGCGGGCGTGGGGCCATCGGCCAGAGCCACCACCAGGACGCCGTCCGCAAAGAGTTTGATGCCCACCGCCTGACCCAGAGGGATCACGGTGCGCTCCGCCGGGGCGGCCCAAGCCTGCTGCACGCAGAGGGAGAGGGCAAACAGCGCCGAGAGCAGCCAGGCGGAGAGACGATGGGAGGCGGGGATATGCCGTGGTTCATACAAGCGTCTCACCCCTTATTTTATTGTGATGTTTCCCGTTTTTGCCGTTGAACGGGCGAAAACGGGGTTTGTTTTGTCGCCGGTGACAGGGTTACTTTGTGTCAAAAGGGCGCAGAACATGAGGTGCAAATTCAGGGGGAAATGTGTAATTTTTTCTTTTGTTTTTTTGCGGGGGCTTTTTATGCGCCTGCGGGCGCGGGGAAATGGCAAAGGCACCCACGAGGGGTGCCTTTGCTGTATATTCGCCCGGTGCCGGGGTCAGAAACACCGGAGGAATACCTTTTTAATGCCGCTTTTTGGCGGTGCAGGCCAGACCGGTGAGGGACGCGAGGGCCAAACCGGCGTAGAGGAGGACACCGGGGTCACCCGCTTTGGGAGAGTCCTTCTTATCCTCGGCTGCGGAGGGGGCGTAGTAATAATAAGAACGAGTCAACGGTTCGCCCTGTGTGGCACCGCAGACGCAGGTCTTGGGGGCGGTGTAGGTGGCGGGCTGCCATTCGTGGGCCGCCTCCGCATCTATGCCCGTACAGCCATCGCGGGTGCACTTGTGCCAATGCTTGTCATCGTTGTGCTCCCAGGCAGCGGCAAAGGCGTGGCCTTTGGCCTGCTCATCTTCTTTTGTAGAATCAAAGGTGTTCGTGCCCTTTGCGCCGCAGACACAGGAATAATAGTAGGTCACGGGGGTGGTGCAGGTGGCATCGGAGGCTTTATATGTAGGGGTCATTTTTGTTTGGCTATAGTCGTGGTTGTTGGGGTTCCTGTTGCCATACCGCTGGCCGCAGGTCTCGCAGCTCGCCTCTGCCATGCAGGTGGCGGTGCCGCCGGAATGCTTATGCAGCTGCAGCACCTTATCCGTACTATTATAAGAAACTCCATACGCGGCACTGTCGGCTTGGAAGCTGTCTTTATACGCTTCTTTAATACTGTTCCCCGTTACAATCGTCACAGGGTTCCCTGCGGTGGGAGCGTTTGCAGTCGTGATGCCGATGGGTTCTCCGGTCAGGGCTTTTTCGATGGTGATGGTACTGTTCGCAGGCAGGTACACATTGTTCGCGTTGTTATTGCTTGCGCTGCTTTGCGCATCGCCCTTCCAGTTGCCGGAAATATTGACATTGCCGCCAACGGTCAGAGTGCCAGAAGAAGAAACATAAATACCGCCCGCATTTCCAGTCTTCGTTACGCTGTTATTGGTAACACCGCCGCCGTAGATGCTAATGTTATTGCTGGTCGAGTATATTCCTCCGCCATCGCCTGCGGTATGATTCCCGGTAATGCTGCCGCCGTACATGGTGAAATTCGCGGTATCACCGCTCGTGCTCACTCCGCCGCCATAGTCAGCCTGGTTCTTGGTGATGTCACCGCCGTACATGGTGAAAGTCGCTCCATTGTGCACATACACTCCGCCGCCATTTACGCCCGATGTATTATTATAGCCGTTTTGAGTAATGCGGCCGCCATACATGGTAAAGCTTGTATTCTGATACAGATACACTCCACTACCCTTATTTTGGGTAATACAACCGTTGTACATGACGAATATCTGTTGTTTTCCAGAGGTGTTATTCAAGCTCACACCAGTACCAGTACTTTCGCTATTCTCCACATGAGCGATTTTACCTTCACCTTCACAGTCGCAGAGGGTAAAGGTTGCATCTCTGCCCCACGGTGTCTGAATTACGTGAGAATAGTCGTTACTAATCGCATGCCCGTTAAGGCATAGGGTAACGCTGCCATTAACCTGAATTCCCCCATGCAGTATGAGGTCACCGTCAAGATAGTATGTTCCCCCTTGCAGTATATAGTCATAGTTTTCTCCGTTATGCTTTTGTGCTTCAGTCCCACCAATACACAGTACCCCATCATCGTTCATGGTGAGCGCCTTCTCAAAGGTCACGCTGCCATGGTTATTGCCATTATGTGCAGGGTCGGTGCATTTCGTACCCTCACAGATGGGGTGGCTGTGTACCGACACTTCCGACGCGGAGGCGGTGACCACCATGCAGAGCAGGGCACACAGGCACAGGGTCAGGGTCAGGGTCAGGAGTAGTTTTTTGTGGTTCATGATGTACGCTCCTCTCAAATATCGGGGGTCTTTCCAGTGGGGGCAGCGGGTATCTGTCTTCGCCAAGGCGAAGACAGAGGCGCACATGTGCGCCACCGGTGTTGACTTTAGTGGGTTTTTCCTTATAATGGAAGTATAACCCGTTCACCTGTGAACGAAGCAAGGGGTCAGGAGGGATTTTTTATGGCGGAGAACACAAAACAGTTTTTTCAGATCACGGAGGCGGCCCGGGCCTGCGGACTGTCGCGGAGCACGCTGATGCGGATGGAGGAGCGCGGGCTGCTGACGCCGGTGTTCACCGCGCCGGACAGCGGGCGGCGGTACTACGACAACCACAACGTGGCGCGGATCATGCAGATCGAGAAGTTCAAGGCCATGGGGCTGGGGTCGAAGGAGATCGCGGACTATTTCGCGCAGGGCGGCGAGGCCGAGGTGCTGCTGGAGGCGCTGGAAACGCGGCTGCGGGACCTGCAGCGGAGCGTGGAGGAGATGCGGCTGCGGGCGGCGGAGGGCGAGAGCCTGTCGGTGCAGATGATGGAGCTGCCGGCGGTGACGTGCCGGATACGGTGGTGCGAGGGGCTGACCACGGCGGAGCGATACCGGGATATGTACGACTTCTATGGGGCGTGCGTGCGGAAGGGGTGCGTGCTGTCGGACGAGCCGCTGTTCACCATATCGGAGCGCACGGACTATCTGGAGGGATACATCGGGCAGGAGCCGTACCGCTACGGGGTGTGCGTGCCGGTGCGGAAGAACCGGGCGGCGGCGGACGCGGTGACGCTGGAGGCGTGCCGGGTGCTGTCGGTACTGTACTACGGCGATTACAGCGGCGTGGGCGAGGCGTGGCTGACGCTGGGGCGGGAGGTAAAGGCGCGGGGGCTGAAGCCCGCCGGCGCGCCGCGGGTGCTGGGCATCGTGGCGCCGTACACGGGGCGGGAGATCGAGACGCGGCGGTACTGCTCGCGGCTGGCGCTGCCGGTGGAGGAATAATGGGAAGCGGGAGGCCTGCTGTGCAGGTCTCCCGCTTCTGTTATACAAATTTGTGAGGAAACAAATAGGAGAATTACCGGTTCAGGTACTCCATGGCGATGGCGGCCATGCCGGTGACGCCGTGCTTCATGACCTCCTCGTTGAAGACGATCTTGCCGTTGTGGAGCGAGACAGCGTTCTCGCCGCGGCCGGCATCGACCATCATAAAGGCGGAGGGGGTGCCGGTGAGCTTGCCGAAGAAGCTGAAGTCCTCGCTGCCGGAGAAGGGCCTGTCGATGAACTCCGCCTTGCCGCCGGCAGCGGTGACGGCCTTGTTGACCAGGTCGATCATGGCGGGGTCGTTGTACTGGAGCGCGTAGCCCTCCTCCAAATTGACCTCGATGTCGCAGTCGAAGGCGATGCCGATGCCCTTGCAGATGCGCCGGACTTCCTGAATGGCGGTGTCGCGGCCGGCGTCACTGAAGCTGCGGAGGACGGCCACCATCCGCGCTTCGCCGGCGGTGATGTTGACGGCGTCGCCGCCGGACATGGTGCCCACGGTGAGGACCGCGGTGTCCATGGGGTCGATGCGGCGGGAGACCACGGTCTGGAGGACGGTGATCAGGTAGCCGGCGCAGGCGATGGCGTCATGGGCGGTGTGGGGCGCGGAGCCGTGGCCGCTTTTGCCGTGGACGGTGATGTGGAACAGATCCACGGCGCTGGTGAAGTAGCCCTTATAGAGCTGCATACGGCCCACGGAGTCATTCTCGGAGGGGCAGACATGCTGGCCGAAGATGGCGTCCACATGGGGGTTCTCCATCACACCGGCGGCCACCAGGGCCCGGGCACCGCCGGGCATCAGATCCTCGCTGGGCTCAAAGATCAGCTTGACGGTGCCGGCGAACTGATCGCGCATATGGCACAGCGTCTTTGCGGCGCCCAGAAGCATGGTGGTGTGCAGATCGTGGCCGCAGGCGTGCATAATGCCCTCGGTCTCGCTGGCAAAGGGCAGACCGGTTTCCTCGTGAACGGGCAGGGCGTCGATATCGGCGCGGAGCGCCACGCACTTGCCGGGGCCCTTCTTGCCGTGGATCAAAGCCACCACGGCGGTGGGCAGGGGCTGCTGGATCTCGTCCACGCCCATTTTCTCCAGCTCACTGCGGATGAGGGCGGAGGTGCGGACCTCGTGCATACCCAGCTCCGGATGGGCATGGATATCGCGGCGGATAGAGATCAACTCGTCGAAGATGGTATCGACGAAGGAACGAATATCAGACATGGAAAAGCACTCCTTTCAAATGAGTCGGGCTCACAGCCAGCTGCTCATAACGCCGGCCACCAGTACGGAGGTGATGGACACGGTGACCATGCCGGCCACCAGCATCTTGGGCATGATCTGGGCGTTGATGGCGGCTTTTTCCTCGGCGGTGGTGCCGGTGGACTCAGAGACCTCGTTGGAGATGATGACCGTTCCGGGGAAGCCGAACAGGCAGGAGCTGCCGATGGCCATGGACATCTGCCAGCTGTAACCGAAGATCTTGCCCACGAGGATGGAGACGACGGAGAAGGCCACGGTGCCGATGACCACGCAGACCAGCAGCGGCACCACCATGCCGCCCACCATCTCCGGGGTAGCAGCGGCCAGATTGGTGAAGATGGACAGGGTGATGATGGGCATTACGATGCCGGTGGCGTGCGCCTTGCCCAGCGCGTCCTCATCCAGGAAGCCCAGCTCCTTGCACAGCACGCCGAAGATCAGGCACCAGACCAGCTTGTTGATGGCATCGTGGAACAGGCTGGACACCCACACGGACAGCAGTGCCACCAGAATGACCTTGGCGATAATGGCGTTGGGGGTGTTGTACTTATCGGGCAGGGCGGGGATCAGCTTCTTGCGGGCAGCGGCGGCGTTCTGGGCCGCGGCGGCACCGGCGTCCACCTGGAGCGTGCCGGCGTCGATCTGGGCCTTGATGCGCTTGGCCTCGCTCTTGAGGCACAGGGAGGCCACGGGGTAGCCCACGAAGCCCTGGGCGCACATGACCAGGGTGGCGAACACCGCCAGGTCAGGCAGGTTGGCCTTGTTGGCCATATCCTGCATGGTCAGGGTGGCGACAACGCCGCCGGAGAGAATGGGCGCGCCCACCAGAGCGAAGCCGCGGTCAATGATCAGCTGGCCGATGAAGAACACGGCAGCAGAGATGGCGACGCAGGCCACGGCGGAGATGATGACGGTGCGCCACTGGGCGCCGAAGTCGCGGAGCCGGATGGTGGTGCCCAGGTGCACCAGCAGCATGGTGACCAGCAGACCGGCCATGCTCAGGAGGGTGGAGTCAGCAAACAGGGTGGTGGGGAAAACGCCGGTCCAGAAGCCTGCCAGGAATACGACGGAGGCCACCAGCAGCATGGATACGATAGCCTTTGTTTTCGCGGAGATCATGTCTCCTACGGCGAACACCACGAAGATGACAGCCGCTGAAATGATTGCAGTCATGATTTTCTTCTCCTTTTGTTTTGAAATAGGGGCAACAGGGATGATGGGGTAAATTGAAAAGCGGCTCCGTCTGAAAGACGAAGCCGCTTCACACACATGGAAAATGGGAAAGACGGGTTCAATTCTTTACAGCCGGCGTTTGGTATCGGGAGGTAAAATAGGCGTACCAATAAAAGCCCCAGACGGAGCTGGTGCCGGCATAATAGGAGACAGCGGCATGGTTCGCGGCCATGTCGTTATGAAGCATATCGCGCTGCATCATGTGACGTGCCATGTGGGGTCTCCTTTCCGCCGGTGGTCGGCTGGTTTTTATGTTGGCGTTATCTTAACGCCGCGGGGTACAGAAGTCAACCGTTAGATAGACCATACTTTCGCAATTAAAAGCGCTAAATTTTTGTGAAAACTGACAGCCGCCGACATGGCGGAACCGGATGGCGGCGGGAATATGCAAAATTCCCACCGGTATGGTATGGTTTTTGTGAAAGGTGACAATGGACTTTGCGCGGGACGGGACAGTATAATGTTATGTAAGATTTCCGGAGAAGGAGAAAACGCATGAACAGCACGCTGCACACCATAAACTGCGCCTGTTGTACGTCCGCCTGCTGCGCGGGCGTGTGTTGTCGTGCCCATGGGCGCTGTGCGTTTTCTGCTGAAAAGGCCCTGTAAAGGGGTTCGTGATACCTGTACACACAGGCGGCGGAGGATGCGGGCGCATCCTCCGCCGTTTTATTTTGAGAGGAGACAAGGACTATGACTTCCAACGCGGAGATCGCCAAGGCGATGGCGGAAAATATGACACACGCGGCGGTGCCGTTGTACGGCAAAAAGCTGCGGCTGCCGGACAGGGGTGCCATCATCGGCATCATCAAGGAGTTTCGGCGGCTGCTGTTCCCGGCATATTTCGGTGACGCGCAGCTGATGGCGCTGCCGCCGGAGAACTACGCCGCACTGCTGCTGGAGCGTATCGAGACGGCGCTGACGGCACAGGTAGCGCTGGCGCTGCCGGAGGGCCAGGCCTTTGCCGCGGCGGCGCTGACCCATGAGATACTGGAGCAGCTGCCCCGCATACAGCAGACACTGATGACGGACATTGAGGCCACGTTTGACGGCGATCCGGCAGCGGCGGACAAGGAGGAGATCATTTTCGCCTATCCGGGGCTGTTCGCCATCTTCGTATACCGCATTGCCCACGAGCTGTACCTGCGGCAGGTTCCCATGATCCCCCGGATGATGACGGAGTACGCCCACAGCCGGACGGGTATCGACATCCACCCCGGCGCGCAGATCGGGCCGTGGTTCTTCATCGACCACGGCACAGGCATCGTTATCGGCGAGACGACGGTGATCGGCAGCCATGTGAAGCTGTATCAGGGTGTGACGCTGGGCGCACTGTCCCCCCGGGCGGGCCATGCCAGCCTGCCGGGAAAGCGGCACCCCACAGTGTGCGACTATGTGACTATCTACTCCGGCGCCTCCATTCTGGGCGGCGAGACGGTGATCGGCGAGCACTCGGTGGTGGGCGGCAACGCGTTCCTCACCGGGTCGGTGGCGGACAACACGCGGGTGGTCATCACGGCGCCGGAGACGGTATTCAAAAACGCGGAGTGACCGCGCAGGAGGGAAAAGGACGGCTGCAAGGCCGTCCTTTTATGCTGCCGCAGCGCAGGCACCCGGCTATTTGCATAGTTTTTGGTGCGGAATTTCAGCGTATCGACGAGTATCGCGGGGAAAACGCCGCTTGTCAGGGATGGACGCCATGTATTATAATATTTGATAGAATACAGTGCAAGGAGGCGCAGCTATGGGGCGCATCAGCAAGGAAAACTACTATCTGGATATTGCGGAGACGGTGCTGGAACGGGCCACCTGTCTGCGCCGGGTGTACGGTGCCATCATCGTGAAGAACGACGAGATCATCTCCACGGGCTACAACGGCGCGCCGCGGGGACGGAAGAACTGCGTGGACATGGGGTTCTGCACACGGGAGGCCATGCAGGTGCCCCGGGGAGAGCGATACGAGCTGTGCCGCAGCGTTCACGCCGAGGCCAACGCCATTATCTCCGCCAGCCGCCGGGATATGGTGGGCAGCACGCTGTATCTGGTGGGCAGGGACGGCCGGACCGGGGCGCTGCTGGGCGACGCCACCAGCTGCGCCATGTGCCGCAGGCAGGTGATCAACGCGGGTATCAGCAAGGTGGTCATACGGAAGACGGAGACGGAATTTGAGGTCGTGGACGTGCAGGACTGGGTGCAGCAGGAGGATGACGTGCCCGCACTGTAAAGAAGGGCTATCTGGCCGAAGGGCCGATAGAATACAACAACTGAACAAAGGAGAATGTGTGATGCTGAACGACTCTAAGATCGCCGCCTACACGGCGATACTGCAGGAGGAGCTCCTGCTGGCCACAGGGTGTACAGAGCCCATCGCCGTCGCGTACTGTGCCGCAAAACTGCGCGAGGTGTTGGGCGGAAAACCGGAAAAGATCCTGGCTGAGATCAGCGGGAACATCCTGAAGAATGTGAAGTCCGTGGTCGTCCCCAACACAGGAGGACGCCGGGGCATCGACGCCGCCATCGCCGTGGGCATAGTGGCCGGCGACGCCGACGCAGAGCTTCAGGTCATTGCCAACGTGACGGAGGCGGATGTGGCTGCCATCCAGACGTATCTGGACAGCACCGACATCCGCGTGACCTGTCCCGAAACGCCGTGTCTGCTGGACATCAAGCTCACCGGCTGGCGGGAGGGGCACCACGCCTGCGTGCGGGTGGCCAACAACCACACGAACATCATCTACATGGAGCGGGACGGAGATATCCTGCGGGAGCTGCCGGTCACGGGCAACGCCGAGGACCATTTGCAGGACAAGTCCGTGCTGAACGTCAGAGACATCATCACATTCGCCGAAACTGTACCTATAGACGCCATCCTGCCCACGGTGGGACGGCAGATCGAGAAAAACACCGCCATCGCCGCCGAGGGGCTGCGAAACAGCTGGGGCGCCAACATCGGCTCCACCCTGCTGGGGAGCAGTCAGGACTGGGCGACACAGGCGCGGGCATGGGCGGCCGCCGGCTCGGACGCACGGATGAACGGCTGTGAAATGCCGGTGGTCATCGTGTCCGGCTCCGGAAATCAGGGCATCACCGCCTCGGTGCCCGTATGGAAATACGGCAAGCTCATGGGCGCGGATGACGACACCATCCTGCGGGCGGTGTGTCTCAGCGACCTGATCACCATACACCAGAAGACCGGTATCGGGCGGCTGAGCGCCTACTGCGGCGCGGTCAGCGCCGGTGTGGGCGCGGGCTGCGGCATCGCGTGGCTGCGGGGCGCGGACTGCGAGGGCATCAGCCACACGCTGGAAAACGCCGTGGCCATGATCTCCGGCTGCATTTGCGACGGTGCCAAGGCCAGCTGCGCCAGCAAGATCGCCATGGGCGTGGACTGCGGCATCTTGGGCTACGACATGTACGCCGGCGGCAACAACTTCCGCCCCGGTGACGGCATTCTGGGCGCTGATGTGGAGGACACCGTCCGGAACGTAGGCGTGCTGGCCGCGCAGGGCATGCGGGAGACCGACCGGGTGATCCTGAAAATCATGACGGAGTAAAGTCACAGGCACTCCCCCCGGCTTCCGCCAGGGGGAGTGCCTGAAAATACGAACAGCCCCTCCGGCCAAGGCCGGAGGGGCTGCTTTTTGTGCTTATCCGTCGAATACCTGAAGGGCGGTCTGGCGGAGGGAGTAGGCGTCGCTGCCGTAGCTGTGCCAGAGGGCGGCGGCGTCACGGAAGGGGTAGACCGGGGCGGTCTGGCAGACGTAGTTGGCCCAGCTCTCGATGACCCAGCCGTCCTGGCCGCGGAGGGCGTCGTAGAAAACGTAGGCGCGGGGGCTTTCGACGCCGCGGGGGAAGGACCAGCCGGCGGTGATCCGCTGGGTCTGGCGGGTGCCGAAGAGGTCGCTGACCTGTTGGCTACCGCTCTTCAGCGTGTGGAAGGCGGCGGCCTGCGCCGTGCCGTTTCTCTCGCAGAGGACGCGGCCGCTGACATGGCCGCCGGGGAACCAGTCGCCCTGCGTCTGCCACGCCGGCCACAGTTCCAGCATCTCGGTGTAGGGGCTGGGCGGGGCGGCGTAGGTCAGGTGGTGGATATAGATATAGCGGCGGACACCGTCCTCCTCCGGCAATTCCACGGCCACATGGGTCATGGTCTGCTCCAGCGTGTCGTAGACACGGTAGACGTAGGTATAGTGGCGCTCCCCCTCTCCATCCACGTCGGTGATGGTACGGTCAAAGACCAGCGGACGGTCCGGGTCACTCATATAGTGGGTGGTGGTGATGGTGCGGTAGTCCGTATCGCTGTACAGGCGTTCCACCTGACGGTAGACCCTTACGGTACCGGCCATACGGGAGACCTCTTCGGCGGTCAGGTCATCGAGGACATAGGACGGGAAGCCCTTTTCCAGCAGCTCCTGCCGGATGGGCACGCTTTGAGGTGCGTCGCTGCGGGTATGCCAGCCCATGGGATACCGCTGCCCCAGGAATGCCGTCAGCAGCACCGCCGCCAGCATGGCCGCCAGACTTCCCCACAGCACCGCCCAGCCCGGCAGCCGCACCGGCGCGGCGGTGATGGCATAGCCCATGTTCTCCAGGGAGCGGGTCAGCCTGACCATGCTGCGCAGCAGGAAGAGATAGAGCGCCAGCAGCGGCAGTACCAGCAGCCAGCCCTCCAGCCCGATCAGCGCCAGCGCCGTCAGCGCCGTGTAGAACACGGCCATAGCCCCGGCGGCGGGGGCGGCGGGCTTTTCGGCTCCGGCGGCGCGGGATACGCCCACCATACCCCGCCAGAGGCAGACGTACAGCGCCAGCGTCACCGGGATGTGGACGTAGGCGAGGGTGTTCCCCACATCCACCGGCAGGGCGGCAAGCACGTCCCCGGCGAAGCGGATGGCCAGCGCCAGCAGCGCCAGCCGATAGCCCCAGCGGAGGGGGGCGTTCTCCCGCCGCAGGGTACGGAAGCCCAGCACCAGCAGCACCGCGCCGATGGCGGGCAGAAGCACGTCCAGCCAGAGGAAATTCAGTGTGATGGTGGTCAGCCCCATGCCCCAGAGGATGCGGTCCATGGCCGTGCGCCACGGGGTGATCTCTCCGTCGGCGGGCGGCGGCAGGGCGGCGGCGTCCTCGCGGAGCAGCTCGTCAAAACGCAGGTCATCCGTCACAGAAATCACCTCCCAACTGTTGGCGCAGGCTCTGCCGCAGGCGGTACAGCCGCCCCTCCACGGCCCGCTCCGTCAGGCTCAGCTCGGCGGCCATCTGGGCGGTGGACTGGCAGTAGTAGTATTTCCGGTAGAACAGGTCGCGCTCCTGCACCGGCAGGGCGGCGATAACGGCGCGGAGTCTGGCGCGCTGCTCCCGGCGGAGCAGGGCGTCCTCGGCGCTGCCGCCGCTGTGGGGAACGGTGTCCTCCAGCGGCACGTCGTCTCCGCGGCGGGCGCGGGCGCGGTTCAGTGCCGCGTTGCGGGCCAGCGCCGTCAGCCAGCCGTTGAGGCTGCCTTTGTCACCGTCAAAGCCGGCAGCGCCGCGCCAGATCCGCAGGGAGATGTCGGCCAGACACTCCTCCCGATCCCGCTCGTCCGGCAGGAGGGGGCGCAGGATATAGCGCAGCATCGGCGTGAACCGGCGCAGCAGCGATTGAAGCGCGGCCTCGTCGCCGCCGGCAATGCGGGACATCAGTTGCTTGTCGTCCATGCGCGCCCTCCTCCCTGTGGTTTCTTCTGTATGATACACTATTTTACCAGAAATCCCACGGAGAAACAGCATAAAAAACAAGACCGGCGACGCCGGTCTTGTTTTTTATCACACAATTACTCAGTCACGAAGGGCAGCAGGGCGATCTGACGAGCGCGCTTGATGGCCTCGGTGAGCTGGCGCTGATGCATAGCGCAGGTGCCGGTGGTACGGCGGGGCAGGATCTTGGAGCGCTCGGAGATGAAGCGGCGCAGCTTAGCGGCGTCCTTGTAATCGATGCACTCGCACTTGTCCACGCAGAACTGGCAAACCTTCTTGCGGCGCTTGCCGGCACCGCGAACGGGTCTATTTTCGCGTTCCATAGCCATGGAAGTTTCCTCCTTTATAAAATGTCATGTGCCGGGGGCACATCAGAACGGCAGGTCGCCGTCCTCTTCATCGATCTCGGAAAATCCGGAGCCGCCTACGGGCGCAGCGTAACCGCCGGCAGGAGCGGAGTAGCCGCCGTTATTGCCGCCGTAGCTGTTGTTGGCGTAATTGCCGCCGCTGCTGCCGTCGCTGTCGCGGCGGGAGTCGCCGAAATAGACATTGTCGGCCACGACCTCGGCGCTGCGGCGGTTGTTGCCCTCCTTGTCCTGCCAGGCGCGGATCTGGAGCCGGCCCTCTACCACGGCCATACGGCCCTTGGTAAAGTACTTGGCCACGAACTCCGCGGTGGCGCGCCAGGCGACCACATCGATGAAGTCCGTCTCCTTCTCGCCGGACTGTGTCTTGTAATCACGATCCACAGCCAGAGAGAAGCTGGTGACGGGGGTACCGGACTGCGTACGGCGCAGCTCCGGGTCACGGGTCAGGCGACCCATGATAAAGATCTTGTTCAGCATTGCTGTACTCCCTTACTCGCCCTTGCAGACGATCATGGAACGCATGATACCCTCGGTAATACCCAGGATACGATCCAGCTCCTT
>ENA-UERK01000905-UERK01000905.1-human-gut-metagenome-genome-assembly--contig:-NODE-905-length-23741-cov-70.165441_pt1 | contig 23741 bp, 16 predicted proteins | sample MGYA00242957_ERZ507957 | MGnify/ENA primary metagenome ERZ507957 (study PRJEB26167, sample SAMN06115538) | human gut metagenome | host: Homo sapiens | place: China:Heilongjiang | collected 2015-11-06...
GAGCTTCTGCCCTTTACCTTTGCTTTACCCTTCGGCCAGCGATTTTCAATTCCCTTCGGCCGGTGACCGTTGGTTCAGGGCGTGCTGCTTGTTTACTTTGCAAACCTAAGTCAAGTTTACTTGAATATTTTGCTGAGGTGCAGTTTATCTTATGCAAAGATAGATAAAATCTTTTTTAATTCAAAAGCCTTTGTGCTTTTTTATATTGAAAGTTTCTTAAATAAAGGAAATAAGTGCCATTTTTAATATTATTTAGAGTGTGATATTCGTTTTTTTCTCCCTAAATGTTTACTTTTGCGTTCGATTTTGCGCGGCAAGGGCTTTCTGCAGTACCTGTTGGCGCAAGGAAACAGGTAAACCGACTAACGGAATATACAACAAAAACAGAATAGTATTATGGCAGAATCTATTGACATCCGTGAGCTCAACATCCGGATAGAACAACAAAGCCAGTTTGTCACCAATCTGGTGATGGGCATGAACAAAGTTATTGTAGGACAGAAACATCTTGTAGACTGTCTCCTAATAGGTCTTCTGAGCGATGGCCACATCCTGCTCGAAGGCGTACCTGGTCTGGCAAAGACCTTGGCCATCAAGACCCTCTCTCAGCTTATTAGCGCTGACTTCAGCCGCATTCAGTTTACTCCCGACCTGTTGCCTGCCGACGTGGTGGGTACACAGATCTATTCTCAGAAGGACGAGACCTTCCATGTGAAGAAGGGTCCAGTGTTTGCCAACTTCGTATTGGCAGATGAGATCAACCGTGCTCCTGCCAAGGTGCAGAGTGCGCTGCTCGAGGCGATGCAGGAGCATCAGGTCACCATCGGCGATGAGACCTTCCGACTGCCCAGTCCGTTCCTTGTAATGGCTACGCAGAACCCAATAGAGCAGGAGGGAACCTATCAGTTGCCCGAGGCACAGGTGGACCGTTTTCTGCTCAAGGTCATCATCGACTATCCTACACTCGAGGAAGAGAAGCTCATCATCCGTGAGAACATCGCCGGAGGTCTGCCCGAGGTACATCCCGTCACCACAGCCGACGAGATACTGAAGGCTCGCCAGATAGTGGGCGAGGTTTACATCGACGAGAAGATAGAGCAGTACATTGCCGACATCGTCTTCGCCACCCGTTATCCCGAGCGTTACGGTCTGTCCGACATCAAGGATATGATTACCTTTGGCGGCAGTCCACGTGCCAGCATCTCTCTTGCCAAGGCAGCCAGGGCTTATGCTTTCATCAAGCACCGCGGCTATGTGATTCCTGAGGATGTGCGTGCCGTGGCTCACGACGTGCTCCGCCATCGTGTGGGACTCTCCTACGAGGCAGAGGCTTCCAATGTGACCAGCGAGGAAATCGTGAGCCGCATAATTAATAAGGTGGAAGTACCTTGATTTTGAGGAATAAGTAATAAATGGACACACAAGATATCTTAAAGAAAGTACGCAAGATCGAGATCAAGACTCGCGGTCTCAGCCAGAATGTCTTTGCAGGCCAGTATCACTCGGCCTTCAAGGGCAGGGGTATGGCCTTCGCCGAGGTGAGGGAGTACCAGTATGGCGACGACGTGAGAGACATCGACTGGAATGTGACCGCCCGTTTTCATCGTCCCTTTGTCAAGGTGTTCGAGGAGGAGCGCGAGCTTACCGTGATGCTGTTGGTCGACGTAAGTGGCTCGCTCGACTTCGGTACCACACGGCAGATGAAGCGCGACATGGCTACCGAGATTGCAGCCACCCTGGCCTTCAGTGCCATTCAGAACAACGATAAGATAGGTGTCATCTTCTTCTCCGACCGAATAGAGAAATACATCCCGCCCAAGAAGGGCCGCAAGCACATTCTCTACATCATCCGCGAGATGCTCGATTTTCATCCTCAGAGCCAGCGCACCGACATCGGCGTGGCTTTGGAGTACTTCACACGGGTGATGAAGCGCCATTGCACAGCCTTCGTCATCAGCGACTTCTTCGATGACAAGGACTTTCAGCATCCCCTTCAGATTGCCAATCAGAAGCACGATGTGGCTGCCATTCAGGTGTACGATCCACGTGCCAAGGCGTTGCCCGACATCGGACTCCTCAAAGTGTGCGATGCTGAGACAGGTCACGAGATGTATATTGACACCAGTTCCAAGAAACTGCGTCAGGCGCATACACGCCACTGGATGATGCGCGAGCAGCTGTTACGCGAAACCTTTGCCAAGAGCAAGGTCGACTGGACGGCTGTCGCCACCAACGAAGACTTCTCACGTGCTCTGCTCAACCTGTTCATGCAGCGGGGCTGAAAAGCGGAGAAGTAAACCAATAGGGAAAAGAAAAATGACGAAACAGAAGAATATTATCATCATGATGCTTGCCTTCCTGATGCTGTTGCCAGTAGGGTCGGCAGCCCAGGAGGTGGTGCAGAAGCTCGACTCTCTGCAGATCCTGATAGGCGAGCAGACGAAGCTTCATCTCAAGGTCACCGCTGCCAAGGGTGCCAAGGTGGTGCTGCCTTCGTTCAAGCCGTCACAGATGCTCATTCCGGGCATCGAGGTGGTGGAGCAGAGCGATGCCGACACCGCCGAGCTCGACGGCGGCAGGCTACAGATAAGCCGCGACTATACGCTCACCTCTTTCGACGAGAAGGTCTACGCTGTACCAGCCCTTCAGGTCAAGGTCAACGGCAAGACCTGTCAGGGCAACCCGTTGGCGCTCAAGGTGCTCACGGTGCCTGTGGATACGGTTCATCCCAACCAGTTCTATCCCCCCAAGGACGTACAGGACAATCCCTTCCTATGGAGTGAGTGGAGTCCTCTGTTCTGGCTCAGCATTCTGGTACTCTTACTCTTCGGTGTCATGCTGTGGCTCTGGCAGCGCCTCCGTCAGAACAAACCTATCGTGATTCGTATGCGCATCGTGAAGCGTGTGCCAGCCCACGAGAAGGCGCTCAGCGAGATCAATGTCATCAAGCAGCAGCACACCGAGTCGCAGGAGACCCAGAAGGAATACTACACCCGCCTCACCACCACGCTGCGCGAGTACATAGAGCAGCGCTTTGGCTTCCGTGCCATGGAGATGACCAGCGGCGAGATTATCGAGCATCTGCAGTCGGCTGGCGACCAGAAGATGATAGACGAGTTGAAACAGCTCTTCCGTACAGCCGACCTCGTGAAGTTTGCCAAGTACGAGACCTTCCTTGGCGAGAATGATGCCAATCTGGTCAACGCCATCAACTTCATCGACCAGACGAAGACCAACGAGCAGACCGTCGAGGAGAAGGTAGCTCCCGAGCTTACCGACCAGGATCGCAAGACGCGCAGTCAGCGCAAGCTCATCAAGGCTTTGCTCTGGGGTGGAGCGATTGTCATGGCAGCCATCACCGCCTACGTGATCTATGGCGCCTGCATGCTGCTGATGTAGGAGTATAGAATAAAAAAGAATAATATTATAAAAACATGGAATTTGCAAGTAAAGCATATTTTCTGTTGCTCCTGTTGCTGATACCTTATATATTATGGTATTTCCTGTACAGGAAGAAGAACGAGCCTACCATGAGGCTGAGCGACACCCGGCAGTTTGCCTATGCTCCCAAGAGCCTGCGCCAGCGCCTTGTCCATCTGCCCATGATGCTCAGATGTCTGTGCTTCGTGCTCATCGTCTGTGCGATGGCTCGTCCGCAGACCCACAACTCCTGGGACAACAAGACGGTGGAGGGCATCGACATCATGATGGCGATGGACGTCTCTACCTCTATGTTGGCAGAAGACTTGAAACCCAATCGTATGGAGGCTGCCAAGGATGTGGCTCACGAGTTTATCTCTGGCCGTCCCAACGACAACATCGGTCTTACCATCTTTGCTGGTGAGGCCTTCACCCAGTGTCCTATGACCACCGACCACGCCAGTCTGTTGCGACTGTTGCAGGACACCCGTACCGACATTACTGCCCGTGGACTCATCGACGACGGAACGGCGGTGGGTATGGGTCTCGCCAATGCTGTCAGCCGACTGAAGGACTCCAAGTCCAAGAGCAAGGTGGTCATCCTCCTGACCGACGGCAGCAACAACACCGGTGACATTTCGCCTATGACGGCCGCCGAGATAGCCAAGAGCTTTGGCATCAGAGTCTACACCATCGGTGTGGGAACCAACAAGGTGGCTCCTTACCCTATGCCCACAGCGGCTGGCGTTCAGTACGTCAACATGCCTGTGGAGATTGACACCGAGACACTTAGGGACATTGCCCGTACCACTGATGGCAACTTCTATCGCGCCACCAACAACGCCGAGCTGAAGCGCATCTACCACGACATCGACAAGTTGGAGAAGACGAAGATGAATGTCACCCATTTCGCCAAGCGCTACGAGGCTTATCAGCCTTTTGCCCTTGCAGCCCTGTTGGTACTGCTCGCAGAGATATTGCTTCGCATCACCTGGCTCAGAAGAATCCCATAGGGAAGAGACGAGCCGAAGTTCAATTAATATCAAATGAATATGCTAAGATTTGAAGATCCAATATATTTGTGGCTGCTGTGGATGTTGCCGGTACTCGTACTGGTGAGGTTCATAGGATGGCGAAGGAGAAGGGCCAAGCTCCGAAAGTTTGGCGACCCTGAGCTGTTGAAAGCCCTTATGCCCAATGTGTCATCTTATCGCCCCACGGTGAAGTTCGGCTTGCTGCTTGCAGCCTTGGCCCTGCTCATCCTCATGGTGGCGCGTCCACAGATGGGCAGCAAGATTTCTCACGACAAGCGTCAGGGCATTGAGACCATCATCTGTCTCGACATCTCCAACTCGATGTTGGCAGAGGATGTGGCGCCTTCGCGACTCGACAAGAGCAAGATGCTGGTGGAGAACCTGGTCGACAAGTTCACCAACGACAAGATAGGTCTCATCGTCTTTGCCGGCGATGCCTTCGTGCAGTTGCCTATCACCAGCGACTACGTGTCTGCCAAGATGTTCCTGCAGAACACCACACCAGCCCTCATCCAGACTCAGGGCACCAACTTTGCTGCAGCCATCGACCTGGCCACCAAGAGCTTTACCCAGCAAGACCATGTGGGACGCGCCATCATCGTCATTACCGATGGCGAGAACCATGAGCCGGGAGCCGAGGATGCTGTCATGGCAGCCAAGAATAAAGGCATCAATGTCTTCATTCTGGGAATAGGAAGCACCAAGGGAGCCCCCATTCCTATGGGCGACGGCTCTTATCTCAAAGACCGTACGGGCAACACCGTGATGACTGCCCTCAACGAGCAGATGTGCCGACAGTTGGCTCAGGCTGGCAGTGGACAGTATATTCACGTCGACAACACCAGCGATGCGGAGCAGGCACTCAACGACGACCTCTCCAAGTTGCAGAAGGGCGAGACCGACACCGTCATCTATAGCGAGTACGACGAGCAGTTCCAGGCTGTAGGCATCCTGGTCATCCTCCTGCTCATCCTCGACATCTGTATGCTCGAGGTGAAGAATCCGCTTCTCCGCAACGTGAAGTTCTTTACACATTAAAAATTAATCGAAATGTATCTAACTTATCATATCATACCGACCCTGCGGTTGCGCAGGCTGTGCCTGCTGTTGGGGCTACTCCTCGTCAGTACAGTTGCAGCACTGGCACAGAACGACCGCACCTTCATCCGTCAGGGCAACCGCCAGTACAGGGCACGCAAGTGGACGGCTGCCGAGGTGCAGTATCGCAAGGCGATAGCCCGCAATGCCAACAATCCACAGGCGGTCTACAACCTGGGCTGTGCGCTCATGATGCAGCAGAAAGACTCGCTCGCCATGCAGCAGTTTGCCAAGTCTGCCGACTTGCAGACCACCAACAAGATACGCCGCGCCAAGAGTTTCCACAACATGGGCGTCATCATGCAGAACCATCAGGAGTTTGCCAAGGCGATAGAATGTTACAAGATGGCGCTGCGCAACAATCCTCAGGACAACGAGACCCGCTACAACCTGGCGCTCTGCAAGCATCAGCTGAAGAATCAGAAGAACCAGCAGAACCAAAACAAGAACAAGAGCGGCAACGACAAGAACAACAAGGACAAGCAGAACAAGAAGAATAAGGATCAGAACAAGGATCAGAACAAGAACAAGGATCAGAACAAGGATCAGAACAAGCAGAAAAATAATCAAAACAAAGATAAGAACAACCAGTCACAGAAGCCCGAGCAGGACAAGATGAGCCGTGACAATGCCGAGCAGTTGCTCAATGCAGCCGTGCAGCAGGAGAAGGCCACCAAGCAGAAGATGCAGAAGGCGATGAGTCAGCCACGACGCAGGCAGTACGACAAGAACTGGTAAAACAATAAGCAAACATCATTTCATTATGAAGCAAATAGAATGGTACACATTGATGATATTCGTGATGCTGGGCCTGGCGGAGGAAGCCAAGGCGCAGCATGTGGCGGTATCTGCACCAACACATGTTGCTGCTGGCGAGAACTTCAGAGTAGCCTATACGGTCAACGCCCGTGAAGTGGAGGAGTTCCGTATGGGCAATGTGCCCGATGGACTGGAGGTGATAGCCGGGCCCTACACCTCTTCGCAGTCGAGCTATCAGGTGGTCAACGGCCACACCAGCTCTTCTTCCTCTTTCACCATCACCTACACGCTCTATGCAGGCAAGGCTGGAACTTACACCATCGGTACCTCGCATGCACTGGTTTATGGCAAGAAGCTCGCAGCCCATCCTGTCAAGATCACCGTCTCGGGCCATGCTCACAACTCTGGCGGAGCACCCAGGATGCACAACGATGATGCCGATGAGCCTCGCATGCGTCAGGCGGGTTCTGCCATCTCGGGCAAAGACCTCTTCATCAAGGTCACTGCCAACAAGAAGCGTGTCCACGAACAGGAGCCTGTGCTCCTTACCTATAAGGTCTATACACAGGTCGACCTTACCCAGCTCGACGGCAAGATGCCCGATCTGAAGGGCTTCCACTCTCAGGAGGTGCCACAGCCACAGCAGAAAGTGCTTCACAACGAGGTCATCAACGGCCGTCCTTACCGTTGTGTTACCTGGAGTCAGTACGTCATGTATCCTCAGATGACGGGCAAGCTCGAGATTCCTTCCATCACCTTCAAGGGTATCGTGGTTCAGCAGAACCGCAATGTCGACCCCATCGAGGCTTTCTTCAATGGCGGCTCGGGTTATGTGGAGGTGCATAAGGCTATCAAGGCGCCTGGCATTACCATTCAGGTGGACCCGCTGCCAGCACGTCCTGCCAACTTCTCGGGTGGAGTGGGTCGCTTCAATATCTCTGCCACGCTCGACAAGAACGACGTGAAGGCTGGCGATCCCATCAACATCCGTGTGGTAGTGGGAGGCATCGGAAACCTGAAACTCCTCAAGCAGCCTGTGCTCAACCTGCCGAAAGACTTCGACCAGTATGACGCCAAGATCACCGACAAGACCAAGCTCACCCAGAACGGTGTGGAGGGCAACATGGTTTACGACTTCCTCGCTGTTCCGCGCAACCCGGGCAAGTACACCATTCCATCGGTAGAGTTCACCTACTACGACACCAAGACCAATGCTTACCGCACCATCAAGACCCAGCCCTTCACCCTCAACGTGGAGCAGGGCGACGGCTCAGACGGTTCGTCGTCGGCCAACTACAGCAATGCCGACAAGGACATTCATGCCCTGAAGTTGGGCAAGAGCAAGCTTTGCGACATCGACGATATGTTCTATGGCAGCTTTGGTTATTGGACGAGTCTGATGGTGCCTCTCATCGCCTTCATCGGTCTGCTCATCGCCTTCCGCCGCCGTGCCATCGAGAATGCCGACATCGTGAAGATGCGTTCCAACAAGGCCAACAAGATAGCCACCAAGCGACTCAAGAAGGCGCGCACCCTGATGATGGCCCGCAAGCAGGGCGAGTTCTACGACGAGGTGCTCAGAGCCTTGTGGGGCTACGTCAGCTATAAGCTCAATATGCCTGTCGAACAGCTCTCGCGCGAGAATATTCAGGATAAGCTGTTGGCTCACTCCGTTGATGCCGACACCATAGAGAAGTTTACCCAGGCTCTCGACGAGTGTGAGTTTGAGCGCTATGCTCCTGGCGACCCTGCCGGCAATATGAACAAGACTTTCGAATCAGCCATGACAGCTATTATGGAAATAGAGAATGCCATCAAGGCTGCCCGCAAGCAGGGCAAGAAGACTTCTGCCCGTCAGGGCGACTATACCTTCGGTGTGGTGCTGCTGCTCATCTTCATGGGCTTCAGCCTCTCTGCCTCTGCTGTCACCAAGCAGAACGCCGACACCGAGTACACCAAGGGCAACTATCAGCAGGCCATCAAGGACTATGAGGACCTGCTCAAGAACGGTGTTTCGCCCGAGGTCTACTACAACCTCGGCAATGCCTATTATCGCACCGACAACATCACCAAGGCTGTCCTGGCTTACGAGCGTGCCCATCTGCTGTCGCCCGGCGACGAGGACATCAACTTCAACCTGCAGTTTGCTCGCAGCAAGACCATCGACAAGATCACTCCTGTCAGCGAGATGTTCTTCGTCACCTGGTACAAGGCGCTGGTCAACTTCACCAGTGTCGACAACTGGGCCAAGACGGGCATCCTGTCCATCATCCTTGCCTTGGTATTGGTGCTGGTCTATCTCTTCGCGCCCCAGTTGCTGTTGCGCAAGGTCGGCTTCTTCGGCGGCATCCTCTTCTTTGTCGTCTTCCTCTTGAGTTCGCTCTTTGCCTATCAGCAGAAACAGATACTCGTCAACCGCACGGGCGCCATCATCGTGGCTCCTACGGTCAATGTCAAGAAGACTCCTTCCCGACAGAGCGCCGACCAGTTCGTCATTCATGAGGGAACGCGTGTCGACATCACCGACCGCTCTATGGATGGCTGGCGTGGCATCCACCTGGCAGATGGAAGAGATGGATGGATAGAAACCAAACAACTGGAGGAAATATGATGTTTGGCTCATGTCTTCTCACCGATCTCGAGGTGCTCCAATTCTTCAATGGAAGCGACAATCTGTTCATCGACCAGTTAGCGCTCGTCCTTACGTCGGGGCTCACCTGGATACCGCTTTATCTCATCCTCTTCTACATCATTGTGCGCAACAATGAGACGATGGCGCAGATTGGTCTGGCGGTAATGGGAGCACTTGTCTGTGTGGCTGTTTCCGAGGGTATCACCGATGGCGTGGTAAAACCCTTGGTGGAACGATGGCGCCCCAACAACGACCCCATCCTGAAATACACCATTCAGGTGGTGGGCAACCTTCGTGGCAGTGGCTACAGCTTCTTCTCGGCTCATGCAGCCAACACCATGTCGATAGCGATGTTCTTCTCGCTCCTCATGAGGGGCAAGCGCCTCGCCATCGCCCTCTTCTCGTGGTCGCTGCTCAACTGCTGGACACGCCTGTATCTCGGCATGCACTATCCCTCCGACATTCTCTGCGGACTCCTCGTGGGTGCTGTCATCGGTGTCGTGTGCTACATAGGTTATCTGAAACTGTATTACAAGGTGTCACCCCACATCACATATATCTTCGACCAGTACACCCCCACGGGTTACGACCACGACGATATCGACAAGATACTCTGCATTCTGGCTTTCACCCTGGTCTATGCCTTCTTGCGGGCGATAGTCATGGCTGGAGGAGTGTAACATTAAAAATCAACCATAATGGATACAAAACATATAAAAATTAGCGATTACAATTACCCCCTTCCTGATGAGCGCATTGCCAAGTTCCCCTTGGCGCAGCGCGACCATTCCAAACTCCTTCTCTACCGTCATGGTGAGGTAGGCGAGGATGTGTTCTACCATTTGCCTGAATACCTGCCCAAGGGCGGACTGATGGTTTACAACAATACCAAGGTGATTCAGGCGCGTCTGCATTTCCGCAAGGAGACGGGTGCCCTGATAGAGGTCTTCCTCATGGAGCCTGCCGATCCTACCGACTATGAGCTCATGTTCCAGACGACTGGACATTGCTCATGGCTCTGCATGATAGGCAACCTGAAGAAGTGGAAGGAGGGCAGTCTGAAGCGCGACTTCGAGATCAAGGGGCATCAGCTTACACTCTCTGCCACCATGCGCCGTGGCGACGCCTTAGGCTCGGAGGCTGCCTCTATGGTGGCGAAGGGTGGTGGAACCAACTATTGGGTCGACTTCGACTGGGACAACACGCAGGTCTCCTTTGCCGAGATTCTCGAGACCGTGGGCGAGTTGCCTATTCCGCCTTATCTCAACCGTGCCACCGAGGAGAGCGACAAGACTACCTATCAGACGGTTTACTCGAAGATAAAGGGCAGTGTGGCTGCTCCTACTGCCGGACTTCATTTCACCGATGCCGTGTTGCAGGACATCGACCGCCATGGCATTGAGCGTGAGGAGGTTACCCTTCATGTGGGCGCTGGTACCTTCAAGCCGGTGAAGAGTCTTGAGATAGAGGGCCACCGCATGCACACCGAGTATATCGTGGTGCACCGTCATACGTTGGAGAAGCTCCTGCAGCACAATTGCGAGGTGATTGCTGTGGGTACTACGAGTGTGCGAACCATCGAGAGCCTGTACTATATGGGCGTTTATCTGCTCTCTCATCCCGAGGCGACAGAAGACGATCTGCACGTCAACCAGTGGGATCCTTACGAGTTGTCGGCAGATGGCGGTTGGGTGAATGCCATTCAGCCTTCTCAGGCGATACAGTCCATCATCGACTATCTCGACCGCAATGGTCTGGAGGCTTTGCACTCCAGCACGCAGATCATCATTGCCCCTGGCTATCAGTATAAGATAGTGAAGATGCTTATCACCAATTTCCATCAGCCTCAGAGCACTCTTCTCCTCCTCGTCAGTGCCTTCCTCCATGGCGACTGGAAGAAAGTGTACGACTATGCTCTGGCTCACGATTTCCGTTTCCTGAGCTATGGTGATTCTTCGTTGTTGATTCCGTAATTCATTGCGTGGTTAATGGTTAATGACTGAAGTTGATTAAAGGAGATTTCTCTGAGCGAAACAGGGGATCGTGGGAGCGAATGTGACGATTACCACATTCGCTCCCATGTTTTTTGCATTCGCTCCCACGAATCTCTGTTTCGCTCCCATGAACGTCAGATTCGCTCTGGCAGAATCGTCTGTAATCCTTTAGCAGAGTGGGTTCTTTGCTTCTGTTCTATTTCTACATCTTTGGGCATATGTTTGTTGTTTATTCAAGTTTCGCAAGTTCAGAAGTTAAAGGAGTTAAAGGAGTTATCGCTCCCTACGGTCGCTGAGGAGTTAAGACAACAGTCTTTTTGGCGTAGTTTTTAAGCAGCAAGACATACGTCTTAACTCCTTAACTTCCTTAACTCCTTTAACTTCCTGATATGCGAAAGTTCAGTTGTTTAGATTTCGATTGCAAAGTTCGGAATTTTTTTTTGAATACTCGGTGCACCTCTATGACGTGCACTATTGTTAAATCCGTTAAGAAAATAAAAGGTTTTTATACACATTGGGAGGTATTTTGCCATTCTGCCGTTTTGCCACCCAATTGGAACAATCCTTATAAATGTGGGCAAAAATGCGGGCAAATCCCATCCGTTCCCCCTTATTATCAATACTTTATCTCACTTTTCTCGCGTTGTGTATATATAAATGTTGAAATGAATCGGCACGGCAGCAGTTTTGGTAGTAATAACTGTTAAAAAATGGTAGTAAATTCTGTTTTTTCGCATTTTTGTAAAAGATGGATTTTAACCTAAAAAGGCGGGGTGCCCATTTTTGCCCACCCCCGATTTGGGCCGCTAAAAAAGCCTGTTTTTTGCCTCCGTTCCAAGGTTTTGGGCATGTTGCCCACATGTTTTTTCGTTTTCTTTTACATCGATTTTGTGTTTTTCTTCATGATTTTTGCATATTTTCCCATTTTTTTGTCAAATTTTCTGCTTGAGCAAACGCAAATTGGCAGATTTAGGGAGTAATTTGCTGTGTTTTTGATGATCATCTCATGTAAATTTCGTATAATTTTCCGACCTGTACGGTTGAAATTATCCTGCACGCCCTCCTGTATAGTTGAAATTACCCAGCACGCCCTCCTGTATGGTTGAAATTACCCTGCACGCCCTCCTGTATGGTTGAAATTACCCTGCACGCCCTGAAAGGGCAGAAGCTCCTAGCCCAGGGCAACGCCCTGGGTATTAATGATATACAACTAACGCCCTGTAAGGGCAAAAGCTTTACATATCGCAGAGGATTTTCATTTTTTTTATTAGGTGTGTTTTAAAGCTTTTGCCCTTACAGGGCGCATTGCTGATTGCCTTATACCCAGGGCGTTGCCCTGGGCTAAGAGCTTCTGCCCTTTCAGGGCGTGCTGCTGTGGACTTCTTGGCCTTTTGGGCGTTGCTGCTGTGGGCTTCTTGGCCTTTTGGGCGTGCTGCTGGGTCTTCTTGGCCTTTTGGGCGTTGCTGCTGTGGCTTTAAATTACCCAGCACGCCCTCCTGTACGGTTGAAATTACCCAGCACGCCCTGAAAGGGCAGAAGCTCCTAGCCCAGGGCAACGCCCTGGGTATTAATGATATACAACTAACGCCCTGTAAGGGCAAAAGCTTTACATATCGCAGAGGATTTTCATTTTTTTTATTAGGTGTGTTTTAAAGCTTTTGCCCTTACAGGGCGCATTGCTGATTGCCTTATACCCAGGGCGTTGCCCTGGGCTAAGAGCTTCTGCCCTTTCAGGGCGTGCTGCTGTGGACTTCTTGGCCTTTTGGGCGTTGCTGCTTATATGGGCATCTTGCCCTTTCTGGGCGTGCTGCTTATATGGGCTTCTTGGTTTTTTGGGCGTTCTGCTGTGGGCTTTTGGACCTTCAGGGCGTGCTGCTGTGGGACTTTTGGACCTTCGCCCGTACTTGAAACCTGCTAACTTTAAAAGAATTATCCAGAAAAAGAGAGAAAATGATGGCAATTTGAGAAAATAATCGTAAATTTGCAATTGTAAACCAATGATTCTGGAAGATGGTAGAGATAAACGATAGAAGATTGCCAGTAGGCATCCAGTCTTTTGAGGTAATCAGAGAGGGTGGATACCTGTATGTTGACAAGACAGATATCATCTGGCAGCTTGCCAACAGAGATAAAAAGTATAATTACCTGAGCCGCCCACGCCGCTTTGGTAAATCTGTCCTTGTTGATACACTCGAAGCTTATTTCTTAGGCAAGAAGGAACTCTTTGAGGGACTGAAGATCATGCAGATGGAGACAGAATGGGTGAAGCGTCCTGTTATCAGGCTCGATATGAGCCAGGCAGGAGCTGCACCGGAAAGTGTGCGGAGCTATCTGGACAATGCCTTCCATCAACTTGAGTCGGAGTATGATATTGCTGTACGACAGGACAGTTCTCTTGCCGACCGTTTTGATGCTATCATTCAGACTGCATATAATAAAACCGGGCTTCAGGTGGCGATTCTCATCGACGAATACGACTCGCCCTTGCAACATTCCTGGAGAACTCCGCAGCATGAAGCATGTACTGCTGTTTATCGTGAGGTGTTTGCCATCCTCAAGGCAGATGACAAATACGAGAAGTTTGTCTTCATCACAGGTATCACCAAGTTTACGCAAATCTCTCTCTTCTCTGTACTCAACAATCTGAGCAACATCAGTTTTGAGCCAAACTATGCCGCCATTTGCGGTATTACCAAGGAAGAAGTCTTACGTGATTTCAAGCCGGAAATCAATAAATTGGCTGAATACGAAGGTTGGACTTTCGACGAAGCTGTGGCGCAACTGACAGCCTACTATGATGGCTATCATTTCAGTCGCCGCAACATGGTGGATGTATTCAATCCCTTCAGTCTTATCAATGCCCTGTCAGATTCTGACCTGAAGAACTACTGGGCTTCATCGGGTGCAACCTCCATGTTGCCTAAGTTTGTGGATAATATGGAACTCAAACTACGTAATTTTGACCCTTGTACCATTCTTCGCCAAACCATCGAGACCTCTGATGTGACAGGTGGTGGAGCAGAACTGTTTCTCTATCAGTCCGGTTACCTTACGATAAAGGGTTACCAGATGGGAGTTTATATTCTGGGATTCCCTAACAGTGAGGTAAGACAAGCGCTTTATGAGACTGTGTTGCCTGCCCTGACTCTGCGAGGCAACTCTGATATCCAATCAATTCAATCAGATTTGTTGCTTGCCATTCAGCTTGGCAATCTTCCCGAAGCCATGAAATGCCTGAAAGCCCTCATTGCGGATGTGCCCTACAGCAACAAGAAGCTCGCCAGTATGGACATGGAGGAGCGTTATCGCCTGATTATGAGCACCATCTTCAATGCCATCGGTTGCAGGGTGGAAGTGGAAAAGATGATTGCTACGGGCAGGATAGACATGGTGGTGGAAACCACCCAATATATCTACGTCCTGGAGTTGAAGTTGAGCGACAATGGTGGTGTGGATGCTGCAGCAGAGCAAATCAGAGCCAAGCAGTATGCCGAGCCTTTCAAGGCCGACAAGCGCAAGGTCATCTCCCTCGCCATAGAGTTGGATGATAGGGGAAAGGGTTTGGTAGATTGGAAGGAAGTTTTTTAAAGCTTTTGCCCTTCAGGGCGTGCTGGGTAATTTCAACCATACAGAAGCCCGTACTTGAAACCTGCTAACTTTAAAAGAATTATCCAGAAAAAAGAGAGAAAATGATGGCAATTTGAGAAAATAATCGTAAATTTGCAATTGTAAACCAAAGATTCTGGAAGATGGTAGAGATAAACGATAGAAGATTGCCTGTAGGCATCCAGTCTTTTGAGAAAATCAGAGAGGGTGGATACCTGTACGTTGACAAGACAGATATTATCTGGCAGCTTGCCAACAGAGAGAAAACGTATAATTACCTGAGCCGCCCACGCCGCTTTGGTAAATCTGTCCTCGTTGATACACTCGAAGCTTATTTCTTAGGCAAGAAGGAACTCTTCGAGGGACTGAAGATCATGCAGATGGAGACAGAATGGGTGAAGCGCCCTGTCATCCGACTGGATATGAGTCGTGCAGGTGCTGCACCGGAAAGTGTGCGGAGCTATCTGGACAATGCCTTCCATCAACTTGAGTCGGAGTATGATATTGCTGTACGACAGGACAGTTCTCTTGCCGACCGTTTTGATGCTATCATTCAGACTGCATATAATAAAACCGGGCTTCAGGTGGCGATTCTCATCGACGAATACGACTCGCCCTTGCAACATTCCTGGAGAACTCCGCAGCATGAAGCATGTACTGCTGTTTATCGTGAGGTGTTTGCCATCCTCAAGGCAGATGACAAATACGAGAAGTTTGTCTTCATCACAGGTATCACCAAGTTTACGCAAATCTCTCTCTTCTCTGTACTCAACAATCTGAGCAACATCAGTTTTGAGCCAAACTATGCCGCCATTTGCGGTATTACCAAGGAAGAAGTCTTACGTGATTTCAAGCCGGAAATCAATAAGCTGGCTGCAAAGAACGATTGGAACCTCGACGAGGCTGTGGCACAACTGGCAGCCTACTATGATGGTTATCATTTCTGTCATGAGAATATGGTGGATGTATTCAATCCCTTCAGTCTTATCAATGCCCTGGCAGATTCCAAACTGAAGAACTACTGGGCTTCATCAGGTGCAACCTCCATGTTGCCTAAGTTTGTGGATAATATGGAAATTCGTTTGAAGGATTTTGAAAATTGTCCGGTAGACTGCGATACATTGGAGACTTCCGACGTAACAGGTGGCGGCGCCGAGCTATTCCTCTATCAGTCGGGCTATCTTACGATAAAAGGGTATATGGATGATATCTATTTGCTTGGCATTCCAAACTATGAAGTCCGTAAGGCTCTCTATAGGATTGTTTTGCCTGCCTTGACGTTGAAAACGAATGCCCAAGTGATAACTACTCAGAATATGTTGTTGTACTCGCTGAAGCTTGGCAATCTTCCCGAGGCCATGAAATGCCTGAAAGCCCTCATTGCGGATGTGCCCTACAGCAACAAGAAGCTCGCCAGTATGGACATGGAGGAGCGTTATCGCCTGATTATGAGCACCATCTTCAATGCCATCGGTTGCAGGGTGGAAGTGGAAAAGATGATTGCTACGGGCAGGATAGACATGGTGGTGGAAACCACCCAATATATCTACGTTCTGGAGTTGAAGTTGAGCGACAATGGTGGTGTGGATGCTGCAGCAGAGCAAATCAGAGCCAAGCAGTACGCCGAGCCTTTCAAGGCCGACAAGCGCAAGGTCATCGCCCTCGCCATAGAGTTGGATGATAGGGGAAAGGGTTTGGTAGATTGGAAGGAAGTTTTTTAAGGTAACTGAATTAAAAGGAAGGGACAGATAAGCTCTCACGCAGATTCCTCAGATTTTTGAAGCAACTTTCTTAGATAAATCCTTGTTGGTTTCAAAATAAAAACGTAATTTTGCATAAGATATCCTGCATTGGGCAATCTGAAAGATAGCTTTCATTGCGCTCGATAGTGCTATCTTTGCATAAGATTTTAGAAAACAAACGATAATGGAACAGGTAGAAGAAAGATATATTAGTTTGCTAACCGACTTTGGTTTCAAGCGAATTTTTGGATCGGCTCCCAATAAGGATTTGCTGATTTGTTTTCTCAACAGCTTGTTTAATGGTAAACAGGTTGTGAAGGATGTGTCGTATCTTAACCCGGAGCATGTGGGCGATGTCTACACCGACCGCAGAGCCATCTTTGATGTATATTGTGAGGGCGAAAACGGAGAGAAGTTCATCGTTGAGATGCAGAACGCTTATCAGACGTATTTCAAGGACCGCTCCCTGTTCTATTCCACATTTCCTATTAGAGAACAGGCACCCAAGGGGGATGACTGGGATTTCAAACTGAATCATGTCTATACCGTTGCGTTGCTCAATTTCAGCATGAACGACGATGCCTTCGACAAGGAAAAAATCCGCCATCATGTGCAGTTGTGCGACACAGCTACTCACAAGGTCTTTTATGACAAGCTTGAGTTCATTTATGTCGAGATTGCGAAGTTCGATAAGAAGCTGGATGAGTTGCAGACGCTTTACGAAAAGTGGCTCTATGCACTGAAGAACCTCTATAAGCTTAGTCAACGACCTAAAGAATTGTGCGACAAGGTTTTCGACCGCCTCTTCGAGGAAGCAGAGATAGCCAAGTTTTCTCCGCTGGAAATGCGGGAGTATGAAGCCAGTAAAAAGGCTTATCGTGACATTAAGAATTCCGTGGATACAGCCAAGCGCGAAGGAATCGCTGAAGGCATGGAGAAAGGCATGAAGCAAGGCATGGAGAAGGGCATGAAGCAAGGCATGGAGAAGGGCATGAAGCAAGGCATGGAGAAGGGCATGAAGCAAGGCATGGTGAAAGGTCTTGAGCAGCGAAGCCTTGAGATTGCCAGAAAGATGCTGGCAAAGGGAATGGATGCAGCGTCGGTGATGGAAATTACTGGCCTGTCGGCGGAGCAGATGCAGCAGCTGAAAGCGGAATTTTAGATGATAAATATAGTCAATATAAACGGGCCTATATGCACAAATTATAGTGGCATATAGGCCCGTTTAATGACTAACAGAGATTTCTCGGTAAGTCATTGAGACATCTCTGTGACTTGCCGAGATGTACTAACTTCCTTACATGCGAACCTTTTGACATGAATGCCAGTGTAATCGTTTGCACAGATATTTGCGCAGAAATTACCTTGTATTCGTACCTTTGCTTTTACATTTTTTATATATTTGCAGCGAAAAAGAAAAGTAAACCAATAAAATCGCCTACGGGCGTTGCAGGAAAGGACTGCAATTCGTTAAACTGAAATATTGAGCAAAGGAAAATTGTTGTTTCTAACTAACTTATTATTCTTTCAATTAAGAACAATGTAGTTATCCATTCCGATGGAATTCTTTGGTTTGGGAAAACAAGGAAAGTAAAACCTACAGGAAATGACGAGTTAACTAAAAGCTAAACATAAAGTTTAAAACTATAAAAATATGAAGAAAAGATTTACACTAATGATGATGGTGTTATGCTTCTTAATGAGCATACCACTGGAAATGATGGCTAAAACTGTCACTATCAGCTACATCGATGATGAGAGCTGGGGTGAAATTTGGGCTTATGTTTATAGTGATGGTGGACAAATAGGTCCAGACTGGGGAGGAACTCAGTGTAAAACTATTACGACGAATGCTGACGGACAAAGAGTGGCTAAGTGGACTTTCAATTTGGATGACAATTTAGCTAAAGCCTACGTTGTATTCAATAATGGAAATGGTAATGGTAAACAGTATCCTGCAGAAGGTGTAAAATGGATTATAGAAGATGGTGCCTCCTATAACAAAAATGGTAAAATAACTTCTTCAGGAAGCGGTAGCGGCACTGGTAGCGGTGGTGACAGCGGCAGCACAACCATTGCTTGGAATACAGTGGATACTAATCGTCTTAAAGGTCGTGTCTACTCTCAGGGATTCTATCTCGCTGGTAGCTTCTTTACCTTTAGCGGAGTTAAAGGAGTTGAAGGAGTTAAAGATGACAGAGATAAAGTTACCTATGATGATGCTGTGTTCAAGTTCCAGCAGCAAAAGAATGATGCTACCATTGAAAGTGGAAAGGAGTATGAAGTATATAAGGTAGAGATTCCTGCTTCTCTTAAAGCTCATGCACAGGTAATGTATGTTAATGAGTTTCGTGAGATAAAAAATATCTTTGGTCCTGGAGTATGTAGTATTAGTTCGACTTACCCCAAAACGGATGAGTTTATAGGGTGGCTTGATGCTAAGGCTAATGTTTGTGTTCCTATTACTAAAGAGAATGACAATTATTGGAATTTTGTCAATCGTAATGAGACTGCCGATAATTATTCTGATGGTATGTATAATTTGTATATTGCTGTCGACCCTAAGACTCATGAAGTTAAGAAGTGGAAGATTGAACATGATAGTGACAAGCGTGTAGCTTACTTTATTAGTGATGCTGCGGATGCTACTGCTATGCCTGTTTATGATGCTTTCGACAAAAGCCAACACACTAATGAATTTAGTAATAAGTTCTATGCTTCTGTAAACTTTTCTGCAGATCACAATTACTATGTGATATCTAATATTTTGAATAAATCAAAAGATATATCATGGACAAAAGATAAATATGACGCTAAACTAAATAATAAGAACTATCTTCCAACAACCAACAAGCTGTTTTTGCAAGGTAATGGTGGTTATGAATTTAGTACAAACGATCAACATAACCAAGTTTCTCCAAATGAGAAGCCAATGTCTGGTGGTGATTTAGGTAATATAATCGTTGAATATAACCCTTCGCAGGGTTGGGATAATACTGCAAATACAGATGAGCACCTTGGTGTTCGTGGTATGATATTACCGCAGAATGGACGTAAAAAAATCACCTCTGTGTCTATGGTAGGTGACGCTATTCCTGGTACATTGAAAGAAGATGGCTCATGGGATTTCACCTCTCCGGCAGCAAATATGATTTACGATGACGTTGAGCAGTGCTATACGACTACTATAGTAACAACAGTTGGTGATGGTGAAAAGCATTTCAGATTTGTAGGTAACCATGATCCTAAAATCAACTGGTTTGAGGATACTGATGGAACAGAAGCTGATAAGATGGCTAAGACTCTTTATACCGATACTAAACCTGGACATTCTGCTGAAGCTAATGATCCTAATAAGGTTAATTATACTGAAGCTAATGAATTCAGCGATGATAAATATCATATCATCTGGAACCGCCCTGCTGGTAGATGGACCGTGCGTCTTTACTTCTATACCCGTAATGTTGATGGTAAAGATGTTACTGACTACTATTACACCATTAGCCCATGCAAGGATTTGGAATTGCGCGACTGTGTGAACATTGTTTACAAGAGCGAAGATAACAAACGTGTTATTAAAAATGTGGGTGAATATAAGTTCCTCAGAACCTGGAGTGATGAAAAGGCATGGAAGGTGTCTAAGGATATAGATATTTACGTAGTAGATCAACTCTCGGCAGATAAAGCTCATAACGCAGTGACTCTTCATTTGAATCTGCTTGATTCTAAGGATAAATCTGGTAAATATAATGTCATCCCTGCTGGTATAGGTGTTATTCTTGGTACTAAGAAGGAAGCTAAAAACATAGAAGGTGGTGCTGTGTTCCATAAGCGTACCTCACTCACATCTTTGAATACTGTTGTTGTTCCAATGTATGAGTATATTGCTAATGAAGAAACTTCAGGAACTTCTGTAACAAGTAAGTTGCAGCCTCTCACTTATGCACGGGTAGTTCCAACTTCAGAGATAGTAGATGGTAAAGTAACTTATAACTACTTGTTTGGCGCAGGTAAAGGTAAATCAGTTGGAATAGACTGTGAAAATGAAAATGATTTCTTTATGGGCTTCTGGATTTCTAATGGTAAAGGAAACTTCTACAGCAATAGCTGCTATTTGTCTATAGATAAGGAAACTGCAGACATCTTAGGAGTTGGAATCAGAAATGATCAATTTAATCCTGTTACTCATGCTAAGATGGTTCCTGGAGTCATATTCGACTTTGCCAATGTTGGCGGTACAACAGGTATCAACGAGGTGGTAAATCAGAGCACTAAGTTGAACGACGGCAAATACTACACCCTGAGTGGTCAGCAGGTAGAGAAGCCTACAGCAGGTGGTATCTATATCCACAACGGCAGAAAGTTCGTGGTTAAGTAAATATAAACATTGTAGAACAAGTAAGCAAAGAGTAAAATGAAAAAGAAATATATACAACCGAATGTTTCAGTAAGTTTTGTGGTTGTGGAGTCACAACTCTTAGTAGGTTCGCCTGGTGCTCAAAAAGGACAGAATGATGATTTTATCACATTCTCCAAACAGCACGACTTCACCGACGACAGTTTTGACAACACAGCTTGGCCTAAGGGTAAATCACCCTGGGAAGACTGATGATTAGGCTTCATTACATTTTCAGTAAATAGTAAGAATAGGTTGAGAAAAGTGTAAAATTAATTAAAGGGTTAGTTTAATTAATCGCTATTATCATTAAAGAGGGCTGCAGAGATGCAGTCCTCTTTTGTTTTGCAGAGTGTAGAATGTTAAGATATTTATGCAATCGATTGCATATTATTATTCGCAATTTTTAGCATTTATTTTACCACCTTATATATATAAAGAGTAATTTTGCAATAACAATCAAATAACTAACATAGATATTCATCACTAACTAAAAATTAAATAACCAGTCTATCAAATGAGGAAATTTACATTTAGGCTATGGGCAGTCCTTATGCTCATGTTGGTCTCCTTGCAGACGATGGCAACGGATACGTTTACCAGCAATCGTACTGACTTCCGAGACGAAAGTATTTATTTCATGATGACCACTCGTTTCTACGATGGTGATACAGGAAACAATGTGCTCTGTTGGGATAACCAGTCAGAGCAGATCAAAACAAAAGACCCTTGCTGGCGAGGCGACTTCCAGGGTGTCATCGACAAGCTCGACTACATCAAGGCATTGGGTTTCACTGCCATCTGGATTACACCAGTAGTGCAGAACGCATCCGGTTATGACTACCACGGTTATCATGCCATGGATTTCCAGCATGTTGACTGCCGTTATCAGAGCAGCGATGGTAGCAAGGACGGTGACGCCATGTTCCAGGAACTCATCGACAAGGCACACGAAAAGGGTATCAAGATTATCCTTGACATCGTGCTCAACCATACCGGTAACTTCGGTGAGCAGACACTCTGCAAGGAGTTTGACCGTAATACCGACTTGGAAACTCAGGCACTCATCAATGCTTGTATGATTCCTAACGAGGAGAAGTTGGGTTCCGACTACCTTACAAGTGTCCCTTATGAGCAGTATCAGCGTCGTCTTGGCCTGTTGAAGAACGTCCGTGGTAAGAACGAGGATGTTCACAACTACTGGCACCATTTTGGTGACTTCAACTGGGATTATCCTAACCGCTGGTGGGCTCAGATTGCAGGCGACTGCGTGGATCTGAACACCGAGAACGATTACGTAGCAGATTATCTCGTGAAGTGCTATGGCAGCTTTATCAAGATGGGTGTCGATGGATTCCGTATTGATACATCCGGTCATATCTCACGTTTGACATTCTGCAAGCAGTTTATTCCTCAGTTTACAGCTCTTGGTGAGCAGTATAAGGACAAGCGATTGAACCAGGCTCCATTCTTCATGTATGGTGAGGTTTGCGCCCGTTACAGTGATGTCACATACCGTGGTCAGGATAACCTCTCTTGCTATTATTACACATGGGAGGCTCCACAGGACTTGCTCGACAAATGGGATGGCAGCCAGAAATACTGGGATACACAGGTACTCTTTGATAAAGCCAATGGCGGTACAGGTGTGGATGACCATCAGATGGCTCTCTGTGAGTCAGACAATGCCCCAACACCAACAAGCGACAATACCTTTATGGTGAATGGTAAGTGGCATGAGCCAGACTATTCTCAGGCAAGTGGTTTCCATGTGATCGACTTCCCATTGCACTACAACTTCGGTAATGCTGCCGCCGCATACGGTTTGGCAAAGTCAGGTGACAAGAGATATAATGACGCTACCTATAATGTGGTATATGTAGATAGCCACGACTACGGTCCTCAGCAAACCAACGACCAATTCCGTTTCTCTGGTGATGATGCTCAGTGGGCAGAGAATCTCTCTCTGATGTTTACCTTCCGTGGTATTCCATGTCTCTATTATGGTTCTGAGGTAGGTTTCCGTCGCGGTGCTCCGATTGACAGAGGTCCTCACGGTCCTCTTTCAGAAACTGGTCGTGCTTACTTCGGTGGTTACCTCACTGGTGATGTAACAGCCAAGGATTTCGGTGACTACACGGCAACAGGCAATGTGGCTGCAACATTGAATCATGATGTCGCTCAGCACCTCATCCGTCTGAACAAGATTCGTCAGGCTGTTCCTGCTTTGCGTAAGGGTCAGTGGACCGACGATGGTTGTACTCCTGCTGATGGCGGTATCGCCTTCAAGCGTGCTTATAAGAATGACAGCTATGCACTCGTAGCCATCAATGGTGGTGCTACATTCACAGATTGTCCTGATGGTACTTATACCGACGTAGTAACAGGCAAGACTTACACAGGTACTACTATCACCGTTGATGCTCCTGCTACTCAGGGTCAGCTCCGTGTTCTTGTGAAGGACTGGAAGGGCGGTCAGATAGGTGAGGATGGTCCTTTCATCTATGATGAGACTCCTAAGTCTAAGTCAGAGGCTGATCAGGCTTATGATGGTCATGAGGAAGATGGTACAACATGGGTTGAGCCACAGACTAATGAGTTTGGTTTGAAGTTCTCTCAGAATGGTGGTACTTTCCGCACCAATACTGTTACTGTAGAGGTAAGCCTTAGCGGTAAGGCAACTTCTGGTTGGTTCCAGGTAGAAGGTAAGGAGAAGGTAGAGTTGGCTCCTGGCGAGACCAAGACATTCACTATCGGTGAAGACATGAACTTCAAGCAGAGCAAGACTGTAACATGGTATGCTAAGAACGACAAGAGTGAGAAGAATGGTTCTGTATCCTTCACCAAGGTGGATCCTAACGCATCTATCACCGTATATGTAAAGGCAGACAATGCTCCAACTATCTATGCTTGGGTTCCTGGTACTCCAGCTAAAGAGTTGACAGGTGCATGGCACGGTCAGACCATGGATGGTCCTGAAGAGATTGGTGGTGTCAACTACTGGTACAAGACTTTCGATGGAGTAGAGAGCTTCAATGTGATTCTGAATAATGGTAATGA
>ENA-UERK01000911-UERK01000911.1-human-gut-metagenome-genome-assembly--contig:-NODE-911-length-23659-cov-5.570350_pt1 | contig 23659 bp, 26 predicted proteins | sample MGYA00242957_ERZ507957 | MGnify/ENA primary metagenome ERZ507957 (study PRJEB26167, sample SAMN06115538) | human gut metagenome | host: Homo sapiens | place: China:Heilongjiang | collected 2015-11-06...
CGGTGCGTCGGGGTCTTGGGGTTTACCCCAAGTCGCTTTTGGGCACTTTTGGCGAGTCAAAAGTGCCACCCCGCCGGGCAGGCGTGCTTACTCAAGCCTCGTAAAAGACTTGCCCCACCGGAGGTGATTACAGACCATGTCACGAATGCCCCGGCGGCGAGCCGTACAAACTGGGCTTTCTAAAAACCTTGCCCCACCGGAGGTGATAGCAAACTTTTTCACGACCGCCCCGCCGGGCAGGCATACAGATTAAAACTTTTTGTAAAGCTCTCCCCGCCGAAGGCGAGATGAAATTATGCCATAGTTTGTGCCGACAATCCCTCCGTCACGGCTGCGCCGTGCCACCTCTCTTTGCACAAGGGAGGCTTTGGGTGTACCGACAGGCGACCGCTAATTTGGCCAATTCCCTTTTGCTGCTTTTGCGGGGGAAAGCAGCCTTCCGCCGACAGGCGGCAATATTCCCCCGGCGGGGTGTGAAAAAGCGGGCAAAAACCGCATGAATACAGGCAAAAAGGCTTGACTTACCGGTTGCATCTGTGTTATGATGTCATTACCTCTCGGAGAAGGGCCTTTTTTTCGTGTGCGTTTTTGGCCTTTTGGGCCGTTGCTTTTCCCGCACGGAAGAGCGGCTGATTCACTTCTCGCCACAAAGAGGGAGGCAAAAGAAATCCGAAGTATAATAGGAGGTGCCGACTAAATGAGAGTCAAGATCACTCTGGCTTGTACCGAATGCAAGCAGCGCAACTACAACACCATGAAGAACAAGAAGAACGATCCCGACAGACTGGAAATGAACAAGTACTGCCGCTTCTGCCGCAAGCACACTGTTCACCGTGAGACCAAGTAATAAGGAGGAGTAAGAAATGGCTGAGACCGCTAAGAAGCCCAATATCTTTCAGCGTTGGGCGCGCTCCTTCAAGGATATGCGCGGCGAGATGAAGAAGGTAGTATGGCCTACCAAGAAGCAGGTCATCAATAACACCCTCATCGTACTGGCAGTTGTCCTGATCTCCGCTGTTGTTATCTGCGGACTGGACGCCCTGTTCTCGCTGGTTATCAAGCTGCTCATCAAGGCCTGATCCGCCGCCGATGAGCCGGGAAACTCAAAAATCAATACCAAACGGGAGGGAACCAAATGGCTGAAGAAGCAAAATGGTATGTGGTGCATACCTACTCCGGGTATGAGAATAAAGTGGCTGACAGCATTGTGAACGCGGTGGAAAACCGGCAGCTGCATCACCTCATTACCGATGTAAAGATCCCGACCGAAATGGTGGTCGAGATCAAGGATGACGGCCAGAAGGTGGAAAAGGAGCAGAAGCTCTTCCCCAGCTATGTATTTGTTAAGATGATCATGACAGATGACAGCTGGTATGTTGTCCGCAATATCCGCGGAGTTACGGGCTTTGTGGGCCCTGGCTCCAAACCGGTGCCGCTGACGGAGGCTGAGATCAATCGCTTCCAGGTGGAGAGCCGGCAGATCACGACCAACTATGCCGTGGGCGACAGTGTAGAAGTTACCGGCGGCTATCTGGAAGGCTTTGTGGGCGTTGTGGACGCCATTGATACCGAAAAGCAGCTGACCCGCGTCACCGTTTCGATGATGGGTAAGGATGTAACGGTAGAGCTGGCCCTGAACGAAGTGAAGCCCCTGGAATAAATAAAAGCAACACAAATAAACCGCAGGCCCGTGCGTAAACGGGCCGATAGGCTAAGCCCCCAAAAGAGCCGGGAGCAGAGCCTGTGGGAGGAACCATCCGCAAAACAAAATGGGATGGCCCGCTATCATTACCACATATTTGGAGGTGCAGAAACATGGCTCAGAAAGTAGTAGGCTATATCAAGCTGCAGATCCCTGCCGGCAAGGCAACCCCCGCGCCCCCCGTTGGTCCCGCACTGGGTCAGCACGGCGTAAACATTATGGCTTTCACCAAGGAATTTAATGAGCGCACCAAGAACGATGTCGGCCTCATTATCCCCGTTGTGATCACCGTATACGCAGACCGTACTTTTAGCTTTATTACCAAGACTCCCCCCGCGGCCGTCCTCATCAAGAAGGCCATCAACCTGGAATCCGGTTCCGGCGTGCCCAACAAGACCAAGGTTGGCAAGATCACCCGCGAGCAGCTCCAGAAGATCGCCGAGCTGAAGATGCCCGACCTGAACGCTGCCAATATCGATGCCGCCATCAGCATGATTGCCGGTACCGCCCGCAGCATGGGCGTAGAAGTAGAAGGCTAAACGCTTTCTTGTAACAGTGGGAGGAACCATTCCGCTAAACACCACATTATAGGAGGATAATAAACGCTATGAAGCATGGTAAGAAATATACAGACAGCAGAAAGCTGGTAGACAGCACCAAGCTGTATGAGCCGGCAGAGGCGCTGGACCTTTGCGCCAAGACCGGCAAGGCTAAGTTCGATGAGACCGTAGAGATCCATGTCCGCCTGGGCGTAGACAGCCGTCACGCCGACCAGCAGGTCCGCGGCGCCGTAGTGCTGCCCAACGGTACCGGCAAGAGCGTGCGTGTGTTGTGCTTTGCCCGCGGCGATGCCGCCGAGGCTGCCAAGGCTGCCGGCGCTGAGTTTGTAGGCGCCGAGGACATGATGGAGAAGATCCAGAAAGAGAACTGGATGGACTTCGATGTAGTAATCGCTACCCCCGACATGATGGGTATTGTCGGTCGTCTGGGTAAGATTCTGGGTCCGCGCGGCCTGATGCCCAACCCCAAGGCAGGTACCGTTACCCCCGATGCCGGTCGCGCTGTGACCGAGGCGAAGGCCGGTAAGATCGAGTACCGTCTGGATAAGACCAACATCATCCACTGCCCCATCGGCAAGGTTTCCTTCGGCGCACAGAAGCTGCAGGAGAACTTTGATACCCTGATGGACGCGATCGTAAAGGCCAAGCCTGCGGCTGCCAAGGGTCAGTATGTCCGTTCCTGCGTGGTTGCCACCACCATGGGCCCCGGCGTCAAGATCAACCCCGCCCGCTTTGTTGCCGTAGCGACGACCGAGAACTGATCGAAAAACCGATAAAAGCGGACTCTACGGAGCCCGCTTTTTTTCGCAAAGGAGGAGGCCCTATGAAGAAAATCGTAACGGAATTCAAGGACTTTATTTCCCGCGGGAATGTGATGGATATGGCAGTCGGCGTGATCGTCGGCGGCGCCTTTGGCAAGATCACCTCCTCGCTGGTCAACGATGTATTCATGCCCTTTTTGGGCTGGATCATCGGGGATATCGACCTGACGGCGCTGAATATCACCCTTTCCCCGGCCGTGATGGAGGGCGAGACGGTGATAAAGGAGCCGGTGGTGATGGGCATCGGCAGCTTCCTGGCCACCATCATCGACTTTTTGCTCATTGCGCTGGTGGTGTTCCTGTTTGTCAAGGCGGTGAACACCGCTCGCAGCAAGCTGGAAAAGCCGGCCGAGGAGGAGGCGCCTGCCGCGCCGCCGGAGCCCTCCAATGAGGAAAAGCTGCTGGCCGAGATCCGGGACCTGCTGAAAAACCGCTAAAGCCGCAAGCTGCTATTGGGGCGCCCCTGCCGGGGGCGCTCTTTTTGTATCCTGCACAGGGCGGCGGGGAGGCAGAAGGCGGCGCAGCCGCCTCGCGCGCGCAGCGCGCGCGAGGGACGCGGGGGCCGCAGGCCCACGCGCGGCCCGGCCGAAGGCCGGGCCCGGCTGCGCCGAATCTGGCCGGCTGAAAAAATTTTTGGTAGGTGTGCAGTAAAATGCCAAAAATGAGGCACTCATTAAGTAGAGGGCCCAAACGAAGCCAAGGAGGAAAAACCATGAAAAAGCGGATTTTTGCACTTACCGGGATACTGCTGGCCCTGTTGCTAGTGCTGGTGGGCTGCGGCAGCAGCAATATGACCAGCAACAGCAGCAAGGATATGGCCTATGGCGGCAGCTATAACGGAAAAAACGAAAGTTTTTCTACCGGCGGTCTGTACGATACCGAAAGCCCCATGATGCCATCCCCGGAGCCGGGGGAGAGGGACGACGATGCAGCGCTGACCACCGACCGCAAGCTCATCCAAACGGCGTGGATGGAGCTGGAAAGCCGGGACTACCCCAATGCGCTGGCGGGCCTGGAAAAGATGATCACCGAGCAGGGCGGCTATATCGAAAGCCGCAGCGAGCAAGGCGGCAGCCTTTACAGCACCCGGTATAACGCCCGCTATGCCAGCATTACGGCGCGCATCCCCGCGGAGGAGCTGGAGAGCGCGATGAGCGCGGCAGGAGAGCTGTGCAATGTGGTGAGCCGCAGCACCGATGTGGCGGATGTGACCGAAAGCTACGCCGATACCGAAGCCCGGCTGAAGACCCTGCGCCTGCAGGAGGAGCGGCTGCTGGAGATTCTCTCCAAGGCGACGGAGCTGAGCGATGTGCTGGAGCTGGAGAGCCGGCTGAGTGATGTGCGGTACCAGATAGAGAGCTATGAGGCCACCCTGCGGAGCTATGACAGCCGGGTGAGCTATTCCACCCTGCATATTACCCTGCAGGAGGTGGTGGAGTACAGCATCATCAATGATCCGCCCCAAACGCTGGGACAGCGCCTTTCCGATGGCTTTAAGGACTCGATGCGGATGGTGAAAAACAGCGCCGAGAATGCGCTGGTTTGGCTGGTGACCTATCTGCCGCTGGTGCTGCTGTGGGCAGTCATTCTTGCGGTGGTGGTTTGGCTGGTGCTGCGGCTGGTGCGCCGGGCCCAAAAGGCCGGAAAGCTGCCGAAGGTGAGCCGCAAGGGTAAACCACAGGCGCAAGCGCCCGCTGAGCAGACGGCGGAGGAGAAAAAGAATAGCTGAGCCGGGAGCGAGAGAGTTCTATGGCAGGCGCTAAAGCCGGCGAGGGGCGCAAGGCCGGGCCGCAGGCCCGGCGGCGAAGCCGCCGCAGCGGGGCGAAGCCCCGCTGAAAGCCGCCCGGAGGGCGGCTGGCCTGCGGCCCGAACGCTTGGCCCCTGTAAGCCCCCTGGCAAAAGATAAGGAGGTGCAAAATGAGAAAGACGATAGCGCTGCTGCTTGCCGCCACGATGGTCATTGCCATGGCGGCCTGCGCCCAAAAAGAACAGCCGCCCCCCGCGAAGGTGGACGGCCCCCGTATGGTGCAGGTCGGCGGGGAGCTGTATACCGATACCGGGGAGATCATCACTTTGGCACGCTGTGGGGTGATGGATGGAGAGATCACCAAGACGGTGGTGGAGACCGAGCTGCCGGGGGAGGACGACTGCTCCAACTTTGGAACAGGATACCAATACCAGATCGCCGGGTGTTACAGCATCGATGTGGTGATCAACGGCGACTGGTGCCGCTTCCAAAGGAAGGTGCCGAGCTGCAGTTATGCGGAGGAGGCTTCGGCACTGGGGCTGGCGATGGCGGCTGACCCGACGGCAGTCACTATCCAAACCGAGGGATTTATCTGCACCGGAGAAGAAGCTGCCCCCGATGTGGAAACGGCGATTCAGCTGGCGTGGACGGAATGTGAGGACTATGATGTAGCGGATGCGGCCTATGACGCTACGGCAGGAATGTGGCGGATCCACATGACCGGAGAAGGCAAAGACGCCGTGGTATGGATAAATACAGACGGTATCACGCAAATGATTGTATACGGAACGGCGAATATGTGCGGCTATCCTCGCGCGGAAGCATAAGACTGAAAGTGGAGTATTTGATCTGGTAAAATCTCATTTCAGTACGGACTGTATATAAAATTAGGATAAAACAATATGGTGATATAATGAAGGGAAAAGAACTTTTGACATTGGCGGTGGCGCTGGTGCTGGCGTTAGCACTGACTGGCTGTGCGCCCAAGGACGCCGGGGTGGCGATTTTGACGGGACTGGATAAAAAGGAACTGGCCCAGGGCGACCTGCCCTGCCGCAGCTACTACGAGGGGGAGACCCTGATGGTGCCGCTGTGTGAAGTAGCCCGAGCGCTGGGGTATTCCGCCGAATGGGACAGCGCGAACCAAACCGCCATTATTGATGATGAGTATATCCAAAAGGCGACGCTGACTGCGGGGAGCAAGACGACCCTTTTTGAGGGACATTTGCAGGTCATCAATATGAGCCGGGAGGTGGAGCTGGCGGAGGCTTTGGCGGTGCAGGAGGGGATTCCTTATGTGCCGGCGGAGTTTTTCACAGAATTCCTGAACGAGGTGGAATACGGCGAGGGAATTGTGACCATTGCACCCAGTGTGGTAGGCCTGGATGATATCGGGGACTTTTTAGCAGGCCTGCATTGACCGTAAATGGAACCGAACTGACGAAAGAAAAAGGAGGAGCGGACATGAAGAAAACAGCGACGATCTCGGCAATTTTAGCGGTTGTAGGATTTATGGCGGTGTATGTGGCGCTGTGCTACTTGGTACCGGGCTGGCGGCTGAAGCTGCACGCCACGGCCTGGGTGTACTTTGCGGCAAGTCTGCGGCACATGGCACTGCTGAAAGGCGTTTTTGCCATGGCGGCGGGGCTGGTACTGGCGACGCTCCCGTTCCTGGGGATGCTGCGTGAACCGTTGCAGGAGGAATAAAACCGAAAAAGCAGGAGGGCAGTCCCGGTGGTGGGGGCTGCCCTTTTGATTTTGCAGAGGCGGTGCAGGGGGAGGGGCGGCCGCAGGCCGCCCGCCCGAAGGGCGGGCCAGCGAACGAAGTTCGCTGCGATGGCGGAGCCATCGGGCCTGCGGCCGTAAGCTGCGCCTTGCAGGGGGTAAAAAAGAAGAGCAGCCCCCGTAGGGACTGCTGCTTGGCTGTATTTTGGTGTGGGGGCCGAAATATCATGGGGCGAATGCTGACCCTTTTGGGGTGGTGAGGACGGCCTTTAGGGCTTCGAAGGTGCATTCCGGCAGGTGGATGGCGTGGGAGGCATCGGGTAAAAGTGCCTCTGTGCGGTGGGCATCGCTGCAGGTGAGGATGTGATATTTTTCAGGGTAGGAGGCATTTCTGCCGCCGATGAAAAACTTTTCCGGGTCGGCGACCTCAACGGTGTGGAAGCCGAGATGATCCGGGACTTCGCCCAAAGCGGCAAGGACGCTCATGCTGTCGCGGTCGATGTGGGCAGGGTAGCAAAAGCCGCCGTACCGGGCAGCCAGGGCAGGGGCGTCATCGATGGAGAGGAAGGTGGCATTGGAGAGGAGCTTTTCCAGGCGGCCGAGTTCGTTATCCTCGGCATCCATGAGGAGCTGGGCACCGAAGATCTCTTCCCGGTTGGAGATGGGGGGCAGGGCGGCGTAGATCTCCTCGCCGGCGGCTTCGGCCGCTTCCGCAGTGGGAAAAAGGCAGACCATATGCAGCTCCTCGGCGCAGGTGAGTTCGATACCGGGGATAACCAGCAGGCCGGGGGCCAATGCAGCGGCAGCCTGCTGCACGGCCTGGACATTGCCGGCGGTATTGTGGTCGCAGATGGCGATGATATCCAACCCGGCCAACGCCGAAAGCCCTGCCACGGCGGCAGGGGTCATGTCGTTTTCCCCACAGGGGGAAAGGCAGGTATGGATGTGCAGGTCGTAGTAAAAAGGGGTGAGTTCCGCGGCGGCCATCTCCTTATCCTTATAATGGGTGCGGGGCAGGGAACGCGGCGCAGCCGGGCCGGCCGAAGGCCGGCCGCCCGCGGGGGCTTCGCCCCCGCGGGTACCCCGGCGCCCCCGGCAGGGGGCGCCGGGGGCGGCTGCGCCGCGAATGTTTACCTTGTGCAGAGTGTGGTGTGGGCGCGGGTGGCCGCCTCAAAGCTAGGCAGGTCAGTCGCGGCGATGGCAATGCCCTCGGTTTTAGCACGGGCCAGCATAGCGTCATCCGGGCGAATGCCCTCGGTGAGGACAACGCAGGACACATCGGCCATGAGGGCGGCAACAATGGTGTTCTGATTTGCCATAACGGTGAACCAGACCCCATCAGTGGGGGCGTGGCCCATCACCATGCTGAGAAGATCGCAGCAGTATACACCGCCGGTTATTTCCCGTTCGGGGCAGCACAGCAGGGTAAAGCCGCAGGCGCGGCAAAGCTCATTCGCTGTCATGTTCAATATCCTCCATGGGGGTGCGGTGGGCGGAAAGCCCCGCCAGGGACTGGGCCAGCTGCTCCAGCTTTTCCTTAAGCAGGTAGATGCAGTCATCCTCGGTGCGGTAGCCGCGGACAATATCCTCGGCGAGGGCATGGCAGGTGGGGGAACCGCAGCTGCCGCAATCCAGGCCGGGGAACCGGCGCTCGTAGCTCTGCATCTTGGCGAAGAGCACCAGCGACTGGGAGGGATCGCCCCCCAAGGACATGACATTCAGCGGCTCGATCTTTTTATTGAAATAAACATCCTCCGGCAGCCATTCCGGGGTGGGCCACTGGGTGCCCACCTGCGGCAGATCGCGGGCCAGCCGCTTGATGCGGGCCGCCGCCGCATAGGGATTTTCCACATTCATTACGCCGCCTACGCAGCCGCCCGGGCAGGCGGAAAGCTCCACGAAATCCAGGCGGGTGAACTGCTCGTCCTCGATGGCCTCCAGGATCTTGATAACATTTTCGATGCCATCAGCGGCGATGTAGCGGCGCTGCCCGCTGCCGGTGGATTCACCGCTATTGGCGGCCCAGCTAAGACCGGTACTGCCCATGTGGGAAAGATGCTCGAACTCGGGCAGCTCCATCTTTTTGACCTCCTGCACCAGCTGGGGGTATACCCGGCTGATGGCGATGGCGGCATCGATATTACGGGTCTGATTGCCCAGCGGCACCTTGGCGGCCGTTACCTTGGCGGGGCAGGGGGTAATAAACGCAACGCCGATCTCCTCCGGCTTGAGACCGGTCTTTTCCACGGCGGCGCGGCGGGCCAGCACGGCGGCCAGCTCCACGGGGGGCTGCAGAGGCAGCAGGTGCTCCAAAAGATCGGGGAAGCGGACCCGGATAAGCCGCAGCACGGCCGGACAGGCCGAGGAGATGAGCGGCAGCGGGCCCTGATAATGCGCCATGTATTCCTTGGTGGACTGGGAGATGAGTTCCGCGGCGGCGCCCACCTCGTAAACCTCATCGAAGCCGATGCGCTGCAGGGCCAGAATGATGCGGCCGGTGTGATCCAAATGCTTGATCTGGGCAAAGAGCACCGGCGCGGGCAGCGCTATCTTATACTTGAAGCCATCCAGTGCCTCCATGGTATCGCTGACAGCCCGCTTGGCGTGGTGGGGGCAGATGCGGATGCACTCGCCGCAATCAATGCAGCGCTCGCCCAGGATGCGGGCCTTGCCATCCCGAACCCGGATGGCCTCGGTAGGGCAGCGCTTGACGCAGGTGATGCAGCCATGGCACAGATCCTTATTGAGCGTAACGGAGTGAAAATAGGTCTGGTGTTCCATCTTTTCCTCGCTTAGTTTCTCCCGGCATCAATGCAGATCCACCCGCAGGGAGATGGTGGTGCCGACCCCCAGGACGGTGTCGATCTGCATATTGTCGGTGTATTTTTTCATATTGGGCAGGCCCATACCGGCGCCGAAGCCCTGGGCCCGGATCTCATCGCTGGCGGTGCTCCAGCCCTCCTGCATGGCCTTTTCCACATCGGGGATGCCGGGACCCTGATCCCGCAGGACAATGGTGATGCCGTGATCATCGATCTCGGCATCGATCTCGCCGCCATTGGCGTGGATGACCATATTGATTTCGCCCTCGTACATCGAGACGGCGACCCGGCGGATGGCATCGCCGGGGTAGCCCAGCTGGCGCAGCACGCCCTTGAGGTGGCCGCTGGCTTCCCCAGCATGGACAAAGTCATCGCCGGGGACGATGTAATGATATTGCAGTGTCATGGCGGGCCCCTTTATACGCCGCGCAGGCCGGCGCCATACAGCAGGCCGCTGGCGGTGAACATGCCGCGCTGGGTGCTGATGACGGCGATGCCTTTTTCCCGCGCCAGGGTGAGGACCTCCTCGGCGGGGGTTTTGCCCCGGACAAAGATGATGCAGTGCATATCCAGCATTTCCGCGGTGCGGATGACCTGCTGGTTGAGCAGCCCGGTGAGCAGCAGGGACTGGCCCTGGCCATAGGCCAGCACATCGCTCATCATATCGCTGGCGAAGGCGCTGGTAAATTCGTGGTCGTCCTGCGGCGCGCCGCACAGCAGGCGGCCCCCCAGCAGGGTGAGGATCTCTTTCATTTTCATGGCGTATCAATCCTTTCGGCAAAAAGCGGGGAGGATATCCCCTTACTTTTTTCTATTATAACAGGCCGCGTGGGGCGGCGCAACGGGGAGAAAGGAGTGGAGGGGAGGATTTTAGGAGAGCTTTTTGACGGACTGGTGCGGTTATCACAAGGTATTCACAGAATATTTGTGCCATTTGCCGAAGAAAAAATCTTGCCAACCCCCCAAAAACACGCTATCATATAGTCACTGTAAAATTTACCGTAAAAAATATGTATATACTTTTTCAGGAGGCAAATATGGTACTGGAGAAACTGATTGAACTGCTGTGCGAACAGCTTGATATTGAGGCGGACGAAGTGAATGAGAATACCGATATCGTCAATGACCTGGGCGCAGATTCGCTGGATGTAGTGGACCTGGTGATGACCCTGGAGGACGAGTTCGATATCGAGATCCCCGATGAGGACATTGAGAAGATCCACACTGTTGGCGAGCTGGCCCATTATCTGGAGGAACACATCGACAGCTGAGAACGGCCAGAAGGCGAATAGACGGCAGCCCCCTGACCAGTGGGCCGGCTGCCGCTTTGTTTTGCCGCAAAAAACTGTATTTTGGGGCTTGACTTTGCCCCGGGTGAATGGTATAGTAATATAGTCGCAGCGGATACGCTGGTGTAGCTCAGCCGGTAGAGCAGCTGATTTGTAATCAGCAGGTCGGGGGTTCGAATCCGTCCACCAGCTCCACCACCGCATGACATAACCGAATATGGAGGAGTTCCCGAGCGGCCAAAGGGGGCAGACTGTAAATCTGTTGTCACTGACTTCGATGGTTCGAATCCATCCTCCTCCACCACAAAAAAGACGCCTTTAGGGCGTCTTTTTTGTGGTGGAGGAGGATGTGGGGAGCGCGGGCTTTTCTAAAGGGCGAGAGCCGCAGCCCTAATTTGACGCGAAGGGGGACCCCGCAAAGGTTCCCCCTTCACACAACCCCTTCCTTGCGGGGAGGAGGGTTTGCTTACGGCTTTTTTGCAAGGATATTATTTCCTTTTTATAATATCTGAAGGAGAAAAAGGCGAGAATATAGGAAAAACACACAATTGCAAGATGAGCGCCAGCAAATAAAATGCAATAATTGAACAAAAATAATGAAAAATGAGATTTTGATGAAAAATTCTCTTGAATTCTTTGTGAGTTGATGTTAAGATAACGCTAAGGAAACAGGAACGATTCCCATAAATTGAATGATCCTTGGCAAACCTGCTGAAAGGCAGGGACGCAAAGTAAAGCGTCTAAACGGGAAACCGCATGACCGGCTGACTGCATTCTTGAGTAAAAGAACGCAGTCAGCTTTTATATTTACAAAAATTAGAACAGAAAGGATAAATAATGCATACAAAAATCGGCGCCGGAACGGTGCCCTTTACACTGGCGGGCGCGGCCCTGATGGCCGTAGCGGTACTGCTGCCAGGCCGAAAGAAAGTGAAATAAGCGCCCCCTGCCAAGGGGAAGCCGCTGTGGATAACAATGATACCAAAGGAGTGAAAGTAACATGAAAAAGACAATGAAAAAGTGCCTGACGCTGCTGCTGGCGCTGGCCATGCTGCTGGCCATGGCGGTGCCCGCCGTGGCGGAGGAGAACTATTCCCGTGAGATCACCTTTATCGGGGTGGCCAAGGGCGATACCGTGAAGGCGTACCAGTTGATGAAGTACGATGCGAACTACAACGAGTACATATTTCACGAGGGATTTAAGGCCTTTGCAGCCAATTTCTATGATTCTAAAACACAATCGCTGGAGGAGCACCTTGCCGAAAGTACGAAAGAGCATTTGACCGCACTGATGATCAATTATGCAATCATGACCGATTCTACTCATGGTGGGGTTTCCTTCCCCCCAAACCCGGTGGTAGCGACTGCCGATGCAAATAATGAGGTTAAGATGACTCTGGAGCCCGGCTATTATCTGCTGCTGGTTTCTACCACCGAACAGAATAACCGGACCTATATGCCTGTTACCGTATTTGTACAGGTGAAGAACGGGAATGTGAAAGTATACGCTGCCGGCAGTGAGATCACCGATGGCCTGACCGCTGTATTTAAGTACGAGGACGGCCCTGCTATCAATGTACGAGTAAGCGATGACAGCAAAGCTACTACCCAATGGAAAGAAACTGCCGGTGGCCGGGTGGGTGAAACGATGGATTTCTATATGGAAGTATCTATCCCGGCCTACGAGAGCGAGGATGTGGCCATTAGTTCGCTGATTGCGAAGTGCCAGCTGGCCGGGCTGAACTATGTGGAGGGCAGCATGAAAGCAACCACCCTGCCCAAAGCGGATAGCGATGCCGTAGAGGGTGCCATTAAAGGGACTACCATAGGTGCCGACGGTAATTTGACCGTTGAGCTGAATTACAGCAAGATCCGCAATGCTGCCACCGGCAGAGGGCTGATTTATCTCCACTTCCAGGCCACCGTAGCCCCGGATGCAGTTGCAGAATCTGAGGCTTCCGCAACTGCCAAGCTGGAATATGTATTCTCCATGGAGGCGGACAAGACCAAAACGACCGCCGACTCTACCGCTGCGGTTTATAATTATGACTTTACCCTCTTTAAGAAATCCAATGAGCTGAATAATCCCAATGACGCGGGTTCCGGCCACCAGCCCCTGGCCGGTGCGGGCTTTACCCTGTATGCCGATGAAGCGATGACCAAAGCCATCAATATGGTAAAGGTGGAAGCCAATGGAGATGCCGGGGCCTATTACCGCCCCGCGCTGGCGGGCGAGGAAGGCGCCGTGGCGCAGATGGATGCCAATATGGGCAATGATAATAATACCCTTTCCATCCGCGGCCTGGATGTCGGTTCCTACTATGTGAAGGAAACCAAGACTCCTTCCGGCTACTATGCCCCCAAGGGCGGCTTTAAGCTGGAGCTGGCCGCGGTGCTGAACACCGGGGAAACTTTGGATAAACAGCTGGCCAGCGGCGGCTTCAGCAATCTAGACAAAGCGGATACTCTGCTCATTCAGCATAATGAAGTAAACAAGAACTTAAACCGCTTTGAGGTGCATCTTCTCAACAGCTCCACCCCCGTACTGCCCACCACCGGTGGTGTCGGCACCGTGATGTTCACGGTGATCGGCCTGCTGTGCATGGGTGCGGCGCTGTGGTTCTTCCTGTTTGCCCGCCGTCGCCGTGAGGACGAGCAGGAGCAGAATAAGACCACCCTGTAATTTGCCATCCTCCTCATTTTCTAGCCGTCCCGCCGGGTTTTTCCTCTTTCTCTCCCCGGCGGGATGGGCGGCAAGGAAAAGGCCGCAAGCCCGCTGCAACGGTTTGCGGTTTTTTCCCTGCTGCATTACTGCCAAAGGAGTACCATTCGTGACAACAAAACAAGCCAAACAAAAAAGACAAAACCGGCTGGGCACCGTGCTGGCCATCATCATTTTTCTGCTGGGGCTGGGGATTCTATTTTACCCGGTGGCCAGCGACCTGTGGAACCAGCACCGGCAGAACCAGCTGATCTCCCACTACACCCAAAGCACCACGACCCTTGCCCCGGAGGATCACTCCGCGCTGTGGGAAGCGGCGCAGGAATACAATAAAAACCTCAGTCCCACCTTCCGGGATGCCTTTACCGGGCGGCAGCTGCCCGCGGGGGATCCCTACTGGGGCCTGCTGGATCCCGATGGCAGCGGCATTATGGGCTACATCGAGATCCCGCGCATCAGCGTGCGGCTGCCCATCTACCACGGCACCTCGGAGGAGGTCCTCCAGCATGGCATCGGGCATCTGGGCGGGACCTCTCTGCCGGTGGGCGGGGCGGGTACCCACGCGGTGTTTTCCGGTCACCGGGGGCTGCCCTCGGCGCTGCTTTTCTCCGATCTGGACCAAATGCAGCTGGGCGACCATTTTTCCCTGCGCATTTTGGGGGAGCAGCTCCTCTATGAGGTGGATCAGATCCTGGTGGTGGAGCCGGATGAGGTAAAGGACCTGTACCCGGTGGAAGGGGAGGACCTTGTTACCCTGGTGACCTGTACGCCCTACGGCGTAAATACCCACCGGCTGCTGGTGCGCGGGCACCGCATCCCGCTGGAGACCGTGGAGGAAACGGTGGAAGTGACCGTGACCCAGCAGGTAGTACACAGCTTGGGCTGGAAGGGCAAGCTGCTGATCGGCGCGCTGCTGCTGTTCCTGCTTATTTTGCTCATCCTGGCGCTGCTGCGCCGCAAGAAAAAGAAAACCGGGCCCGAAGAGGGCAATGTGATAGAAAGGGGGAGAACTGATGAAAAAGCGTCTCAGAGCCGTTCTGGCCCTGATCCTGATCATACTGCTGTGTCTCCCCGCGATAGCACAGACAGCCGATCCTGACGCGCTGTGCGCGTTGACCATTGACTGTCACTATGAGAATAAGCCAGTAAGCGGCATGGGCTTTTCGCTGTACCGGGTGGCGGCGCTTTCTCCGCAGGGAGAGCACACCCTGCTGCCGGCCTATGAGGATAGCGGTATTGTGCTGGGGAACCTGCGGGATGCCGCCGACTGGCGGCAGGCGGCCGGGCTGCTGGACCAATGGGTGGAGCAGCAAAGCATTTCCCCAGAAAAGCAGCTTACCACCGCGGCTGATGGCAAAGCTGCATTAGAGGGGCTGCCCACCGGGTTGTATCTGTTGTGCGCGGCTCCCTACCAAAAGGGCGGTTGCACCTATACCACCACCCCGGTGCTGCTGGAGCTGCCGGCCCAACAGGCGGGCGGCGGGTGGCAGTACGCTGCAACGGTAGAGCCCAAGCTGGAGCGCTCCGGTACCCCCGAACCGCCGGTCATCATCATACCGGATAACCCGGCCCCCACCCCAGGGGATAAGCTGCCGCAGACCGGCCTGCTGCAATGGCCTATCACGCTGCTGGCAGCCATAGGGGTGCTGCTGGTGGCGGTGGGCTGCCGCCTGCGCCGCCGGAGGAAGCCGACATGACACGAGAGCGTATCGGCCGGTTCTGCATCATTTTGGGCGGCCTGTGCATTTTGGCCGCCGCATTCCTATTGGGGTTTAATCTGCGGGAGGAACGCCGTGCCGCGGCGGCCACCCAAAGGATTTTGCCTGCCGTGGCACATAGCATCGGACAGTCTCCAGCGCCGATGCCTACCCTGCCCGCCGGAGAGCTGACGGTCTCTTTGGAGGGGGAGGAGTATCTGGGCATCCTTTCTCTACCTACCCTGGCGCTGGAGCTGCCGGTGGGGGCCGAATGGGAGATGGATTTTCTGCGCCAGGCACCCTGCCGCTATGCCGGTACCCTGGCCGGGGATGATGTCATCATAGCGGCGCACAATTACCGGCGGCACTTTGCCGCGCTGCACACCCTGCGTCCCGGGGATGCCGTCCTATTTACCGATGCAGCCGGGCAGACCTACCGCTATACGGTGGACCGGGTGGAGACCCTGCCGGAGACCGCCGTGGAGGAAATGCGGGCTGGGGAGTGGGATCTTACCCTGTTTACCTGCACCTACGATGGCCGTGCCCGAGTAACGGTGCGGTGCATCCGCACGGAAGAATAACGCATTTTGCATTTTTCTCTTGACAAAGCTGCAAAATGGTGTAGAATAACATCAAGTGAATAACGATAGCGACCCCGCAGAAACATTCAGAATCGTAAGAGACTGAATATGGAGGGGGCTCTGGAGAATCTCATTGAGTTGAGTGCCGAAGGTGCAAGGCGGTTTTTCGCCGAATCTCTCAGGCAAAAGGACAGAGCGGTCATCAAAGCATCTTTTGTTTGATCGCTCGCTATTCTTCAGAGGCTGCCGCTTAAAAAAGACGGGCAGCCTTTTTATTATCCTTTTTTCACTGCAATATTTTAATCAGGAGTGAAACAAATGGAAGCAGCATTGCTCAACATCGTACAAAAAATCAACGGCTATCTCTCGGATTATATCCTCATCGTCCTGCTCATCGGCGCCGGCCTTTACTTCTCCATCCGTACCCGCTTTGTGCAGGTGCGCTGCTTTGGCGAGGGTATGCGCCGGGTATTCGGCAACATCAATCTCCATGGCGGAAAGCAGCAGGGCGGCTTTTCCTCCTTCCAGGCGCTGGCCACGGCCATTGCCGCACAGGTAGGTACCGGTAATATCGTCGGCGCCTGCGGCGCTATCCTCATCGGCGGTCCCGGCGCCATCTTCTGGATGTGGATCATCGCTTTCTTCGGCATGGCTACCATCTATGCGGAAGCGGTGCTGGCGCAGGAGACCCGTGTAGTCAATGCGGACGGCAGCGTCCACGGCGGCCCTGTTTATTACATCAAGCGTGCCTTTAAGGGTGGCTTCGGCAAGTTCCTGGCCGGCTTCTTCGCCGTAGCCATCATCCTTGCGTTGGGCTTCATCGGCAGCATGGTCCAGTCCAATTCCATCGGTGAGGCGCTCTCCAATGCCACCGGCGTTCCCACCTGGGTCATCGGTATTGTTGTGGCTGCTCTTTCCGCCTATGTATTTTTGGGCGGCAGCCACCGTGTTGCCGCATGGGCGGAAAAGATCGTTCCCGTGATGGCGTGCTTGTACCTCATCGGCGGTCTGGCGGTGCTGATTGCCCGAATCCGCTTTGTCCCCGAAACCTTCGGTATGATCTTCCGCTATGCGTTCCAGCCGCAGTCCATCATCGGCGGCAGCTTTGGCTATGCGCTCAAGCAGGCCATCAGCCAGGGCGTCAAGCGCGGTCTGTTCAGCAATGAGGCCGGTATGGGCTCCACTCCCCACGCCCACGCTATGGCTAAGGTAAGCTGCCCGCACGAGCAGGGCGTTGTGGCCATGATCGGCGTTTTCATTGATACCTTTGTCGTCCTCACCATGACCGCACTGGTCGTGATCTCCACCCTGTATGCCGGCAACGGCATCCTTGCCTCCGGCGCCGCCGAAGGTGTCAGCAAGACCAATATGGCGCAGCTGGCGTTCTCCAGCATCATGGGCAATACCGCCGGCAGCCTGTTTGTTGCCATCTGCCTCATGTTCTTCGCTTTCTCCACCATCCTGGGCTGGAACTTCTTCGGCCGTATCAATGTGGAATACCTCTTTGGCAAAAAGGCCGTCCCGATCTATTCCATCATCGCTGTGGCGCTCATCTTCCTCGGCTCCTGCGTATCCAATGACCTAGCTTGGGAACTTTCCGATATGTTTAACCAGCTGATGGTTATTCCCAACTTTCTGGCTATCGTAGCACTGGGCGGGCTGGTAGCAGCCGCTGCTAGGAAGGGCAGCCGCGAGACCCTCAAAAAGTGATCCCACATAAAAAAGCCCCCTCCGGTACACCCGGAGGGGGCTTTTGCTTTATGATTTACGCGGCATTGGCAGCCGGGGCCTCCTCCCCGTAAAAATCGGGCCAGTCATCGCCAAAGAGATCGCCGTTATCACCAGCATTATAGTCATCGCCAAAATTGTAATTGTAGGAATCATCAAAGTTATCATAGTAGCCGTATTCATCGCCGTAGTAGCTCAGCCAGTCCTCCAGCTCATTCAGCAGCGGCTGCATGGCAGCTATCATCACAGAAAAGAAGATAATCCCGATGAGGAACAGCACGGCCTTGGCCAGCAGCATGCCGCGGGCAAAGCGGGCCAGCTGGGGGTTGCTGCTCACGCCGCACGCCCACACTATCATAAATATAAGCCCAATGACCGGCACCATCGCCAGCAGAATAAGCCCCATATAGGCCCACATACTCAGTCCGCCGCTGACAGTCTGTTCGGGACTTTGGTTTCGCACGGTATAGCGTTCGCCGTGGGCGCGGCAGTCGCTGCAGTGGGGACATTTCTGGCCAGGCTGTAGCCGCCGGCCGCAGCTGGGGCATACATTTTGGTTCATCGGCTTGCCGCACTCTGGGCAAAGCTCCGCCCGGTCATCATATACGGCACTGTTGCAGTTCGGGCAAAATCTCATGGTCAAACCTCCCGTTAGTTACTGCCATCGGCGGCAGTTTTGTGTTCTGCTGTCATTTTACCACATTTTCCGCCAAAGGAAAAGCCCAAAGCCCATAGTTTCTTCTTTTTTCCGCCGCAGCAAAGCCTCCCCCGCGGCTTACGGGGGAGGCTTTGCATGCAATATTGAAAAGGAGTATGGAGAAGTTGGCAAGTTAATTGGTGGCGCTGCTGGGTACATATTCGGTCAGTACCACACTGTGGGTGTATTCCCGGCCATTGCGGGAGACCTTGATCTCCACCCGGTCGCCTACGCTGTGAGCGGCCAGTGCCGCTTTCAGCTCATCCGCGGTGGAAACCTCCACCCCGCCAAAGCTCAGCAGCCGGTCGCCAGCCTGCAGGCCGCCTTTATCCGCTATGGAGCCGGACTCCACGCTTTGAATATACACGCCGGTGCTGTCCAGCCCGTAGTAGCGGGCGGTGCGCTCATCGGTGATATCCACCAGGCTGACTCCCAGTACGATCTGACCGGTCACATAGCCGTGGCTGATGAGATCCTCGATGATGGTCTTGACGCTGTTGATAGGAATGGCAAAGCCGATGTTATCCACGGCATTGCCGCTGGAATCGCTGGTGGATTTGGCATTGACAATGCCGATCAGCTCTCCGCTGGCATTAAAGAGACCGCCGCCGGAATTACCGGGGTTGACCGCCGCGCTGGTTTGCAGCAGGGTCATGCTGTTGCCGTCTATCGTTACCTGGCGCTCCAGCGCGCTGACGATACCATCGGTGACGGTGCCGGAAAGGGTACCCAGCGGGTTGCCGATGGCCAGCACGGCGTCGCCCACCTTCAGGGTGTCACTGTCGCCCAGAATAGCCGGGGTCAGATCTTTGGCGTCCACCTTCAGCACCGCGATGTCGTTATCCTCATCGGTACCCACCAGAGTGGCGGCATAGGTGCTGCCGTCATTGGCAGTCACGGTGATCTGCTGTGCGCCTTTTATCACATGGTAGTTGGTCACAATGTAGCCATCCGCCGTCAGCACCACGCCGGAGCCTGCGCCCTGGGTGACATACTGCCGGAAGAAGTAGTTGGTCGCCACACTTTCGGTGGTGATGGCCACTACGCTGTCCTCCACCTGCTGCACCACACCGGAATAACTGACGCCGACGGTGGAACCGTTGGTGGAAGGGACCTCTACCCCTTGATACAGAACGGTGGAACCGGTGCCCAGCAGGCCGCTCTTGGCAGCGATCACAGCGCCGCCTGCGCCGCCCACCATCGAGAGCACCAGGCAGCCTGCCAGCAGCAGCGCCGTACCCTTTTTGCCCCGTCCTGTGGATTTTTTGTTTGCGTCCGAGGGATGATACCCCGAAGCAGCCGTTTGCTGCGCCTGCCCGGACGCGGCATCCTGATGGATGCTGTCTTTATCATAGCGATACTCCCCGGTGGGAAGATCGGTATTGCCGGTGGTAAAGTTGCGGTCATTAAAGTTGTCGTTCGGATATGTCATGGAACTGACCTGCCTTTCTGTGGGGTGCCTGGCCCCTTGACTGCTTCCTAGTATACCGTTAAATTGTGAACAATGCTTGACCTGTTTTTTTAAGGTCGGTAAAAATGCCGTGACGAAAAGGTGAAATATTGTAAATAAATTTTGAAGCCCCAGCCCGCGGCGGTTTTTTGCCGGCATCCTCCGCAGGCTCCTGCCGTGTCCGGGCCGTACCTCCCCCCGCCCGCTTCTTTTGGCCTCCCGCCTCCCAATTCCCCACAAAATCCCCGCAATCCCTTGCAAATGACGCAAAAACCCGTATAATATAAAGGTATATATCCTACTGAAAGGGAGAAAGAAATACTATGGCAGATCAAAAGAAAATGGTAGCCGAGATCACCTCGATGGAGGACGATTTTGCGCAGTGGTATACCGATGTCGTTAAAAAGGCCGAGCTGGTCGATTACGGCAGCGTCCGCGGCTGCATGATCATCCGCCCCTATGGCTATGCCATTTGGGAAAATATCCAGCATATTCTTGACGGCATGTTCAAGGCGACTGGTCACCAGAATGTCTATATGCCTATGCTCATACCGGAGAGCCTTCTGCAGAAAGAGAAGGACCATGTGGAAGGCTTCGCCCCGGAGGTCGCCTGGGTCACCATGGGCGGCGAGGAAAAGCTGGAGGAGCGCCTGTGCGTGCGCCCCACCAGCGAAACACTGTTCTGCGAGCACTATTCCCATATCATCCACAGCTACCGTGACCTGCCCAAGCTGTATAACCAGTGGTGCAGCGTCATGCGCTGGGAAAAGACCACCCGCCCCTTCCTGCGCAGCGCCGAGTTCCTGTGGCAGGAGGGCCACACCATGCACGAAACCGCCGAGGAAGCCAAGGCTGAGACCGTGCGCATGCTGAATGTCTACGCAGAGATGTGCGAGAAATATCTTGCCATCCCCGTTGTTAAGGGCGTCAAGACCGATAAGGAAAAATTTGCGGGCGCCGAAGAAACCTACACCATCGAGGCCATGATGCACGACGGTAAGAGCCTGCAAAGCGGTACCTCCCACTACTTCGGCGACGGCTTTGCCCGTGCCTTTGATATCCAGTTCACCGACCGCAACAATACCCTGCAGTATCCTCACCAGACCAGCTGGGGTATGTCTACCCGCATCATCGGCGCCATTATTATGACCCACGGTGATAATAACGGCCTGGTGCTGCCCCCCGCTGTCGCTCCCATCCAGGTCATGGTCGTCCCTATCGCCCAGCATAAGGAGGGCGTTGCCGAGACCGCTTCCGCCCTGTGTGAGCGCCTCAAAAAGAACTTCCGTGCAGACATAGATCTTTCCGAGAACAGCCCCGGCTGGAAGTTCGCCCAGTATGAGATGAAGGGCGTACCCCTTCGCCTGGAGATCGGCCCCAAGGATATCGAAGCCGGCCAGTGCGTGCTGGTCCGTCGCGATAACCGCGAAAAGACCTTTGTCAAGCTGGAGAATCTCGAAAGCGAGATCACCCGCCTGCTGGCTGAGATCCACGACAGCCTGTACCAGAAGGCCCTGGCCAACCGCGAAGCCAATACCTACATCGCCCACGATATGGCCGAGATGCACAAGGTCGCTGATGGCACCAACGGCTTTTATAAGACCATGTGGTGCGGGGAGCTGGCTTGCGAGCTCAAGATGAAGGATGAGATCGGCGTTACCAGCCGCTGCATGCCGCTGGAGCAGGAGAATCTTGGTTCTACCTGTGTCTGCTGCGGCCGCCCCGCCAAGCATATGATCATTTGGGGTAAGGCTTACTAATATCTGAACAGAATCTGTGACAGCCGCCGGATGGGCGCCCCGCAGGGGACCCGTTCCCCTCGGGAACGGGCCTGACGGGCTTCGCCCGTCCCGGCGGTTTCACCGCCGCCCCTGCGGGGCGCCCCACTTTCTGCACCCACTATCCCCGGCAGCAAAGCCCCAGCCCTGCGGGCCCGCCCGCTTTCCATGGCCGGTTTCGGCTTTGCCGGCAAAATTTTTTTGTCCAAAATCAAAAGGAGGTCATCCCCATGGGCTGTACTCACGATTGCAGTACCTGCGGCCACGATTGCGGCAGCGAGCAGGATTTTTCCAAAAAACTCAATGAAATGAGCAGCGTCAAAAAGGTCATCGGCGTCGTCAGCGGCAAGGGCGGCGTCGGCAAATCCCTCGTCACCAGCCTGCTGGCCGTCAGTATGCAGCGGCTGGGCTACCGCACCGCCATCCTGGATGCCGATATCACCGGCCCCAGCATCCCGCAGGCATTCGGCCTTCGGGAAAAGATCGAAACCCTCGGCGATGTTATGCTGCCTGCTGTTTCCCGCTTCGGCACCCAGGTCATGTCCATCAATCTGCTGCTCGAACGGGAAAGCGATCCCGTCGTCTGGCGCGGCCCGGTCATTGCCGGGGCGGTGGGCCAGTTCTGGACCGATGTGTACTGGAAGGATGTCGATTTTATGTTTGTCGATATGCCCCCCGGCACCGGCGATGTCCCTCTCACCGTATTCCAGTCCCTCCCCGTGGATGGCATCATCGTGGTCACCACGCCGCAGCAGCTCGTCGGCATGATCGTGGAAAAAGCGGTAAAAATGGCCGAGATGATGAAGGTTCCGGTTCTGGGCCTCATCGAGAATATGAGCACCTACACCTGCCCTGATTGCGGAAAGCAGCATGCGATTTTCGGCGAAAGCCACCTTGATAGCATCGCGGCGGAGCACCACATTCCGGTGCTGGCCCGCCTGCCCATCCAGCCCGCGCTCGCCTCACTGATGGATACCGGTACCATCGAGCTGTTTGAGGGCGACTTTATGCAGCCCGCCGCCGACCGTCTTTGTGCCCTGCTGCCCCGCTGAAAGGAGATTGACCCTATGATCCTCACCATTGATATCGGCAACTCCAATATCTGCTTTGGCGTCTACGAGGGCAAAAATGCCCTCTTTACCGCCCGCGCCAAGACGGACCCCCTGCGTACCGAAACGGAATACGCCGTCCTTCTCTCGCAGATCTTCCGCCTGCATCAGTCCGATCCGGCCCAGCTTACCGGCGCGGCCATCTCCTCGGTCGTACCGGCGCTCACCGCCGTATTCCACGATGCCGTCCGCATCCTCGGCAATGGCCATATCCCCACCATTGTGGTTGGCCCCGGGGTCAAAACCGGCCTCAATATCCGCATCGATGAACCCGCTTCCCTGGGCGCGGATCTGGCCTGCACCGCTGTGGGCGCGGCGGAAAAATACCCCCTGCCCGCCATCATCATCGATTTGGGCACCGCTACCAAAATCACCGTCGTCACCGAGGACCGCAGCTTTATCGGCGGCGCTATCCTCCCTGGCGTCAAGATCTCGCTGGAGGCGCTTTCAGGGTCGGCCTCGCTGCTGCCCTCCATCGGTCTCGGTACCGGTAAGATCAAGACCATCGGTAGCAATACGGTGGATTGTATGCTCTCCGGTGTGGTGCTGGGCACCGCCTGTATGGTGGATGGCCTTATTGAGCGCTACCGAGAGGAACTGGGCGAAGTTCCCACTGTGGTGGCCTGCGGCGGCCTTTCCCCGGCTATCGTGCCGCATTGCCGCACCAACATCATCCTCGATCAGGATCTGCTGCTGGATGGCCTTTTGGCCATCTACCGCCGCAACGCCCCGCCCAAACAGCAGTGAAGCATGCATTTTGCCCCCTCCCGCTTTGGGTGGGGGCTTTGCTTTTTCCTGGTACGGTTTGTGCAGGGCAGGGGATAGGGGCGCAGCCCCGGCAGCGCTTCGCGCCGCCGAAGCGGACTTCGTCCGCTTGCCCGCCTCCGGCAGGCGGGCTGCGCCCCTTTCGCTTTCCCTCCTATCCCACCATCCGTTCGGCCAAAGCCCGCCCCTCCCTTGCTGCAGCCAGTGCCATTATGTTATATTAAGATGAAGTAGATTGGTAAATCAGTTTTACGGAGGGAAGCAAGTGAACATAATAATTCGCAGGATGAAAAGCAGCGATGCCGACGCGCTGTACCGCCTGTTGTCCGATCCGGAGGTAATGCGCTATTTGGAGCCGCTCTATGATAGGGCGCAGACCGAGGCATTTCTGCACCGCGCGGGATTATCCGAGCCGCCGCTTGTGTATGCCGCCGAAGCCAGCGGGGATTTCATCGGCTATGTGATT
>ENA-UERK01000912-UERK01000912.1-human-gut-metagenome-genome-assembly--contig:-NODE-912-length-23637-cov-6.647156_pt1 | contig 23637 bp, 23 predicted proteins | sample MGYA00242957_ERZ507957 | MGnify/ENA primary metagenome ERZ507957 (study PRJEB26167, sample SAMN06115538) | human gut metagenome | host: Homo sapiens | place: China:Heilongjiang | collected 2015-11-06...
AACACGTTGTTCCATATCTCGATATAGCGGTCGCAGTCGCAGCCCACGGTGCAGCCGGGCTTGCCGCAGCCGTACTCCGGTCCGCGGTCATAATAGATCTCGGAGCAGGGGCCGCAGGGGCCGGAGCCGTGCTCCCAGAAGTTGTCCTCCTTGCCGAAACGGAAGATCCTGTCCTCAGGAATGCCGATCTCATCCCGCCAGATGGCGAAGGCCTCGTCGTCGCTCTCATACACGGAGGGATACAGCCGGTCGGCCTCCAGCCCCACCCACTCAGGGGAGGTCAGGAACTCCCAGCTCCACGCGATGGCCTCGTGCTTGAAGTAATCGCCAAAGGAGAAGTTGCCCAGCATCTCGAAATAGGTGCCGTGGCGGGCGGTCTTGCCCACGTTGTCGATGTCACCGGTACGGATGCACTTCTGACAGGTGCAGACGCGGCGGCAGGGCGGCTCCTCCTCGCCCTTGAACCAGGGCTTCATGGGGGTCATGCCGGCGTTGATCAGCAGGATAGATTTGTCGTTCTGGGGCACCAGCGAAAAGCTTGGCAGACGCAGGTGGCCTTTCGTTTCAAAGAACTTCAGGAACAGCTCCCGCAGCTCGTTCAGGCCGTGATAGGGATGGCTCATAGTCGTTGTCTCCTTTACAATGTATACTAAAATTCTTTTTCGCTCTCGTTCCATTGGCGGGTCATATCCGCCAGTTCTTTCTCCAGGTTCAGGAAGAACCGGGAGATATGCAGCCCGTCCGCCAGGGCGTGGTTCACGAACAGCGACACCGGCAGTGTCGTCCGCCCGTTGACGGTCACATATTTGCCCCAGCTGATGCGGGGATTGCTGTCGTCCGGGCTCTCCGCCGGGTGCTGCAGCTGCGAGTAGTGTACCCACGGCACGCTGGAGACAAAGAAGAAGCTCCGCACGTCGCCGTCCTCGGTGAGTGTGCCCCGCTCCAGCACCTCCCGCTGCCGCCGCTGTCCCTGCGCCACAAACTCGTCGTAGGGCAGCGCGCCCTCCACGTTGCAGTAGACGTACACGCCGTCGCTTTTCATGGCGGTGTAGGACGGCGCACACCAGTCGTACTCCGCCACCCGTCCGTCCGGCAGGAGCCGCCGCCGCAGCTGCGGCACGGCGTTGGCCGCCCGCACCACCGCATACAGCATGCTCAGGAAAAACGGTCTGCCGCCACGCGCGGCCATCATGTCGGTGATGTCCATCTCTACCGTCAGCCCGGCAAAGGGGAACGTCATCCCCCGGAAGTAGGCAAACTGCCCGCAGCGTAGGTCTTTTTCCATGTCGATGATCGTATAGTGCATCTCCCACCTCCTGCAACGAAAAACGCCCCTGTTTGCCATAGCAAACAGGGGCGAAAATCACTTCCGCGGTACCACCCTGATTTGGCGGCGAGCCGCCCTCTCAGCGCCCTGTAACGGGAGCATCCCGTGCCATTCATCACGGCAGGCTCAAAAGCGGCTGTCACCGTGCCGATCCCAACGGGCTTGCACTGTCCCCGTCTCGCTCTGGGCGGCCTCCGGTAACTCTTCTCTCTCATCGCCATTATGGAATATAGCGTTATTTTACCACAATGTTCCCCATTGTCAACACGAAATTTCTCTTTTTGTGAGATATTCCCCCTTGTCTTTCCGCACTGCTGTGGTATACTGGAAACCGTCATTTTTACAGAAAGAGGGACCTCCCGTGCAAAAGCTCTCCCGCAACGACCATATCGACCTGTACCGCCACCTATCCTTCTGTGCCGTGGGCGGCTTCTTCGGCTGCTACGCTGTCCTTATCCACAGCGGCGTCATGGGCAACGCCCAGACGGTGAACCTGATCGAGCTGCTGCTGGACGCCCTGCGCGGCGATCTGCACGCCGTGCTCCTGCACCTGGGCGCGCTGGTACTGTACGTGCTGGGCACTATGCTGACGGTGCTGCTGCCCCACTGGTGGGGCTGGGATATGCACTATGTATCGCCTGTTATCACCGCCGCAGCCGCCGTGACCGTAGCCTTCCTGTCGGAAACGCTGAACGTTGTGGTGGCTCTGTATCCCATCTTCTTTGCCATGAGCATCCAGTGGAGCAGCTTCGGCGGCGCCCGCGGCTTTTACAGCTCCACCATCTTCTCCACCAACAACACCAAGCAGACTTCTCTGGCCCTGGCCAACTACCTGTGTGACCATGACCGCGCCCACCTGCGGAAGCTGAAGGTCTTTGCCCTCACCCTGCTGTGCTTCCACATCGGCGCGGCAGCGGCCTACTTCGCCGTGACGTGGTGGTATATCCGCGGCGCGCTGGCCGTGCTGCCCCTTATCGCCTGGGCCTTCTTCCTGTCCGTATGCGAACGCAGGCATGAAGCCCTGGCCGAGGAACCGGAGACCATCCCCGACAGCAGCGCCCACCCCACCAGCAACGCATAAAAATTGTCCCCCGGCTTCGTCGGGGGACAATTTTTATGTACTTATTTCCCACTCAGCGCCACCGCGTGGCGGATGAAGCTCATGGGCGGCACCGGACGGGGCAGCTGCATGGTGAACACCATCTGGGGCGCCTTCGGCTCCGCCAGGCCATTGCCCTCGCTGTCGCGCATCACCGGCACGGTGATCGTAAAGGGCTTCGTATCCGGCCCCACCACCTCCACGATGTCGCCGGCGGCAAATTTGTTCCGCAGGCTCAGGGTGGCCAGCCCATTTTCATCACAGTTTGTCACCACGGCGCAGATCTGCCAGTCCCGCAGATACCGGGCGCTCTCATAATACTGCCCCGGCTGGCCGTAGAAAAAACCTGTGGCGTAGTGCCGGTGGCTGATGTGCTCCACCTCATCCCGCCACACCGGGTCAAGCGGGCGTCCTGCGGCCACGTCGTCCAAACAGTGCCGGTACGCGCCGGTAACGATGGCCGCGTAGTAAGCGGACTTAGCCCGACCCTCGATCTTCAGGCAGTCCACCCCGGCGGCCATCAGGTCGTCCAGGTGGTCGATCATGCACATATCCCGGCTGTTCATAATGTATGTGCCCTTTTCGTCTTCGAACACCGGGAAATACTCCCCGGGCCGTTTCTCTTCCATCAGCGCATACTGGTAGCGGCAGGGCTGGGCACATTCGCCCCGGTTGCTGTCCCGTCCGGTCATATAGTTGCTCAGCAGGCAGCGCCCGGAGTAGCTGACACACATAGCCCCGTGGCAGAAGGCCTCCAGTTCCAGCTCCGGGGATACCCTGGCCCGAATGGCGGCGATCTCCTCCAGGCTCAACTCCCGGGCCAATACCACGCGGCTGGCGCCCAGATCGTACCAGGCCTGGGCGCAGACGTGATTGGCAATGGACTGCTGGGTGCTGATATGACGCTGGCAGTGGGGCGCGTACTTCCCCGCCAGGGTGAACGCGCCAAGGTCCGCCAGGATCAGGGCGTCCACCCCCGCCGCGTCCAGCTTTTCCAGATGGGCGGGCAGGGCCTCCGCCTCATTCCAGCGGGGCATGGTGTTCACCGTGGCGTGTACCTTTACGCCGTGGTCGTGGGCAAACCGCACTGCCTTCGGCAGCGCCTCGTCGTCAAAGTTCCCGGCAAAGGAACGCATCCCGAAGGATGTGCCGGCCAGATACACCGCATCAGCGCCGTACAGCACCGCCATCTGCAGCTTTTCCCAGTCCCCGGCCGGGGACAGCAATTCAGGCTTCTTTCCCATGGCGTCAGGAGTAGATGGGCTGGTATTCACCGCTGTTAATGAACTTCAGGTGCTCGTTATAGTCGGTAAAGAAGTGGCTTTTGCCGTCCTTGCCCAGGGCGAAGAAGTAATAATCGGTGTCCGCCGGGTAGATGGCCGCCTCAATGGCGGACAGGCCGGGATTGCAGATGGGTCCCGGAGTCAGGCCGGGGTTGATATAGGTGTTGTAGGGACTGTCGATCTCTGTATCGAAGGTCTTGACCCCGTCGTGCTTCATGATATAGTTGATGGTAGAGCACAGCTGCAGCGCTCTTCCGCCCTTCTCACTGCTCGGGTTCTCCAGACGGTTGTGGATAACGGAGCTGATGTTCTTGCGCTCGGTGTCGTCGCCGATGGACTCCTTCTCGATCAGGGATGCCATGGTGATGATCTCCTGCAGGGAGTACGGAGACGCCTTGATGTCCGCCAGCATCTGCTGGCTGATGCTGTTTTTGAAGTACACCAGCATCGTCTCCACCGTATACACCGCGGACCGGTTCTTGTCGAATTCATAGGTGCTGGGGAACAGGAAGCCCTCCATGCGATCGATGCTGCCCAGCTTGTCGTCATCCAGGAAATCGTAGTCCTCATACGCAAAGTTGGCGCAGGCATCCTCCAGATCCTCCTTGGTGGCCACGCCCTTCTCCGCCAGCAGATCGATGATCTCCCGGACGGTGTAGCCCTCGGGGATGGTGACCTTGATCAGGCCCTGGGCCTCCTTGGCGTCCGTCTCCCAGTCGTGCATATTGGTAATCAGGGCGCGGAAGTCCATATCACTGTTCAGCTTGTAGGTCCCCGGCTCCACGTAGCGGTTGTAGTGCAGGAACGTGCCGGCAATATTGAACACCAGTCGGGAATTCACCAGCCCCGCGTCGTGCAGCTTCTTGGCCACATCTCCCCGGCTGTCACCCTCCTCTACGGTGATCTCCACCTCGGTATAGGGCTTGTTCAGCGAGCACACGTCGTTGACCAGCAGCCAACCGATGCCCGCCAGCAGGCAGGATACCAGCACTACACAGGCCAGATAGATGATGGTCCGGTTGCGCTTGGCCTGACGGCGGCGGTCACTGTGGCGGCGCTGCTCGGAGGACGCCTGCCGGCGGACCTCCTCGGCGTCCCACTTCGCCGTGGCGTATTCGTTTCGTTCTTCACGGTTTCCCATAAGTCTTTGCTCCTTTCCCAGCGTCAGCCGATAAGATCGGCCACGCAGGTCATCACTTCGTTGTGTATGTCGTCTATCAGGCGAGGCGCGCCCGCCCGGGCGCAGTCAATGCGCGTCCAGCCGCAGCGTGCCACCACATGGGCGGCGTTTTCCCGGCAGCGGCGCAGGTATTCCTCGTCCTTCTCGTGGATGTCAGCAGTGGTGTGGGTGGCGGCCTCCCGCAGGCGCATCATCTGTTCCGTGGCCTCTGTGGGCATATCCAGATACAGCACCCGTGTGGGCTCCGGCAGCCCCAACAGCCGGTACTCGAAGTCAAACAGCCAGTCGAGAAAACCGTCCCGCTGCTCCGGCGGCAGCTTACCGGTCTGGTGAACGGCGTTGCTGGTGGTGTATCGATCCGCAATGACCAGTCCGCCCTGCTCATAGTACGCGCCCCAGTCCTGTTTGTAGGAGGCATAGCGATCCACAGAGTAGAACACTGACGCGGCATAGGCATTCACGTCGCCGGGCTTGTCCCCAAAGGCACCGCCCAGATACAGGCGGATCAACGCAGAGGACTCCTCCTGATACCGGGGGAACTCCAGCTTGCGGAAAGGGATACCGCGGCGCGTCAGTTCCTCGCACAGCAGCCGGGACTGGGTAGCCTTGCCGGACCCGTCCGTCCCCTCGAACACGATGAGTTTTCCCTGCACAGCGCTCGCCTCCTTTGGACACACTGACCCATAATACAGGGTATTGTACCACAGTTTTCCCCATTTGTAAACCATTCAAACGGGCCCATCCCCTGCAAAAGGGCCGCCCCCTCCGGGACGGCCCCTGATACGCTATTGCACGGCGGCCTTTTTCTTCTGCTTCTCCTCATAGACGGTGTTCAGCACATACAGGAGGACACCCGTCCAGATAAACAGGAAGCTTACAAGCTTCTCGCGGGTAAGGGCCTCGCCCATGATGGCACCGCAGATAATAGACAGAGACGGGCTGATATACTGGCAGATGCCCGTGGTCATCAGCGGCAGATGCCTAACGCCGATGGAATAAAACACCATAGGCAGTCCGGTGATCACACCGCCGCCGATCATCAGCAGTTGCTTGACGACCGTCATGCTGCCCATACCATTGTCCCCCATACGGAAAAACAGGATGAACAGCAGCGCCACCGGCACCATCATCAGGATCTCTGACGTGGTAGACACGATGGAATCGATGGTCAAGCTCTTCTTGATGGCGGCATAGATGGAAAACATCAACGCCAGGGCGATGGTCACATAGGGAACGCCGCCGAAGCCGGAGGTGCTGTACACGATGCCGACCACCACGATGGCAATGATCACAAAGTGCCGCCAATTCATCTTCTCGCGGAAGATAACGGCCCCAAGGGCAAATACCACCAGCGGCTGGATGTAGTAGCCCAGGCTGCACTCCAGCACGCGGCCGTTCTGCACCGCCCACAGGTACACCAGCCAGTCGCCGAACAGCAGCACCGATGCGGGCATCTCCCGCTTGAGCACCTGCTTGTCCTTGAATACGGCCCACAGCTGCGGCAGCTTTCCCTGCACCTTCAGAATACACAGGCAGGCCACCGCTGCCCAGATAATGCGGCAGGCCATGATGAAAAACGTGTCGATCTCGCCGCACACATTGGTGCACATATACCAGTACAGCGGCTGGAAACCCCAGATGAAAAAGCACACCGACATAGCCCCCAGGCCCTTGCGGTAGTTGACCGTTTGCATACGTTTCCCCTCACTTTCCTACAGAAATCGGGTAGTTTCCCCATTTACAGCGTCCAATAACCATGATATGATAACACCTGCAACGCGGAATAGCAAGCCATATTTCCCCGGAAAAGGAGGTTTCTCATGCTGCTGTTTGACATGGACGGAACGCTGATCGACTCCAACGGCATCTGGAAGGACGTGGACACGCGTTTCTTGGAGAAGCGAGGTCTGCCCTATACGCAGGAATACTATGAGGGCGTGGCCCACACCATCTTCCCGCTGGCGGCCAAATTCACAAAGGAATTCTGCCATCTGCCGGAGAGCGAAGCCGCCATCATGGCCGAGTGGATGGAGATGGCCGGCGACATTTACGCCACGGACGTAACGGAAAAGCCCGGTGTCCGCGCCTATCTGGAGCAGATGAAGCGCCGCGGCGAGCGTATGGCTGTGGTCACCAGCGCGGTCCCTGTTCATTGCCGTGCGGCGCTGACCCACCTGGGCCTGCTGCCCTATTTCGAGCGTATTTTCTTCGCCCAGGAGCTGGGCACCGAGAAAAAGTACCCCGCCCTCTGGGAGAAAGTCGCCGCCGCACTGGGCGTCTCCCCCGCAGACTGCACCCTGTTCGATGACTCCGTGGAGGCCATCCGCGGCGCCAAGGCCGCCGGGATGCACACCGTGGGCGTGGCAGACCCCTACTTTGCCTCCACCGCTGACGAAATGGCCCGCACCTGTGACCGTTACATCTCCAGCTTCGGCGAACTGCGGCTATTCCAACTTTTGTGTGGGTTGGGCGGTAAAAAAATAAAAAGCTGAGAGCTAAGTTGTTTTGTGTGGGAACGGCTCAAAAAAGTTGTGCTGAGTTTCTTTTCTCGTGTGCTACCATTTTAAGACCTCCTGTTATAGAATTTTCTGTAACAGGAGGTGATTTTTATGAGTAGAAAAGACCCGTATTTCTCTTACAAAAACAAGGATAGTCCAGAGTACAAACCGCAGTATGGAACGAAGTACACACCGCGTCAGGAGAAAATCCTGTCGGGCGAATTGCTCTTGGAGGACATCCATCCAAGCGAGCTGAGTCTTCTGGTTCGGAAAGCAAAGTACCTCAATGACGAGGAGGGCTTCGAGATAGTCTCTCTGCGTTATGAGGAAATGCTGCATCCAATGGATGCCTGCTACGAGCATTATACCGCCGAGGAAGCTGCGGAAATCCTGCGGAAGCTAACGCCGCCGGGGTTTGAGTCGTAGGAGGTGAGCAAATGTCTGATAAGACCAAAGACACTACACCGAAGAACCTAAACCTGTGTCAAGAAATGCTGGAACAAGAAAAGCAAAATGCATTCGCGCACGGTGTTGCATGGGTAACATACGACAGGGAGCGTAAAGCGGTTCAGTTGCTCTATGCCGACGGACATTGCGAGTACGTTCCGGGGTCTGGAGAGTGGAAGGGTACTTCACATGGACACGAACCGCAGGAATAGCATTCCTCTGTACGAGGACGATGATGACGTTTGGTACTGGTGGGGTCACTCCGTATTCGTGCCGAATATCCCCAATACGCGGGCGTATCCCTATGTGTCGCGCATCATGGGGCCGGACCCAAAGTATCGCTTTGCTCGTAAGTTTCTGCAATACCAATGGCCGCCAAAGACGCCGAAAGGTCGGCGGTTCGACGTGGAATTGCCGGGAGATGGCGTCTATGAGGTTGGCATCAAGCGGTGGAACGCGGACAAGACTCTGCTCTTGGAACGGCAGGTATACTGGCTCCTACTGCTGGACGGCAACGAATACACCATCCCCAAATGGCAGGTACTGCCGCTGGTAGAGGCGCTACGCAATGGCACTCTCAGCGCCTGAGTGAAAGAGAAAACCCCTGTGAGGTTTGACCTCACAGGGGCATCTTTTTGATAGCACAGCAAAGAGATGCTTATATAAAGTCACTCCTGTCCGTACTCCTCCATATACTTAAACACTGCTTTATCGGATTTAGCCCTTTTATACCAACCAATGCCTATCATGACAAAGCCAACAATCATTACTACAGTCCTAATTGTTGACGCTGACGAGAGAAAGCAAGAGGCAACAAGTCCTGTACCGGCACCCGTAAAGAAGTCTACGAGTGACTTCTCGTGCTTCATTTTTCCCAATACGCGCTCCTTGTCGATAGCTTTTACCATTTTGGAATCCCCCTTCAGTAATATATCAAGCGATACATCAAATTGATTGCTCATTGCTATGAGAATTTGTAAATCCGGATAACTCTTTTCATTTTCCCAATTCGAAACCGTCTGTCTTGTAACATGGAATAACTCACCGAACTGCTCTTGCGTTAATTGCTGCTCCTTACGAATTGCCGATATTTGATGTCCTATGCTCATGGTCAGCACCAACTCCCTCTCTGAAAATTCATTGCATCATTACTTCTTGAATCCATTATGTAAGAAAAACAGCGCAAAGTAAAGCAATTTACCTTTTACATTGCGTTTTTCGTGTGGTTAAGTAGGTTTTGCAAATTCTTTTCGACAAACTCGAAGGCAATTCAACAACAGTGAATTATAGAGAAATGCCCCTGCGAGGTCAAACCTCACAGGGGCATCTTTTTTGTGTCACTTGGGATTGTATTCCCTCAGAATGTTTTGAGCAATGCGGCTGATTCTATCCTCCACGCTCATAGAAGCATAGGATTCAGGCACGGGAGGGGTCTCCATCCGCACAAACTCCTCGCAGAACCGTATCGCCATCGCCTCCACGGTGGTGCCGAGGCTGGCGCACAGCGCGGCCATTTGCTCGTACAGGGTGTGCTCCATGTTAATCTGCACATCTGCCATTGCCATGTTACTCCACCTCCTGCTCTTCTGCCGCATAGGACTCATCCTGCAACTGGCATTCACCGTCGTCATTGTCCTCACGGACATAGTTGCTGAAGGCCAGCAGCGCGTCTTCCTGCGGCGCAAACTCCGGCTTCATAGAGTAGACCGTTTCCCAGTGTACCTTCGGCTTCGAGAACGAAAGGAGCGACATATATCCCATCGCGTAAGGCGGCTTGTCGCAAGAAGGCTCCTCGGCAACAGGGACACTCTCCGTCTGCATCGTGTAGACAACGAGAGCCGCAACCTTGTCGCTGTAAAGAGCCCGCGCACGCAGCCGTTCAAAGCTGTACCCGTTCCCCATGCGGCTCATGTCCTCCACCATCCGGTTCAAGCCCTCCGTTACGGCATTGGTGAAGCGGCGGTTGGGTTCAAAGTAATTGAAGATTTCCTCGTGCCACTTCCTCGTGAGGGTGTTCTTGGCCGAACGAAGGTCGTCAAACAGCTCCGGCTCCACCTTGAACCGCTTCTTCCATGCCTCGATTTGACGGCAGCCGGAGGGCGGGATAAGCTCTGCCCATTCCTTGCAGTATGCCTCCGCCGTCCTGCGGTCAGGGGCGGTGTAGATGCGGTCAAAGCGTTCCTTGATAAGCCGCAGATGGTTGAACTCAGGGAAAGTCGCGCAGATATTTGCCATTGCGCTGATACGCCTCTCACTCTTGGCGAGATTCTTGGCGTTGAACTTGAACAGATAGGTGTTCGTCTGGGCGAGGTTCCGCACCGCAATCATGCGCTTCTTTGCGCCGCCCTCCGGCTCCGCTTGGATGAGGGCGCCGATATAGGCCATGATTTTGCTGCGGGCCTTGGCGATTTTCTCATAGACGGACTGGCAGACATGGAACTTGTCCACGACGATGGCGGCATTGGGCAAGCACTCCTGCACATAAGTACGGTAGCCACAGGACATATCCATCGTTACGACCTCGATATTGGTGTCGTAACCGACCATCTGCTCGATGGCCGCAATGACTGTATTCTTCTTGTTGTCGGGACACATTTCCAGTAAGGTACGGTTCTCAATGTCCGTAAAGATTGCCCGCATATTATGGACAATGTGCTTTTCGTCAATGCCTAATACGCGGGGAGCGATAACAGGGCCATGGGCTGATTCCAACTCTCTGGAATACTCGTCAAAAATCTTGCCGATGATGGTGTCGGAATAGCCGTATTTCATGGCAACTGTACTCAGCGGTTTGGTAAACGCTTCGTGTCTGATTTCATCATAAAGCCGCTTGGTTAAATGCCGGCCTTCCATGATGTCCGGCGGTAGGTTGGAAAATGACTTTCCGCATTCACTGCATATGTACCGTTGCACCTGCAGGTCTATATCGACCTTCGTGCGTCCGCTGTTGACATCGTGAATACGGCGCGGAGTCCCTGTTTGGCCGTGTGCGTGAACGGCGGTACTGCTGCAGAAAGGACATTTTCGGTTTCGGTAGTTCTCCACATGGCAGGAGAACAGTAAGTAAGGATGCCCAGCCTTGGGTCTATAGCAGGCATCTTCAATTATGCCGCACAGATTCAGGTGCGGAATGGGGATGACTTTCTCCATATCATCCGGAGTCAGTCGAACGTGATTGACAGTCTTCATCGTGGTATACCTCTCAAATTCATCAAAAATAAAAATATGCTGGGGCAATGTATTCAAATAATTGATGAAGACTGCGCTATTTAGTTTTGGATTCAGCTTTGGTATACCGTAGTTTTAGAATAGCACATATGTTTGATTTATGCAAGAGGGTATTTCGATTTTTTCAAACAGATTTTCCGAAATATAGATTGAAACTGCAATATAATTATTGCTTTTTGTGATGATAGAGTGTATACTGAAAACAGTAATTTGAATGGGCGAAATGGTTGCCAAAGGCGTGAATTTTGTTATAATCGAGTATAGAGAGTACGGCAGAAAAGGAGAACGACCATGGCTGATATAAAGAGAGAACAGGAACGTGATGAACTGCATCGTGCGATTTGGAGTATCGCGGATGGGCTGCGTGGCAGCGTGGATGGCTGGGACTTTAAGAGTTATGTCCTTGGCACCATGTTCTATCGCTACATCTCCGAAAACCTGACTTCCTACATAAATGCCGGCGAGATTGATGCTGGCGATACGGATTTCGACTATGCGAAGCTCCCTGACAGCGTTGCAGAGGAGATTCGGGATGAAATGATAAACTCGAAGGGGTTCTTCATGCTGCCCTCCGAATTGTTCTGCAATGTTCGGCAGCGAGCCGCACAGGATGAAAACCTAAATGAAACGCTGGAAAAGGTGTTTAACCACATTGAAGAATCCGCAAAAGGGACTATTTCCGAAGCCAGCTTCGCCGGCCTGTTCGATGACTTTGATGTAAATAGCAATAAGCTGGGAGCTACTGTTGCCAAGCGCAACGAAAAGCTCTGTAAGCTGCTCAACGGCATTGGTGACATGAAGCTGGGCGAATTCAAGGAAAACCAGATAGACGCCTTTGGCGATGCGTATGAGTTCCTGATGACCATGTACGCATCCAACGCAGGCAAAAGCGGCGGCGAGTTCTACACGCCCAGCGAGGTATCTGAGCTGCTGGTGCGGCTCGGTACAGTGGGCAAGAAGCAGGTGAACAAGGTATATGACCCCGCCTGCGGCTCTGGTTCATTGCTGCTGAAGGCCACCAAGATTTTGGGGCCGGAGGGTGTCCGTATCGGCTACTATGGGCAGGAGATTAACATTACCACCTATAACCTGTGCCGTATCAATATGTTCCTGCATGATGTAGGTTATGACAAGTTTGATATCGCCTGCGATGATACGCTGACCAATCCGCTGCACTGGGATGACGAACCTTTTGAGCTCATTGTTTCAAATCCGCCCTACTCTATCAAGTGGGCCGGTGATGAAAACGCCCTGCTCATTGATGACCCGCGTTTCTCGCCTGCGGGTGTGCTGGCTCCCAAGAGCAAAGCAGACCTTGCCTTTGTGATGCACTCTCTATCGTGGCTTGCCAACAACGGAACAGCTTCCATCGTTTGTTTCCCCGGCATTATGTACCGTGGCGGCGCGGAACAGAAAATCCGCAAGTATCTTATCGACAACAACTTTGTCGATTGTATTATCCAGCTCCCCGGCAACCTGTTTTTCGGAACCTCCATCGCTACCTGCATTATGGTGTTGAAAAAGAGCAAACCGGACAACTCAACTCTGTTTATTGATGCGTCCAAGGAGTGCATCAAAGTCACAAATAACAATAAGCTGACAGCGGAGAATATTGAGCATATCGTTGATTATTTCATGGCCCGCGAGGATGTTCCTCATGTCTGCCACCGTGCCACCTATGAGGAAATCAAGGAGCAGGAGTACAACCTTTCCGTCAGCACCTATGTGGAGCCGGAGGATACCCGTGAGGTTATCGACATTGCCAAGCTGAACGCTGAAATCGAGGAAATCGTGGCGCGGGAAAATGTTCTGCGGTGTGAAATTCAGGAAATCATCGCGGAGATTGAGGGATAATGAACGCAATGGATAGCAAAAGTGAAAATGATGCAAACAAGGAAAAGCGGGAGCAGGACTGCTTTTATCAAGCTGTTGCATTGTCTCATAAACGCGGTGGAAAAACGGAGGAAATCCTTGCCCATTTGAACGGAACCCCTGTAGAAACGCGAGACAAAAACGACCGCCCCGACCTTACGTTTTGGTGCCAAAAAAGCAAGCATTCATCTGAAAGCGTGTTGGTTGGAATCGAACACTTTGAAATAAACCAACTATCAAAAAAGCACAAAAGTTCTACAAAATCTACTGGAAGAGAGATTGAGTCACGCCTTTTGCGTATCTATGACAAGGGACACAATGAACTCAAAAAAAACGACCATGTTTCTGATGACAATATAGTCAGTTTATTGGGAGAATCGGTAGCACTCACGAAGGAAATGTGCTTGAGGCGATACGATACGTTTTTGCACACTTTCAAGGCCGTGCTTGATAGTCATTGCGCTTCTGCTGGAATCTATCGGCATGAGTTACGAAAAGTAGACAAAAATGCAAAAATTGAGTTAGCTTTTTTGATAGAAGTTCGCACGACGGCTCCACAACTATTTCTTAATAATGGAAGTCATGTTGATATTAAAAACGATGGCCTATTCCCGATGACAGAAGAAATAGTAAAGCTATTATCCGCTGTAGATGCAAACTTGGTTGACTACATAGTTCTTCTTTTCCATAACGCAGATTTTAGACGAAATGAAGATGTTATCGCTATCCGCACAGGAAATATAAAAAAGCATCTTGCTGCACAGCGAATTACGACATATGCTTATGCTTCTGAGGACTTATATGGCGATGATATCAAATTCGAAAAGGACACAATACAGCGGGTTAATACCGAAAAAATTGCATACCAAATAAGTCTCTCTGGTAAATCTGAAGAACGTATAGAGCCGCTTTTCAATGCACTTAAAATTGCGTTCTACGCGCAAAAGAATGGACGGCCTTTCGCGGCAAGCAGAATTGTCCAGTGCATGATGTATGCCGTAGGAGAGCACATTCAGCGATTTGAAAAAGACGGCGACTGGTATACGCCAATTTTCGATGTGTCATGTCCCAAAGGGGATGCATTGAAACGCAAATATGATGAGTTTGACCGATTATATGGGCGAATAGGAGACAAACATGAGTAAACTCAATGAATTGATACAACAGCTTTGTCCCGAAGGGGTAGAGTACAAGGCTCTTGGCAGCTTTGCCACAATAAGCCGTGGTGGTAATTTTCAGAAAAAAGACTTTCGTGAGGATGGTTTTCCCTGCATTCACTATGGTCAGATTTATACTAAATACGGTTTATTTGTTGACAAGACAATTTCCTTTATCAGTCCTGCCTGCGCCGACAAGCAAAAATTGGCCCTGAAAAATGACATTATCATGGCCGTGACAAGCGAGAATATTGAAGATGTCTGCAAGTGCATTGCGTGGTTAGGCGATAGCGAGGTGGCTGTAAGTGGGCATTCCGCAATTATCCGTCATTCACAGAATCCTAAGTATCTTACATATTATTTTCATTCACGGATGTTTTTTGACCAGAAGCGGAAACTGGCTCACGGTACAAAAGTAATCGAAGTTACCCCAGATAAACTTGCATCTGTGAAAATTCCTATCCCACCCATCGAAGTCCAGTGTGAAATTGTCCGCATACTGGACAATTTCACCGAGCTTACCGCCGAGCTTACCGCCGAGCTTACCGCCCGCAAAAAGCAGTATGAGTATTATCGGAACGCACTGCTGACACTCAAAGCAGAGAGAAAAACTGCAGAATTGGGTGAAGTTTGCACCTTTGTGCGCGGGCCATTTGGCGGAGCGTTAAAAAAGGAGATTTTTCAATCAGAAGGATACGCCGTATACGAACAGCAACACGCAATTTACCAAAATTTGAATTTTAGATATTTTATCGACGGAAAGAAGTTCGATGAACTTAAAAGATTCTCTATAAAACCGGGGGATATGATTGTAAGTTGTTCTGGAACAATCGGGAAGACTTTTGTTATTCCAAAGGAGGCACCAGAGGGTGTTATAAATCAAGCGTTGTTAAAACTAACGCCGCGTAAGGGACTAAATGTGTTTTATCTCAAGTATTTTTTCGAGAATACAATTTCCAAGGAATTAAATGGGGTCGCCAGAGGCGGAGCAATAAAAAATGTTCCTTCAGTTGGAGAACTAAAAGCAATCCGGATTCCTGTTCCATCTTTGGATGTTCAGGAACACCTTGTCGCTATCCTTGACCGGTTCGATGCTATCTGCTCTGACCTAAATATTGGCTTGCCAGCCGAAATCGAAGCGCGTCAAAAGCAGTACGAATACTATCGGGACAAGCTGCTAACGTTTAAGGAAAGGATATCTACATGACAGAATTTCTGCATCCTGAGCTAAATAAACGCTTCCGTAAAGTAATAAATTCTTCACCTATCTTTCAAGAAGGTGAGCTGCGCGGGAATTTCAACTTGCTGTGTGCTGCAATGGACCGTATTGACACCTGCGTCGCATATCTGAATAAGCATTCGAATTTTCCTCGCACAGAAGAAGACTTTATTATCTTTCTCATGTTTGCAGCTATGCTACGTGATGCCGTTTTGGATGTCCTTGTAGGTGTTTTGCCGAAATTTGAAAGAAACAGTGGCGAACTGTACTTTTTCAAAGACACCTACCTTAACAGCGCTGTATATAACCCCGACAAACCAGTTCCTTCAGATGACCGCTTTTTCGAGTATGTTCGCACACTTGCCTTTGCTCACCCCACAGATACAAGCCACCCCACATTTCTGCGAAAAAATGAGAAACAGTATTCACCGTGGGTAATCGTAAACAGGACACTTAATCGCTTTATGGGAACGCCAAACATGGTGGGAATTAGAGTTTATACAACGGCTTCCGATGAAATCATAAATATACAGTTTCCGTTGCAAGTGTTAAAAGACTACATTTCAAGTCGCTATGAGAAATTGTCATTGGCAATCAGTTGGGCAGAAGAGTCTATTCGAAAAGCTGAAGCAGAGTGGAGAGAGCAACATATCAAGAGAAACGTGAGCCCAGTTGAGGTGTTGACATCCATAAAAGAAGTATTGGCTTTGCGCTATCAATCTACTGGGGAGATTGACGATATGATTGGCGATTTGACTTGTCCCCTGACAATTCAAAAGAATCTGGCGTCTGTTTCAGAGTACAGAAATGCGATTATTGATGCCATTCCACAGATTTGTGATGGTATAGAAAACCTTGAGGAACTGTTTAATATCCCGGCCTATAACGCGCTGAGAGAACTTCCCAAGACGATGCCACAAGGAACATCTTATCAGTTGGAAAAGATATTCACATACTTAGATGATGAGTATTCAACAGGAGCTAACTATACCTGTGGACTTATGCAGGCGGGCGATTTTGCAGAGGGCTTTGCAAAAAGTGGGTAGTGATTTGCCCACAAGAAATGCCAATATGTGAAATACATTTATTGGTGCGGACGGCTTGCTATTTAGAAGCTCAAGCGCAAAAAGGAGACAACCATTATGAGCCAATATAACATTATCGCCCAAAACACAGAAAACACCGTTGTATCTGAATATACGCCCCTCCCTAAGCGAGCTGAGGCATATCAGAGCGAGGCGCAACTGGAAAAAGAGTTTATACGCCTGCTGTGTGAGGTGGGCTATACTTACCTGCCCATCCACACTGAGGCAGACCTCGTTGCCAACCTTCGCAAGCAGTTGGAGAAGCTGAATAACTACCAGTTTACCGATGGCGAATGGGAGCGTTTCTTCCAGCAGAATATCGCCAATGCCAATGAAGGTATCAAAGAGAAGACCCGCCGGATACAGGATGGTGATACAGCGCAGGCATTTAAGCGTGATACGGGCGAGTCAAAAAACATTCGCCTCCTTGATAAAAAGTGTATTCACAACAATACGCTGCAGGTCATCAACCAATATACCGTTTCTCAGGCAGAGGGCGCTGCCCACGATAACCGTTACGATGTGACCATTCTCGTCAACGGACTGCCTTTGGTTCATGTGGAGTTGAAGCGTCGCGGGGTAGCTATCCGCGAGGCATTCAATCAAATCAACCGCTACAAGCGCGACAGCTTTTGGGCGGGCAGCGGCCTGTTCGACTATGTGCAGATTTTTGTTATCTCCAACGGAACGAACACAAAATATTACTCCAACACGACCCGCTTGGGGCATATCAAGGATTTCAACTCTTCTGCGGCGCGAAAGCGCGGCAAGACCAGCAACAGCTTTGAGTTTACATCGTTTTGGGCGGACGCCAAGAATCGTATTATCCCCGACCTGATGGACTTCACCAAGACGTTTTTTGCCAAGGCAACGATACTGAATATCCTGACCAAGTATTGCGTTTTTACGTCTGAAGAACTCCTGCTGGTGATGCGCCCCTATCAAATCGTTGCTACGGAGCGTATTCTTAACCGCATTGAAATCGCCACCAACTACAAGCGATATGGTACAGTGCAGGGCGGTGGATACATTTTCCATACCACCGGCTCCGGCAAGACCTTGACCAGTTTCAAAACGGCCCAACTTGTCGCAGACCTGCCGTATATCAGCAAGGTGCTGTTCGTGGTAGACCGTAAGGACTTGGACTATCAGACCATGAAGGAGTATGACCGTTTCGAAAAGGGCGCGGCCAACGGTAATACCTCTACGGCCATTCTGACGCGGCAGCTTAGTGACCCCAACGCAAAAATCATTATTACTACCATTCAGAAATTGGCGATATTCATTAAGAAAAACGCAAATCATCCGCTGGCTGATAAGCAGGTGGTCATTATCTTCGATGAGTGCCACCGCAGCCAGTTCGGTGAAATGCACCTTGCCATCACTAACTACTTCAAGAAATACCATCTGTTCGGCTTTACAGGTACGCCCATCTTTACGGATAATGCGGGCAACGGCAAAATCCCGACCTTGCGGACGACTGAGCAGGCCTTTGGTGAGCAGCTCCACGCATATACCATTGTAGATGCCATCAATGATAAGAACGTGCTTCCGTTCCGCGTAGACTATGTCCAGACGATGAAAGAGGAGCCGGACATTGATGACAAGCAGGTGTGGGACATCAAGCGCGAGGAAACGTTCCTCACGCCTGAGCGCATTACGCTGGTTACGGAATACATACTGGAAAGATTTAATCAGAAAACCTACCGCAATGAGAAAAGCTACACCTTCAATGTGCTGCAGAACATCGGCGAAGTAGCTTCTGCCAAACGTCAGGACGATGTAGAGGAAATCAAGCGCCAGCAGCGTGTGAGTGGCTTTAACTCCATTTTTGCCGTTTCCTCTATCACAGCGGCCAAGCTCTACTATGACGAATTTAAGCGTCAGATGGCCGCCGACCCCAGCAAGAAACTGCGCATTGCTCTGATTTACAGCTATGGGGCAAACGAGGAAGAAGCAGACGGTATCTTAGATGAGGAGAACTCGGAAGACACCTCTGCGCTGGACCAGAGTTCCCGCGATTTCCTTGATATGGCTATTTGTGACTACAATTTGATGTTCCACACAAATTACAGCACGGATAGTGATAGGTTCCAGAGTTACTACAAGGATATTTCCCTGCGGATGAAGAACAAGGAACTTGACCTGCTTCATTGTGGTAAATATGTTCTTGACGGGTTTTGATGCCACCACACTGAATACGCTGTGGGTCGATAAGAACCTGAAGATGCACGGACTTTTACAGGCGTATTCCCGCACAAACCGCATTCTGAACTCCATAAAGACCTTTGGCAATATCGTATGCTTCCGCAATCTGCAAAAGCGTACAGATGCCGCCATAGCGCGTTTCAGCGATGCTACGACCAACGGCGTCGTAACGTTGCGGCCTTTTGATGACTATTACAACGGATATACAGACGAAAAGTGCAAATACAACGAAGGCTATGTGGACATGATTGCGGCCTTACAGCAGAACTTCCCGCTTAGTGATGTTCGTATCGTTGGTGAAAACCGGCAAAAGACGTTTATCCGGCTGTTTGGCGCTATCTTGCGTATGCGGAATCTGTTGGTGGCATTTGACGATTTTAACGGCAAGGAGATACTCTCAGAGCGCGATATGCAGGACTACATGGGTCGCTATCAAGACCTGTATGATGAGTGGCGTGGTCGTTCTGGACATGAAAAAGAGGACATCACGGATGATGTTGTGTTTGAAATCGAACTTATCAAGCAAATCGAAATCAATATCGACTACATCCTTATCCTCATGCAGAAATACCATGACAGCCATGGCAAGGATAAGGAAATCGCCATCGCTATTCAGAAAGCCGTGGAGTCCAGTTCTGAACTCCGCAGCAAGAAAGCGCTTATCCAAGGGTTCCTTGCCGGTATTAACGAGGTGGATGATGTAATCAATGAGTGGCACGACTATGTAGCTACCCAAAAGGAAACCCAACTCGCCGCGTTGATTGCTGAGGAACGTTTGAAGGATGCTGAAACGAGGCAGTTTATGGCAAACGCTTTCCGCGATGGTGCTGTCAAAACGACCGGTATGGATATCGACAACCTCTTGCCTCCCATGTCACGCTTTGGCGGTGGAAACCGTGCAGAGAAGAAACGGATTGTAACGGAGAAGCTGGTCGCATTCTTCAACAGATTTTTCGGAATAGGGTAAGGAGTGAACCAGAGTGCCAAGACAGAAAAAGGATAGTGTCCCTATCTGCTATCGTATCGAAAAAAGCGTTTACGAGCGCCTTCAAGCATACGCAGAAGATAAGGGACAAACAATGACGATGGCTGTTGAGAGACTTCTGACGAAAGCTCTCGATGCCGAAGAGAAGAAAGACGAACAATAAAAATGAGCTGGTGTCCGCACTGGATGCCAGCTTATTTTTTATGTAATTCGTTTACTCAGAAGAAATCCCACACAAAAGTTGGGAGAAGTCGCTTACCCGAAATCGAGGGTAAAAACTGAAATCCCACACAAAAGTTGGAAGGAATCGCTCAGTCGAAATGGGCCTCTAAAATAAAAATCCCACACAAAAGTTGGAATAACCCGAACTGCTTTATCCTTGACTTTTGTCGAACGATTTACTATAATTAAAGTTACGGCGCCCCATGCGCCGCTTATTATGCGCGGCTGCCCTCAGGCAGGACCGCTTGAAGGAGTTTTGTATCATGCCTGTTTACCCCATGGACATCGCTGGGCTCCACCGGGAGCTGCCTATCTGTAAGGTCACGGACGACCTGTACATCGGCGCCTTCATCTGCTTTGGCGACGCGGAGCTGACCGTAGCCTGCGCCCGTGATATGCTGGCCATGCTGGAGGCAAACAGCTACGACTATCTGTTCACCGCCGAGGCTAAGTCCATCCCCCTGATCCACGAGATGGCCCGTCAAAGCGGTGCGAAAAAGTATTTCATCGCCCGCAAGGGCCCCAAGGCCTATATGCCCGCTCCCCTGCACGTGGAGGATAAGTCCATCACCACCGCCGGGGTGCAGAAGCTGTATCTGGGCCGTGACGACGCCGACCTGATCCGCGGCAAGCGCATCGTCCTCATGGATGACGTGATCTCCACCGGCGGCTCCCTCCACGCCATGGAGGAGCTGGTGAAGATGGCCGGCGGTACCGTAGTGGACCGCATCGCCGTGCTGGCCGAGGGCGGTGCGGCGGACCGCAAGGACATCAAGTACCTGAATGTCCTGCCGGTATTCAATGCCGACGGCAGCATCAAGTGAAAAGAAGCGCCTGCGGGCGCTTCTTTTTTTGTTCTCATTAGCAAAACCGCATGACCGCCGCCATCTGCCGCACATTTTTTATAGCGTGCGGGGATAGACTTTTGTGATAAGTTATGGTAATATGTAGAATTAATAAAACTAATGCTTTGAGTGGAAGAAAGGAGCAGTTCCATTATGGCAATAAAAGAGAGCTATGCCGGCAAGATCAACCGGAAGCTGACAAAAAAGCTGCGGGTCATCGCCGTGGCCGCCGGCCGTGAAAAGGCCGACCTGGTGCTGAAAAACGCCACCTATGTCAATGTATTCTCCAATGAGCTGTGTCACGGCGACATCGCCGTGGCCGAGGGTCTGATCGTGGGCATGGGTGAATACAGCGGCAATACAGAGGTAGATATGGGCGGTAAGATCGTCCTCCCCGGCTTTGTGGACGCCCACATTCATCTGGAGAGTTCCCTGGTCAGTCCCACGGAGTTTGCCAAGGCGGTGCTGCCCCATGGCACCACCACCGTCATCACCGACCCCCACGAGATCGCCAACGTCATGGGCACCGATGGCATCGAGTATATGCTCCAGGCCACCGAGGACCTGCCCGTGGACGTGCGCTTTATGCTGCCCTCCTGCGTGCCGGCCACGCCCCTGGACGAGTCCGGCGCCAACCTGGACTACCGGGCTATCGACAGCTTCTATGACCACCCCCGTGTACAGGGTCTGGCCGAGATGATGAACTTCGTGGGCACCATCAACGGCGATCCCCAGGTGGTGGAGAAGATCGTGGCCAGCCAGGCCCATCACAAGAAGATCGACGGCCACGCCCCCGACCTGGTGGGCAACGACCTGAACGCCTACATCGCCGCCGGCGTGTACTCCGACCACGAGTGCCACGACCTGAACGACGCCATCGCAAAGCTCCAGCGCGGCCAGTTCATCATGATCCGCGAGGGCACCGCCGCCCGCAATCTGGAAGCGCTGGTCCCCCTGCTGTGCGATAAGTATGTGGAACGCTGTATGTTCTGCACCGATGACAAGCACCCCAACGACCTGCTGGAAAAGGGTCACATCGACTACATCGTCAAAAAGGCCATCTCCCTGGGCGCCGACCCCATTACCGCCATCAAGGCCGCCTGCCACAACGCTGCCCGCTACTTCCTGCTGAACAACCGCGGCGCCATTGCACCAGGCTATCTGGCGGACTTCGTCATCATCGACGACTTTGAGCACTTCAACATTGAAAAGGTCTACAAGCGCGGCGTACTGATGGTAGACCATGGCGTGGTGGCGGACTTCCCCGTCCCGGAGATCGACCCCTATCTGGTCAACCGCGCCCACGACACCTTCCACGTGGCCCCGCTGACCGCCGCCGATTTCACCGACAGCCGTCCCCACGCGGTCATTGGCATGGTCAACGGCGAGATCACCACCACTGACGGCGGCTACACCGACCGTATCGATGTGGACTATGACATTCTGAAGATCGCCGTCATCGAGCGTCATAAGAACACCCACCACATCGGCTTGGGCTACATCAAGGGCTACGGCCTGCAAAAGGGCGCCGTGGCCACCAGCATCAGCCACGACAGCCATAACATCATCGTAGTGGGTACCAATGAGGAGGACATGGCCTTCGCCGCCAACCGCATCGTACAGCAGCACGGCGGTATCACCGTAGTGGAGAACGGTCAGGTAAAGGGCGAGCTGCTGCTGGCCATCGCCGGCATCATGTCTGACGACACGCTGGTGAACGTGAACCGCGACCTGGAGAACGCAAAAAAGGCTGCCTACGACCTGGGCGTGTCCACCGGTATCGACCCATTTATGACCCTGAGCTTCATGGCCCTGCCGGTGATCCCCAGTCTGCGTATCACCACCCGCGGCGTGTTCGACGTCACCACCCAGCGCTACGTCTGATACCTGTTCCCGCTTCGCCGTGGCCTATATCCGCAAAAAAAGAAAGCCCTCACGGGCTTTCTTTTTTTGCTCACAGCTTCAGTTCACAATCCAGGCTCATCACCGCGCTGCCGCCGATACGGACCGTCACGGCGCCGTCCTTTTCATACAGCATACTGCGTATCTCGCTGGGCCTGCCCATGTGCTCGCCCTGCAAAAACACGTTCTCCCGCTCCGGCTTCACATCGCCTCGCAGGTAGAGATAATACGTCAGTGCACCGTTGCTAGTCCCGGTGGCACACTCCTCCGGGATATCGTACAGGGGCGCGTAGTTGCTGCACCAGGCCGTCACGCCGTCCCGCCCCGGGCAGAACATATGCACGCCGGTCACATCGTACTTCCGTGACAGCTCCGTGACCACCGGTGCGTTCTGCACTGCCCGCATGAGCGTCTCATGGTCCCGGACGGGCATCATAATATCCGCCAGGCCGGTGGACACCATTCGTGGGATATATCCCTCCGGGCAGTCCGCCTCCGTCAGGCCATAGGCGGCGTACAGCGCGGCGCGCTCCGCTGCCGGGATGTCGCCGATCAGCTGCGGCGGCGCCATATCCATCCAGACAGTACCGCCCCTGACGGTAATGTTCAGTTCCCCGGCCTTCGTATGGGCCGTGTGGTCGCCGTCGCCGATCTTCTCCAACTGCCGCAGCAGGGCAAAGGAGGCCACGGTAGCGTGGCCGCACAGGTCCACCTCCCCGGCGGGGGTGAAATAGCGCAGGGATACGGAGCCGTCCGGCTCCATATGTATAAAGGCTGTCTCCGAGTGCTTCATCTCCGCAGCGATCTGCCGCATGACCGCATCGGACAGGGGGCGGTCGGGCAGGACGACGCCCGCCTGATTGCCGCCGAATATCCGCGCGGAAAACGCATCCATGACATAGGCTTCCATGTTGATGACCTCCTCAGTTTTTTTCATGGTATATATTATATAGTGTCCTGCCCTTAACGGCAAGTATATTTGACTTTTCCGGAAATTTTCATGGTTGCCTGCACATAAACCGAGATATTTAATGGGGGTAGGAACTCCAGAGGACTTGTTAGACGGTATAAAACGAGGTA
>ENA-UERK01000916-UERK01000916.1-human-gut-metagenome-genome-assembly--contig:-NODE-916-length-23531-cov-32.416219_pt1 | contig 23531 bp, 26 predicted proteins | sample MGYA00242957_ERZ507957 | MGnify/ENA primary metagenome ERZ507957 (study PRJEB26167, sample SAMN06115538) | human gut metagenome | host: Homo sapiens | place: China:Heilongjiang | collected 2015-11-06...
CTAATATTATGTAATTTAGCATAACTTTCTGCACCTTTATATATATTGCTGTCAATTGCTATTGTGTTCATAATTGTATCTCCTTTTTTGTCTGCAAAAATAAGTTTTTTCTTTGAAACTACCAAATTTTTGGGGGAGTTTTTGCTTCTTGCTCTAATCTCCCCCAGATTAACACAGATTTCTTAGACCTATTCGGTCTCAGGTGGTAAATCCCACTCTGCTCCTATGGATTCTATCACGAATCTTTCGAAGCTTGCCTTGTAGCCACCTTCCATCAGGCAGGGATCGTTGGGATAGATCTTGTGGTACTCCTCTTCTATGTTGTCCAGATAGTCCATTATCTGCATCACCTGGTCTCTGGTGCAGTGAAACTTCTTCAGCGAAGAACGAAGCAGACTGTAGGACTGGGTGTTACGGGCATAACCCTCTTAAACATGCTTGACTGAATCCTCATTCATGTGGCCAGCCACCTTGAGGGTGCGTACCACATTAGTACTGTCGCCGAGGATGGTATCCGTCAAAGCGCCCAGTGCCTTTTGTGTTTTTGTAAATCGTTTTATTTCTTAATATATTTAAAAATTCTAATCTTTTCTGTTAAGCTATCGTAAATTACCGCATTTTTGTACCTATATATGTAGGTACAATGGGTTACGGGGTGTTTTTAACACATTATTAACGCTAAAGGTTGGCATCGGGGTTCACCCTTCACCGACTTCATCGCCTAGTGTTCACCCACACTCTTAGTTAGAGAACGTTGCAAACAAGAAAATAGTATAAACAACAGACAATTTTAATCAAATGGAAAAAGAATCAAACACCAACTGTATGAATGAGACAGCCACGATGCCATCGTACTTCCCTTGCATCAAATCTTCGGAGAGCCATCGACTCGTCGACTGGTTGTATCTCAAGAGCGTGATTACCTCTAGCCCTGAGCTTAGAATGATGACCGAGACTTACCGCAAGCGCCTTGCCATCAGCAAGCAGTTTGCCGACCCCCGACCTGCCCTTCTAGGGGTGGGTAGGGTAAGTAAGGGGAGGGTACTTTCTAAGACTTTCCTTATGTAAAGGTTCGTTTACTATAGGAAAGATACAGTATATATATAGACTCCTGGAAAAAGCGATTTCCTACTCACCCTAGTTACCCCCTAGCGTAAACAAGATAGTTACGATAGCTAAGTATCATGGTTACGACCGCTAAGTATAATACTTATGGATGATATTTAAGTCGCACACGGATCTCACGGATCTCACGGATTTATTTTTTCGTTGCAAGCAACGGGTATTCTCATCCGGTCTCAATGGAAAAACTCCGAAGGAGTCGAAAATCCGTGAGATCCGTGAGATCCGTGTGGGAAAAATTTAACATTTAACATTCAAAATCAATCATCATGAAAGTAAACTGGAAATCCATCATCAATTTCGTCATCACTGTCCTCACCGCCTTCCTCAGCACCTTCTGCATGCAGAGCTGCAAATGATAGCGTCTGAACACGAATTACACGAATCGAACGAATCATATCTGTTCAAAGGACATATTCGTGTCATTCGAGAAATTCGTGTTCAGTTAAATTAAAACACTTTGCGTTCGTATTCCAATCCGTCAGAGTGGCCAAAATTATAGAGAATACCGAGTTTAAATCCTGTAGCTTTGAGATAATTATATACTTGACTTCGATGAGAATCATTGAGTTCTGAAACAGCTTTCAGTTCAATAATAATATCACCATAACAGACAAAATCAGCTCGATAAGTCTGTTTTAGTTCATTTCCTTCATAGAAGACTTTAAGTTCTTTCTCACGTTCAAAGGGGATGCCTCGGCCCGAAGCTGTTCGATACTGATACTTACGGTTATTATAGAATTTGTTTTACTTCATCCACTGTCTTGTTCAACATCTTAGCAATATCATCAAGCGACATACCATTTTCCTGCATGCCCTTAATCATCTTACGAAGCATCTCATCCTTCTCCTTCAATTCCTTCAATTGCATAATTAGGGTATCTTTTTCTTCTAATATAGAGAAGAATTCATCCTCAGCATTCATCTGATACCTCATATCAGGATCCGCTGCTGCCGATTGAAGACGACGGACAATGTACTCCATATCATTGTCGCCCTCAAACTGCTTATCATCAACCTTAATTACCTTTTTGTTGTCCGCAACATTCGTCTGGTCAAACAAGCAAAGAACCTTCTCCAAACGATTGTTTACCCTACCATGCAACAAAGGAATCTGTACAATGATGCTATCATGCTGCAAGCTCTCAACAATAGGATCAGGAATACCCTCCTCTACTTTTTTGTCATCATAGTTATAAGCATGATGATTGACATATATAACAGGTTCCTCTATCTTACCGACACGATGTCCCAGAAGATAGATAGCTACCATAGGAATAGCATACTTCTCATGCTCTTCCTTCAACATATTCTCCTCGTTGTTATACTGCAGAGCAAGATAACGGCGGAAACGCAAAGTCTCAGTTGGCAGCCAGGTCTTTTGAAGTTCAATCAACATCAAATGCGGCTTGTTGTCTCCATCCAAAACAGTAGCAGCAAAATCGATGCGAAACATGGAGATAGACTCACGACGAGTCAGATTCGCATATTCATTTCTGCGAATCTTCACATCGATAACTTTCTTCTTCAATAATGCTGCAAGAATGGTCTTCGCTATGCGATCATCCTCCATCAAGTATTTGAACACAGCATCATAAAGTGGGTTTGCTACATATACAACCATAACCAATCCTCCAATTATTAAATAATCAACTTACAGTCGCAAAAATACGCTTTTTTCTCAAATCCACCAAGAAAAAAGCAAGAAATCTGCAAGTTATCAGCAATTTACCACAAAACCAGCACTTCAATAATCCTATCCACCTTTCCCCAGGCGGTCCCATCCCGCACAACATGGCGCAGACCTTTGATGGTCCGACAACCATAAAGCGTAGCGGTTCTGAGCACCGGAGGGCGGTTACATCCCTTGCCCTTTTGGAAAGGGCGAGGGCTTGGGAGTGGGTTAAGGACCCTCCCGCTGGGGAGGGACAGGTGGGGCAAATACAGCACTGTAGGGCGGTTACATCCTCTCGTTCCTGAGGTTTCTGTCCCCCAGAACTGGGGGAACCGAAGGGGGCGTAAAGACTATTGAAGGTAGGTCAGCATACCGAAACCGAATGCCATCACTCGCATCGGCTTCTCCTCCACCATCTCGTTCGTATCCGCCTCATGCGCTCTCCTTGGGTCCGGCAACTTGATCCTTGACAGAACCAGTGCCACAGCAAGCACGAAGATACCCACCAGGGCATAAGGAATGGCGATGTTGACACCCGAGAACAGAAGCTGACCGCCAACCAGCGGTCCTACAATCCAACCGATACCATTGAGCGACTGCGACAGGTTGATTCTGCTCTCCGCCTTGTCAGGATGTCCCAGTACCGTAGTATAAGGATTCGCACTCGTTTCCAGACAGGTCAGACCGCATCCTATCACAAACAGCGACAGAACGAAGAAGTAGAAACTGTTGATCCTGCTTCCCGGTATGAACATCAGAGCACCGATACAAGAGAACCAGTCCTGTTATCACACCCCTCCTGTAGCCCCACTTCCGGATAATCCATCCGGCAGGCAGCGCATCAGAAAGTAAGCACCATAGACAGCAGCCTGCGTCAAGGCCGACAGTAAATCACCGTTAGAACGTAACTACTGATTTTCGCAAGACTTGCTTCTGAGCGATATGATATAGTTTCTTCCAATCCGCCTCCTTCAAAAGAAGTATGAATATCCTTCTCCGAGAAAATACTGAATCGCAAGAAATCAAAGAAAATCTTTTGTTGTTTCAACATAAAGTTGTACTTTTGCACGCATGAAACAAGCCATACGCATCATATTATCCTACATAGCAGCTATCATCCTTCTTCCGATAGCCTTACTATGTAAGTTCTTCCGAAGAAAGTAATCCTACTTTTTTCGGAAAGGATCCTTGTATATTCCCAAGAGCTGCTTACCGAAGTAATAGAAGAACTGCATATCATCCACGAAATAACGCTTGAAGAGGCGCTTTGGCTCCTTCATGCAACGATACAGCCACTCCATACCGATTTTCTGCCAAATCTTAGGCGCACGTTTCAATGTACCAGCCTCGAAGTCGATGGTAGCACCCAGAGCCATGAACACCTTTACTCCAGGCATCTTATCACGATACTTCATAATCCACTTCTCCTGCTTAGGCGCACCAACACCGACAAGCAGTACATTTGCACCACTCTCGTTCACGATGCGAACCAGCTTCTCACATTCATCCTCATGCTTCTCGAAACCAAAGGAAGGAGAATGAGCACCAACCACCATCTGGCGACCTACCTTCTCATTGATACGTTCCATAGCCTTGGCAGCAATACCCTCCTTGGCACCAAGCAAGAAGATCTTGCAGTCTGCATCATTCTTATGATACATATAATAAGAGGTGAAGAAGCTGGAACCCGGAATCGCTTCCTTGATTGGAGTCTTCAACAACTTACCGAATAGGTAGAGGATTTTACTGTCACACACCACCCATTCCGATTTCTGATACACATCATAAAACTCCTTGTCCTTCTGAAGCTTAATCAGATGATCAAGATTAGGAGTCACAAGAACACCCTCCTTCAGGTTCTCCAAGAGTTCCAGACGAGTAATGTTCTGAATATCTATATTTAATACTTTTACAGTTTCCATTGTATATAGAGTTAGATAAATTTATTTTAATAATGAAAGAACAATACTATATATGACAAACAAATCTTATGTTTTCATAAAAGCAATAAAATTTGAATCATTTATCAAAATATGCAAGAAGCTATGATTTTATACAAAGCCCTAGAATATCATATTTTTGAAGATTCTATCATTTTTTCAATTTTTTCCTTATTTATAAAAGATAGAATGCCATACACAAAATACAAATGGTTAAACCAATTTACAATTATCGTTGTTAAAATCCAATACAACAACTGCCCCGACACACTTAGCCATTTTATGGGTATATCTGGAATAAAAAGATTTCCCAAATAATAGACAACAAATATAATAACAAAGTAAACGATGCCCCACGTTCTCATCTTGAATAATTTGGTCTGAAGTTCTTTTTTATGTAACTTCTCTTGTAACTCTGAATTTACTGATTTTTGCAGATCTAACTCTTCCGATTTTTTTATGAAAGACTCATCAAGTTTAGAATAACTTTCTATATGTTCTTTTAAATCTTCTGTTGATAAAACTAGAAGACGTTCAGCTTCTGTCTGGTCAATAGCCCCCTCAGCCATACGGAGACACAAATTAGCGACAGACTTTTCTGATATATTATGTTGTTCCTGCAGCTTTGCAATTTTATCTTGCAATCGACTTACAACCTTACCAGATGGATAACGACCTGACCTGTAGTTTATAACATTAGCAGACAAACTTGCAATCGCTAACATATGCCTATTATTTCCCATAGGTAAAGATGGATTCGCCAACCATAGCAGAACTAATAAATCAGAAGCTGTTATACTGATACGTTTCCACACAGGTTTATCTCTTTCTTTCCAGTTAACAGAAAAAGAATTATTTAAGAACCAACAATTTACATCATTAAACTCAGTTATGGCTTTTCCTTTACGCTTATAAGATACATATTCTTGAGCTAGCAAATCATTAAAGGCACTATCCTTATTACCTCTCAACTTTGTTAGCTTGCACAAATCTGAAGATTTTTCTGTTTTCTCGATAAGATGGCGTATGCTACTATTATAAATAATAGAAATTCCCTTGCTAGACAAATCGTCTCTGAGATTATCCTTGATATTTTCCAAATCGGTTTTTCCCAAACCTCTTCTTTCACAGGCTGCCAAAACATCTGCGACATCTAAAGAAGACAACAACCCCTTAGATTTTACCTGTCTAGCACGATTAGACAATAATATTTTTATTTGTTCTATTGTTGATTCCAAAATTGAATACCGATATCCCATTCCAATAGTCAAATCGAAAAGTTGCTTACAGGCCTCATATGCCTCTTCTGTATTAAGATTGATAAGACTAATATAAAAATTTGTATCTATCAGTAATTCAGAATTTACTATTTGTTCTTTGATTTGAAATTGAAGATACGAAGCTATTACCCCACCTAAATAGATGTCACAAATAATATCATAGTAAGCATCACGTTTCTTAATTTTTGTATAAACATACTTAGAAATATGAAAGCCTTGGGTGTATATAGATGAAGGCTGTTGTTCAAAGATTCGATTTTTTTGATCCTGTATAAAAGTTACCAAATCAGTAAAGTTAGCTTCTACACCTAAACCTTCACAAAAAAGTGCAAAATTGCGTTTTAACTGTTGTATTCTTCTTTTTTGCGTTTTATAGTTGCTTGCAATATCTGTATTTATTTCTGTACGGATAATAAATGAATGATCGTTATTAAGTACAAAACCGCCTTTAGATGTACGGTAAATTTCATGCATCAAACTATCAATAACAGGAATTGGAATTTTTAATCCAAACTCTTGTTCGACCATCGCCATTAACTCAGTATAATCCCTACCTTGCAAGACGGTTCCGACCTTACGAAACATCCGATTTAGAGTTTCTTTTAGAATCGGTAAAAATACGCGCAATATACTCTTATTTTCCTCTTCCTTTGAATTTTCTCTGATATATGCCAAAAGAGAATAAGTTGCTAAAAGACTATCATGATTCATAACTATATCAATTTTATATATTCCCCAAATTCCTTAATTCTCTGTTCCTCTTTCAAAGAGCAAACAAGCAGTTGTCCTTTCTTCTCAGCTGCGATATAGCCATCCAAGCCTTGAACGAACCACCACCTTGCTTTCATCGGCTGCATGAACCACGCAGTTTTTGCATTCATACAATCGGATGTCCTTTCCTACCTTGGCATTGCCTGCCATGATTATTACCTGAATATCGGTGTACATAATATAATAAGTTTCTATTACTATAGCAGAGAATGAAACACTCTCTCCCATTCACTATAAATCTTCTCTACGGAATATTCTTTGCTTTTCTTGATGGCAGCCAAAGCCATTTGCTCACGTTTACCATCATCCTTCATAATTTTGGCAATCATACCTGCTGCTTCATTAGCATCATATCCCTTCTTATGATAAGGAAGCACGATACCATCCTTGCCACCATCAATGATATCACATACCGCAGAATAGCTGTTATATACGGCAGGTATCACACCAAAGCTCATACATTCAGCAAGCACCAAAGGAAAGCCTTCGTATTCAGATGTAAGCATCAAGATTGAAGCACGCTCATAATATGGCTTAGGTTGCTGGAAGCCTTCAAAAGACACTCTTTGCAAACCGTACTCTTTGACCTGTTTCTCTATGTCCCTGCGAGCAGTACCATCACCAACTATCGTTAACTTCCAATCTGGGAACACCGGTTCCAGTTTTGCCCACGTATCAACAACTCGATAAACACGCTTCTGGTTATAATCAATTCTACCCATATAAATAATCTCTTTCTGCTTTTTAGAAAGAGAATAATCATAAGAGGAAGAATCGATGGTCACAGGATTTGTCAATACTTGAATATGATCAGGATAAGTTATTCCAGTAAACTCCTTGAACTTCTTAACAAAGCTAGGTGAAAGCACCATATACAAGTTTGTATTCTGATACACATACTTCATACTCCTGCTTGTGATTTGCTTGAATGCAAACATCTTTGCATTAAGCATGGCTTTCTTCAAAGGATTATGAGTTTCCGACAATGCAATTTCAACATCCTTGATACGAGCGTTGGTATCAGGAGAATTGTGATAAAAAGCAATTGTTTTAATGTTTAACCCCTTCTTTGCCTTATTGATAACCTTACATGGTAAGAAAGGCAACCCCAATTGATTGATGATAATATCAACCTTATTAGAGATTAATAAAGTTCGAAGGTTACTTACGATTTCATCATTATTGGTATAGGCACCTAAAGACTCTACAACAACTTTTTTATCAAATTTTGTAAGCATTTCTACAGGAGGCTGTAAGAATGATGCTAATACAACATGATGACCTTCTTCAATAAACTTGTTTGCTAATGTAGATGTCACCACACCAATGCCACCAACCTCGCATGTCCTTAATAAAAACAATAAATTCATAAGATAATTAATGGGCTTTATAATAATTATACAAACGCTTTACTGGATCAAATAAATGCCACTTTGTTGCATATTTCTTCACTTGAGCCTTAAGGCTATGATCAACAAGATGGAACTTTTTATCAATTTGATCCAAAGACATATTCGGTTCCAGGAACGCCTTTATAATATCAGTTCTTCCTTTTGGCATAATAGAAGATTGACGCAAATTATGATTTTCTATAAGCGCCTCTTTCAAAGTTCGCTCTTCTATCATTGTATCTTGCAAACCATTCAAAGCTTCTTCACCTTTATGATTATTAACCAATACAAGCGAAACACCTTTCAACACGTCATACTTAAATGGTGTCCCATATCGTCCAATTCCCCAAAAATCAGCTAAACTACAATCGCCAACCCTCTGTGTCTGAGCATACTTACAATGGTAACAACTTTCTCTAAATATAGAACATGCATCAAATGCATTCATATATAAGCTATCCACATCATAAATCGGAAGCAATTTACCGCTAAGAGAGACGGATGGGGAAAAACCCCATCCGTCTCTCCGCCGAAATTCGAAGCCATCAATCTTGACTGTTCCCGCGAAGCGGGTCGATAATTTTGACAAATACGCATTAAAGACGGAAGCACTTGGTACACCATGACACGCCAAGTCCAAAGTCAGCAGATTAGGATAATCTTTGTTGAGATAAGCATACAGACCAGCTATCTGACAAGGGGTTCCAGAAAACAACACCTGTCTACCTTCTTTTAGAGCCTTTTTGGCACATTGATATGAATCTCCAATATAACTTTGCACATACTTTGAGCCTCTTAGAGCTTTCAATCCATCAATAGTATCAACACCTATATGGTGACAATATAATCTTTCATCAAAAGCTGCTCCAAAAACAACACCACCATTAGCAATGGTTTTACGAGCAAACGAAGAAAAAGCACCTCCAGAACTACTTATTCTTCTATCCAAATTATTCCAAACAGCATAAGCTTTTGGCTTAGGATTATTTTTGGATTCCAATGGGGAAATAACGGGGCATCTTTTCTCGCATAATTTACATTCCACACATTTTTGGGAATCCACAACAGGAAAGACAAAAGAATCTCTCCCTTCTTGCATACTGATGGCTTGATGATTACAAGCACTGGCGCAAGCGCCACAACCAGTACAATCTTTATAATCAGCTAATCTTGGCATACTATCTATTATGAGTAAATGATTTACAAGTAAATGCCTTATTTAAAAAAGAGATTGATTCTCTTTGTTTTGTGGCAATAATGGACTTAACACGAATATAATCTATCGGCTGTTCAATCACTTTAACACTTGTAAATTTATTAATATTATAATCATCCAGTTCCAGCATCTTCAGAAGGCTTGAAAGTCTAGAACTAGCAACTTCAGGTGTTATAACAACAAACGGTTTCTCAAATATAATAGAGAAAGCAGTTGCATGAAAAGAATCAGCAACAACATATTTAGCATTTTTGATTAAGCCAAGGAAACCCTCAACTGTAGGACACCAATCCAAATGACCATGTCGAACAATATCATGCCAATTGTAGCTGATATTTCTTATCTGAAGATGATACTTAGAAGCAATAGCCTTGGCACATTTGTCAATCTCGGGATCGTGATGAAGATTATATGTCAATACATACTCCTTCCCTTTATAGCTATCATCAGCATATAGACTCCATTCTTCCTTGCTCATCAGCAAAGATGGATCTAAACATTGAACAGCATCAGTTCGACCGAGTTCCCTTACCAATTCTACACCCTTATCTTCTCTAAGTGACAAGTATTCAAATTTATCAAGAAGGAGCTTAGTTTCATCAATTTCGTTTGCAGGAATATTAGATAATCCAATAGAAGCTGCATAAGACAAACATAGCTTTCCCTTTGGAACAAAATCTAGAAAAAGCACTTTTTCAACCCCCTCATTCCAATGGCTATTCCAAATTTGATCAGAACCTGCACAATAAGCATCAGCATCAGTAAATCTTCCCATTCCTTCCTCATTTGTTGCAAATGAAGGCTTCTCCAGATTTAAATAATGCATAAACTTATTAAATTGTATGCCTTTTTTCAAATAAGAAGGGTAAATTAGTAACTTTGCTATCAACAAAACAAGAGGATTGTTGAACTTACTACTTTTATTTTTCAACCTCTTTAATAAGCCTTTATTTGTGTAGCGTTCTGGATAGTAATCTAAAATATAAGCCTGATGACCAAGTTTTTCGATTTGCTTTTGTAAAGCAAAGGCTTGCAAAACGCTACCATAATTTTGGGCACGATGAAGTGTTACAATGTCTATTTTCATTCTGCTAATTTTTATATTTCACGATTTTAGCAGGAACTCCTGCCACAACAACATTATCAGGAACATCTTTTGTCACTACTGCACCTGCTGCTATTGTCACATTATTACCAATTCTTATTGGTCCTAGAATTGTTGCACCAGTTCCTACGTAACAATTGTTTCCTACGAAGATTTCCGTTCCATCAATTGGATGAGCACGGCCAAAAAGAACCATTGGAAGAACAGTACAATTCTCTCCAATATGCACCCAAGAATCAATTCTAACAAATCCAGGGTGCACTATGAAGAAGCCTTTACCAACAGCATTTAGTCCAATATACATTCCATATTTCAGGCACATTCTACGATGCTTTAAATAATAATAAGCATAAATCAATTTGCCCCCCCATTTCTCCGAATGAGCCTTCCAATATTCTGCTTTTCTTAAGTTTGTCATATACTTCCTAATCATTGCATTTTCACCAAATGTGAATTTTGCAAGAAGAGGATGCTGCATACCTTGTGCCTTACGGTCAGCATATATATACTCCCAGAGTTGCCGTTTAGTTGTAATCATATCTATTTTAATTTAGCTAATATTATCATCAATGTTGGGGATTTAAGCTTTGCTAATGTATAATATACTCGCTGCTTAAGTGGTAATCTCTTAAAAGGATATACAGAGAATAGTCTCTTCCAAAACTTATCATTTAGAACATAACGTACATCATCCTTAACATTACCATTATTATGCACAAATCCTGAAATAGAATTTCTGAAATAAAGCATTTGAGATCTAAGAAGATGTAATTCATACTTCTCCTTAGACAAAATACCAGCCAATTTTTTCTCAAGAATCTCGAAAAAATTATAGTTTCTTTGATATTTTTCTCGAGAATATTGATGCGTCAAAGATGAAGGATTCATACGATAGGCATAATGACATTCTGGAACATAAACTACACAATTCATCTTAGAAAATAAATCTATATCCCATATTAAATCCTCAGATAAGCATTCCCTCTCAGATAAAAATCGGATGTGATTATCCTCAATTACCTTTCTAGAATGAATGCAACAGCAAGAAGACATCATATACTTAACATCTCGCTTACACTCAGGAAGTGGTCCAACAACATCAAGCATAAAATCAACAACTTGCTCCTTTCCTCTAAAAACCGTAAGCTTATCAACATCATGTCGCTCAGTAAACTTACCACCAACATAAAACTTGATACCACATCTCACTTCATCAGCATTGTACTCTGTTGCTACATTGTAGAGATGTTCCATCATATCTAAATCGATAAAATCATCAGAATCAATGAATGCTACATACTCTCCTGTAGCAACATCAAGTCCTGAATTACGAGCAAAGCCGAGTCCACCATTTTTTTTATGGACAACCTTAACTCGCTTATCTTTATTAGCATATTCGTCACACATTTTAGGACAATTATCCGGAGATTCATCATCAACCAGAATAATTTCAATATCCTTAAGTGTTTGGTTTAATAAAGAAGCCATACACTCATCTAGATATTTCTCTACATTATAAATCGGCACTATTACCGAAACTTTTGGATGTGTCATATTATTATTTATTCTATTGATTTAAAAAACTCCTCCAAAGATTTATAAGGAGCTTTATGTTTTTCTATCCATTCAGAATACCCTTTCCCCAATTGAAACTTAATGGGTATTTCCGGATAATCCAAAATATTATTTTTATCTACAAAATAGATAAACTCTTCGTGTAATTCGGATGCAATTGGATCTCTATGAAATCTAGCTCGAAAGCTCTTTACATATTCTATCGCTTCACCTAATCCTTTTTCTTTGCGTTTTTTGAAATAATCATCCAAACTACATGTAACTCTACAAGGGACACCTACAGCAACTGAATTTGCAGGAATATCATGTATCACTAAGGAATAAGCTCCTATTATACAATTATCACCAATTGTTACTCCTTTTAAAATGGTAACATTGGTTCCAAAGTAGATATTATTTTCTATAGTAACCTTCCCTGAGGAGTTTACGAAATCGTGATATTTATTATGGAATACTGAACTAGACCAATCATGCGTAAGTATCTGAAAATGTTTATTCATATCCACATTGTTACCTATCGTAATTAAACTTGGTCTAGTCATATCTATCCTTACAGTTCTTTGGCCGCGAATAATACAATCACTTCCTATTTTCACCCCCCATTTTAAGATAATCAATGAAGCGAGCACTACTACTCTTATAGTATAAATCTTTTAATCTAGAAAAAATATTCATTCTATTTGTTCTTTATTTTATTTGATAAGCAATTGTATCCGCCGGATCATACAATTTATCTGTATAAGCCAGCAAGATAAAGTTCTTATCGCTGTTATTTTCTACAATATGGGCTACTCCGTTGGGAATGAAAACGGTCTGAGCTTTTTCAAAAGGCATCTCGATATCTCTGCGCTCATGCGTTTCCATATCCTCCAATTTTAAGATGGCACTACCTTCAATGATGGTAAACCACTCCACTGCTTCTGGATGATAATGACCACCCTTAGCCTGACCAGGCTTACCCATAGTAAGGTAAACCTCACCTGTATGAGAAGGTATATCCTCCTCTGTTCCTGTAATTGCTTTCAAAAACCAGCCTCTGTCGTCTGCGATGAGACGACGAGGAATGACTCTTACTTTATCTATCTGTGACATACTTAATTCTTAATATGTATCGATTACATCTGTTATCTTAATACTTGCCTCAAAACCAGTAGCATCATGTAATTTTTTACCGTCCAATGCCAGATATTTCATACCCACATCAGCACGTTGCACACTACCGAAACAACCATCAGGCACTTCCTTACCCATAGCATGATGTATCTCCGTTACAATCTCCTTAACTGTTACAGTCTCTGTACCTTGGATATTATAAAGTCCTGATGGAAGATTCTTCTCAAATGCCTGAGCCAACATACGTGGCACCTCACTGACATGTACATACTGTCTTGTTTGGTCTCCAGCAGTAAAATGAAGTTCCTCACCATTGCGAATAGCATTGATTACGTATGGTATCAAACGCTTTGGATTTTCACCTGCACCGTAAATCGTTGGAATATAGAAATGCCAGTGTGTGAAATCATGCTTGTATGAAGAAACGAAACTACTCAACATGCGTTTACTTACAGTATAGTCATTTGGTGCAGGACAAGTAGATGTGAGAACATCTTCTTCTGTAAAGAAACGTTCTTTATGAGTCTCGCCCATTTCAAAGACACTGCCAAAAGTAACAAAACTGCCTTTGTATCCTAGTTCCTTCAACTTGTTACAGATGGTGACTGGAGCTGTAACATTGAGGTTATAAATCAGGTTGAAACCTTCCTTGAGGTTTGCCTGGATACCTGCACCTATCGCATAAACAATGATATCTGAAGTCAATAAACCAGAGCAATCGAGTTCTGCGTCCATCAAGTTTACCTTATAAAAATTGTCAAACTTATGGGCAGTTGGTTCATCCAGTCCATACATATCCAAGTTCCATCCTGCTTCATTGGCATATTGGGCAATGGCAGTAGAAAGGAAGCCATTGGTTCCTAAAATTGAAATTTTCATTATCCTATGAATTTATTGATTTCCTCCACACAGAGGTCATATACATTTTCTGTCTTGTATCGCTTATACCAGTCAGAGGTAAGCATGGCACACTGCTTGGCATTCAGTCTTGGCTTCCATCCTAAGCGGGTCTTTGCCTTATTGATATTGAGCATCAAAAGGTTTGCCTCATGGAGAGCATTCGGATCAGAAACATCCTTCAACTCACCAAAGCCAAAATTCTCAACGATGGCAGAAGCAACTTCCCAAACGGTTAATACACTGTCTGCTTCCGGACCAAAGTTCCATCCTTCACAGTAACCTGTAGGATCATTCCACATTTTCTGAGCCAAGAGCATATATCCGGACAATGGTTCCAACACATGCTCCCAAGGACGAACAGCCTTTGGAGAACGGATATCAATCACCTTGGTTGTTTCCAAAGCTCGGATACAATCAGGTATAATGCGGTCCTTAGCCCAGTCACCACCACCGATTACGTTACCAGCTCTTACAGATGCAAGGCTCACGGTATGCTTCTTTCCATAGTCAGCAGGATTAAAGAAAGAGCGTCTCCATGACTGTATAGCCACCTCACAAGCACCCTTAGAAGAACTGTATGGATCATAACCACCAAATGGGTCGGTCTCTACATATCCTTCCAACTGCTCATTGTTATCATAGCACTTGTCGGTAGTAATCATCACACCCACTTTCACACTCTTGGTGGCACGGATAGCTTCCATTATATGAATGGTTCCCATGACGTTCACCTCGTATGTCTCTACAGGAATCTCGTAAGAGAGACGGACCAAAGGCTGTGCTGCCAAGTGGAATACAATCTCAGGCTGATACCCTGCAAAGATTTGCTTCATCTTCTCTCCGTCACGAATATCAGCACGGATGTCTGCCTTTATCTTAAAACCGATGCCTGAAAGAACAAAGTTGTCACGCTCTGAATATGGGTCTAGACCTACACCTACAACCTCTGCACCCAACTCATGAAGCCAGATACACAACCAGGAGCCTTTAAAACCTGTATGACCTGTTACAAGGACTTTCTTGCCCTTGAAAAATCCATCAAATACGTCTATCATAATTATTCCTGTATTTTTAAATATTACCAGTTAACTTTCGAGCCTCTATTGAAGGAATAGAACGCTCCCAACGCTTCCAAGGAGCCTTATCTTCTGCAAGGAGTTTTTCGAGCATGTTCTTCTCGCGGATATTATCCATGCACTGCCAGAAACCCTCATGTACGTAAGACATCAATTCACCACGCTTAGCAAGTTCTACAAGAGCTGTCTTCTCGAATACACAAGAATCACCCTCCAATAAATCGAATACCTCTGGTTGGAGTACCATATATCCTGCATTAATAGGAGCACCATCGCTAGCATTCTTCTCACGGAATGACTTTACTGCAAAATCTCCGCTGATGTCAAGTACGCCCTTGTCCTGCGCCATCTTTACGGCTGTCAATGTTGCCAATTTTCCATGGCTCTTATGGAACTCAACCAACTTGTCTATTTCCACATCGCAAACACCGTCACCGTATGTCATCAAGAAAGGCTCATTGCCCACATACTTCTGAATGCGTTTGATACGGCCACCAGTCATCGTATTATAGCCAGTATCAACCACAGTTACTTTCCATGGTTCCATATTGGTCTGATGAACGGTCATCTCGTTCTTGCCATTGCGATAATCAAAAGTGATATCAGAGTTATGCAAGAAATAATTGGCAAACCAATCTTTGATATACTCCTGCTTATAACCTGCACAAATTACAAACTCAGTATAACCATAATAGGCATACTCTTTCATGATATGCCAGATGATGGGCATACCACCGATTTCTATCATCGGCTTTGGCTTGAACTGAGATTCCTCAGAAATGCGAGAGCCGAAACCTCCTGCTAAAAGAACTACTTTCATATTTCTGTTTTATTTAATTCTTTGTTTATTTTATGATATAAATCTGCATTATCAACAGGATTTATTTTTCTTGCAAAAAATGCATTTGTATGTTTTAATTTATCAAAGTCGGAAATTGTCAAATTTCTCGGACCAGATAGTCCAGCTTCCCAAATCATAAATCGTAAATTGTCGTTTACAACAGGAAAATGTTTATCTGAATTCAGCAATAAAGTCATAACTATCATTTCATCTGGAGCAAAAGTATAGGCTAAACGTTTATGCAATTTTTTATTAAACCATTCCTTATAAACATATTCAGCAGCATCTCGCTGTAAAGACCACCATCCAGACCCCCCATAAATTTGTTTAAAAGGTAACTTGCTACGCTTTAAATGGAATGTTTTTTGAATTATGAGACACAACTTATTAAGCTTTGTCTTTATTCCTCTTTTACGGCAATCAAACAAATCATAAAGTTGATAATAGTCAAAACGTTCTAATCCACCTCCAGCAAACCGATTGGGATCAGGCAACTTAAAATAACTTATATAAGAATTTATATTACCTTCAAAAAAACTAAATAGAGCTTCTAAAGGCTTTATAAGAATATCTTGTCCAGTGATGAGATGAAAATAAGAATTTTCTTTATTTTGTAAAGCCTTACCTAACATACACATAATAGATTGCTGCAAAGTTGAACCACCCCAAAGCACCTTAACATTATGTATAAACATAACATTATTAGAATTCTCGTATTTTTTTGCAAGTGGTATAAAATCTGCCCAGTTTAAATCATTGACATGAACGTAAATATTCGTTTTATCAGATAATAACTGGTTAATTATTGCATCGGTGTAATCAGGATTGGTATATACACCAAGCAAAAATGCATGCTTACCCATAACAATATTTTTAAATAAAAAATGAACGTATAAATAATATAATTCTGCTTATGAAAAGATAGCTCCCCTCTATTTTCAGAAGGCATCGCCTTATCAACAATCCTTCATGCGTCTTTAAGCCCATCTTAGCTGTAGTATATAGCATCCTTGTTGTAAACTTATCCTTGTATGAACTTGAAGACATTATAGAATACCAGTTCCAATATGCATAGGAACGAGAAATAGAACTAATTCCCCAAGAAGTCAAACTATCCTCACAAGAACATCTATAAAACATAAGTGTTTTATTACAGTAAACTATATCTTTTGAAGCGCATGCGCGAACCCAAAAGTCAACATCTTCACCCATACTACAACCTGTTTTAAATTTCAATTGTTTACTTTCGATTAAGCTTCTTGAAATAACTACAGCACTAGTCAGAGCAATAGAACCTTTTCTGAGAACAGAATAACGAAAAAAATCTATAACAGTATCATCTGTTTTTATATATTTTCTTAGATTGAATTTTGCATAAGTATCCTCAATGACATTATTGAAGAATGAATAACCTAGACAAAAGACATCATTGTCAGGATATTTACAAATTAATCTATAAACTTCTTGTAAATACGTTTTTTCCCAAATATCATCTGCATCTAAAAAACATATATATTTTCCTGCAGCTTTTTCGATACCAAAATTTCTAGCATCAGAAACACCTCCATTCAATTTTGTATATACTTTAAAACGCTTATCCACTTCAAAAGTTTGAGCAATAGCTAAGCTATTATCTGTAGAACTATCATTAACGATAATGACTTCATAATCATGATAAGACTGTAGTACAACAGAATGCAAAGTTTCTGCTATAAATTTTTCCTTATTAAATAAAGGAATAACAATAGAAAACATCATAACTATTTAATTTTCAATATAAAACGATTACTATAGGATTTTAAGTTGTATAGATCGTAAAACTATAAGTAAAAGTATTATTGGAAATGTAATAAACAATCCCGTCGTTAAGGAAATCATATCAGCAGCTACCCATGCAAATGTAAAGAAAACAGCAAACTTGAAGTATTTTTTACCATATAGCAAAAACTTAGTAGGCATTTTTACACAGCCGTAAATATAAGCAAAGATTCCTAAAAGGCCTTGTTCTACAAGTAAGAAAAAAGCTTGTGATTCTGCTCCCATTAAATCGCGATTCGACTCATCTTGCAGCTCCATCAATCGGTTAAAACCAGCTCCAAAAAAAGGATTTCTATAAAACTCATTAAGACAATACAGCAACTGTACTTGTCTCATATCCATACTACTGCCACCTACATTCTCATTTCCACCACCTGTTATCGACTGCAAATTCTGAAAAATATATCCTCCAGCAAATATACATCCCAACAAGCCTCCTAAAAGAAGGAAAGCGAACGTTTTTTTACTTTTAAATATATCAACAAAAAATAACCCTAATAATAAAGCAATGATAGGAGCTCTAGAATTTGATAATAGTAGAGAAATAAACATCAATAAAACAAAGACTATAAACTTAACTCTATTACGAAATACAAATTGTTTGGAATTTAACTGCCAAAACAAGAAAAACAAAATAATAATAGCACAATAATCACCCAAAGGAATAGGAAAATGAAAGAAAGAATTACATCGTCCAAATCCAAAACGAATGTCATCGTGATGATCGACATAAATATTTGCACTAGTTTGGCTCTGTAACCATTCCATCCATAAATTGCTTCCAGAAAAACACTCTATCAATGTATACCCACCAATCAATACAGAAACCAAAACAAATACACACAAAATATAATGAATATCATCTTTTGTGCGCAATTTTTTCCATAAAAAAAGAGGAAATGAATAAGTTGCGATTTTACTAATCAAAGGATAAACTGAAGAACGATAAGCTCCTAAGAAAAAGATAGCAACAAAACATATAATAAAAAAAAGCAATGGCTTAATATAAGGACACGAATTCAACGATTGACCCGAATGCGAAATTGTAGCAATAAAAATCGCAATCACATATAATACAAGGTTCAATCCAACATTAGTTTGTCCAAATGACACGAGTGGCAATGTTGTAAAAATAAGCGAAACCGGGAAACAAGCCAAAACTGCTCTGTTAGGCCTATAAAAGGCATAACACACAAAAAGAAATAATATAAAAAAAGATATTGCCATAAAAACAAAATTTTCAAATTCCTATCCATTGTGATGGAAATATATTTGGAGCAGCCATGGTATTAAACCACTTTTTAGGATAAACAACTATATTATTTTTCCCTAGTCTAGCTCCCCAAAAACTAAAAGTACTGTTTGCTAATATATTCCCACAACAATGAGACATCAGATACATATCAAGAACACTTTTATCGCCAACATTCCAATCTATATAAAAACATTCATCATTCGGAAAATGTAAATTTTCCTTCACCCATCCCATATCATTAGAGAAAAAAAGGAATTTAGGTTTATCAAATTTACTTCTCATAATACTAATGGCTTTCTGATAGTACTCTTTTGTACAAATACCAGCAAAAACCTTATTATGAGGTGGAAGTAAATAATCGCCACGTCGCACATGTATGGCAATACAATTACCCCCTTCCATAATCTCCAACATTCTTCTATTTGCATCATCCAACAACAGATTCTTAAACTTAATTATGTCACCAGTAGGTAAAAAACGCAAATCTTGCCAATAACCATATTGGAAACTTTTTTTTATCGAGAATCGATTTTCTGTAGAAAATACAAATTGGAAACCATGTCTATATAGTTTCTCAAAATATTTAAAAATACGATAAAACATAGAATGACATTCTATCATGTCTGTAATAAAGTATTTCTGTATTTCAAATCCGTTATGCGAACCTGTGGCATTGTTCAAATAACACGTTTCATACCCAAGTTCTCTCATTTTACAGAGGAATGCGTATTGAAAAAGTTGATTCCCCAAACCTCCTTGGAATACTACAATTATTTTTCGTTTCATTTATTTAAAATTTTATTAATTATTATTTTACGCTCAGACTGGCTAAGAACAACCACAAAAACAACTAAAACTGCTAAAATAAAACAGATAACAACCGAACAAAAGGAATATAAATTACCATTAGGTAAAAACGACTGCATACAAGCACCTAACGAAACCGCCAACAACAGGCAAATCAAACTACGTAAGAACTGTTTTGTAACATTTTTAACAGGAATAGCTACGATTTTATAAGCAACAAAAAGTTTAACAAAAAATCCAATTACTTCAGCTATACATGTAATGATAAACACCGAACATGCAGAATTCCCCAAAGACAAGAACAAATAAGCTAGCGGAATTGTTAACAAATAAAATGGCATCGTTATCAAATTATAGAATTTTAATTTATTAGCCGCTTCTGCAACAACCGAAAATGGATTTGACATTCCTAAAAATATAGAACTAAGACCAATAAATATAACAAAAACATCAGAGTTCTGCGGTACTTTTTTAAGCCAAATGTTTAAAATCCAATCAATATTAATTAATATTGGTACCATCAATATGTATAATAAAGAAAATGACACTTTCATGCTCATTAATACTAAATCATATACTCTCGGAAGATTTAAAGTTGCATAATTTTTGATTATCTGCGGATTTAAAGCCATCTGAAAATTTGCAGAGAAATTATTTATTGCACCTTGTATCTGGTATGAAATAGCTCGAGCTGCATTAACTGTAGGACCAAAGAATAAGTTTAACATAAGATTAAATGCTTGTGATACAAAACTAGAAGATAGATACGAACACACACTCCAACCACTAAAGCCAAACATTTCTATAAATTGTTGCTTATTCCAATATAGGTGGTATCTCGCTTCAGAAAAGGTTCTAATACAATACCGAAAATATACACAGTTAACAACAACCTGAGTCAAACAAAGAAGACCACCATACAATACCAATCTATCTATGCCATTAAGATATAGACTTAAAGCTATAATTAATTTGATTAATGCTTCGATTATAGAAATATAAGCAAATGCCTTCATCTTTTCTTTTGCAATTATCATAGAACGATATGGTAAAACCAGAACAGCTAATATGGCATTAATATTTGATAGTTGATAAACTATCAAACCTGCGACAAAACGATTTGATGGTATTACCATCTTATAAAAAAAATACCACAACCCAATCGTTTCCGATGCGATAAAGATAAACAGAGCAAATAATATATGTATGTTAATGGTCATACAAAAAGTATTATTTACTCGTTTTTTATCTCCATTACCTATTTCAAAAGCCAAAAATCGAGAGGTGGCAGAAGACAAAGAGCCTTGAATGAAAGTAAAAATAAGAATGAGACTACCAACTACATTGTAAAGCCCAAAATCCTCAACACCTAATTGAGCCAAGACAATACGACTAGTGAATAAACTTATAAACAACAAGAACAACATTCTCATATACAAAAATAATGTATTCTTTGCTATTCGTTTATTATTGTTTGAAATTTGTGACATTTTCTATATTTATTTTATCCGAATGAAATTGCGATAATTTAAAGAACTATTTAACGTTGTATAGTTGACTTAATATAAAAATCAGATACGATACAAATCCTTTATTAATATTTGATAAAAGAATCGAATCTAAAAAGTGTAGGCCTCGCATCACACCATAGCTGCTCATAGACTCGTTATCTTGGCAGAAATGAACACTGTGTCCCAGAATGGGAGAGACCTTCTCTTCAAACTCTCGCTCGCTGAAGCTCTCGAAGAAGTAGCCACGAGAGTCGCGGAAGAGGCGTGGCTCTATAATGAGTACGCCATCTATATCAGTTTTGATTATATTCATTGTTATTTTATTTTCCAAACTCTTTAATTCTCTGTTCCTCTTTCAAAGAGCAAACAAGCAGTTGTCCATTCTTCTCGGCTACGATATAGCCATCCAAGCCTTGAACTACCACCTTACTTTCATCGGCTGCATGAACCACACAGTTCTTGCATTCATACAAGCGGATGTCTTTGCCTACCTTAGCATTGCCAGCCTCATCCTGTGGAAGCAAGGTACGGAGACTGCCCCAGCTGCCTAAATCACTCCAGCCGAACTCGGCTGGCAAGGTATAGATTTCCTTCGATTTCTCCATCACGGCATAGTCAATGCTTATCTTCTCGCAGGTTGGGAAGAGTTTACCGACTACCTCTTTCTCCTGTTCGGTATAGAAAGAAGGTGCCATCTCGTCCATGATGCTGGCAAGGTTTGGCTGGAAGGTGCGGATTGCCTTGCTGATGGTATCAATGTTCCATACGAAGATTCCGGCATTCCAATAGTAATTGCCAGCGGCAAGGTATTGCTCGGCTGTCTCCAGGTTTGGCTTTTCCTTGAAAGCCTCAACCTTGTAGATTTCATCTACTGATGTTGGCTCTGCTGCGGCGATATAGCCATAGCCTGTCTCTGGGCGGCTTGGCTTAATACCGATGGTAACAATGTCGTTCTTATCGGATGTATAGCTCAAAGCCTTGCTCAGCACTCGCTGATACTCCGAGGTATTGATGACCAGGGCATCGGATGGTGTCACCACGATGTTGGCATCAGGATGCTTCTTCTGGATCTTCCAGCAGGCATAAGCAATACATGGAGCGGTATTGCGAGCCTCCGGCTCTGCTAATATGTTATCTACTGGCATATCAGGGATTTGCTCCTTGACTATGCGAATGTATTTCTCGTTTGTCACTACCCACATGTTCTCGACAGGACAGATTGGCTTCAATCTATCTACTGTCAATTGAATGAGGGAACGACCCACACCCATCACATCAATGAACTGCTTTGGGTAATCGGGGGTTGACATAGGCCAGAAGCGGCTACCTACGCCACCGGCCATGATTATAATATGTATGTCGTGCATAAATCTTGTTCTTTAAATAATAAAGATTTCTAAAATCATCCCGTCCTTCTTTACCATTAAAGAAGGCTCCACCTCTCATCTCGGTCTTCTCTCCTCAGGCGAGAAGAAGGAAACCGCCCTCCGGTGCTCGGAACCACTACGCTCTAAGGTTGGCGGACCATCAAAGGTCTTCGCCATATTGTGCGGGATGGGACCGCCTTATTCATAGCTAAGTACAAAGTATCTCCTTGTCATTAGCAAGATATAAACTATCTACATTTATCATGAGGAAGTTGAATCATTAATTTTCAATCCATTCATAACCTAAAACGCTTACCAAATCACTTTTTCGAGAGCGCCACTTTCCATTCCATTGAACACGCAATGTTTTAGTCTGTGGCTTAAGTCCATCACATACCATTCTAAAAGTTATATCTAATAAGCCAGAAGTCAAAATCACTTCACTTCATACATCTTAACTCCAGTAAATATCACTGCCATCAAAGGCTTTACCATTAACCATAGAATTATTATATGTACATATAGTAAAAATCCATAGCCATACCATTGGTGACTTCCACATAAATATACTAGTGAAACGATTATAGGTATAAGCACTGTGAGATTTCCAGCATCATAATAACGACTCAAGATATATCTCGCCTCATCCCACTTTCTTGTGTAGCTGCGTTTGATAATCTCAACCCGCTTGTTTTCAAAAAACAGTTGGATACCATACAGCAACAAGCTAGCTACTAAGAGTGCGACAAAAGTACCAGAACTATTTCT
>ENA-UERK01000918-UERK01000918.1-human-gut-metagenome-genome-assembly--contig:-NODE-918-length-23523-cov-7.151838_pt1 | contig 23523 bp, 20 predicted proteins | sample MGYA00242957_ERZ507957 | MGnify/ENA primary metagenome ERZ507957 (study PRJEB26167, sample SAMN06115538) | human gut metagenome | host: Homo sapiens | place: China:Heilongjiang | collected 2015-11-06...
TGAGAAACCAATCTCGGTAAAATATCAATACGATATTTGTAAGGGATGATATATGCGTGAGGAAAAAGCAAGACTACCTGAATTATGAAGAAATCGGTAAAAATATCCGCTATTTTCGGCAAAGAGCAGGATTGAAACAAAATGAGCTTTCGGATATAATTGATATGTCTCCGCAGCATATCTCGCATATTGAAAGTGGCGAACCACTGAGTCTAAATACTCTTGTTCAAATCGCTAATGCTCTGGGTGTGGATGCTAATTGCCTCCTAGGACATAATTTACTTGAAATTAAACCCGATGATCTTCAGGAAGCACTTATACGACGAACCCAAGGCTTCTCCAAAGATGACTTAAATAAATAGGTTGCTGCAAGTGTGTGATATTTTCTTTCCATAAACAGCACATAGCCAGTGTTTATAAGCAGAAAGGAGGGGTGTCCTGCATGTCTGAGCAAAACCAATGGTTTATCGAACTCTATCGGGAACATTCCGCCCGCCTGTTTAAGCAGGCTTACTATGTATTACGGGATCAGCATTTAGCTGAAGACTTAATGGAAGAAGCGTTCTTGATATTACTATATAAGCAGAAAGATCTCCTTACCCACCCCAATATCGGCGGCTGGTTAAGTCAAACCCTCAAGCACTTAATTTTAGACGAAACGAAGTCAGCGCGACACAGGCTTGAAACGCCTTTAATCCACGATACATTCGCGTTTACTGTTGATACTTATCACGAGCCCTTAGAGGACTTGTTGCCAAAAGAATTGTCGCCTAAGGAGCGAGAAATTCTTGTCCTTCTTTTTGAAAAGCAACTGTCATATGAAGAAATTGCACAGCATCTTGGCATATCAATTTTGAATTGCCGAACAAGAGCCTTTCGCGCAAAAGCCCACTATAAGGAACTCATAGCAAACGCCCCTGATAATTCATAAAATTTTAAGTCCGATGTAATGTTTTTAAAAGTTCAGTCAATATAGGAGAGAGGAGGTGTACAAAGATGCCAGAGAATGTTTTTTCCTCAGTAAATCGTAGTCCGAAAGAGGATAGCTCTCAAATCAACGAGCATCTTGATAACATGTCAATTGACGAACTAACTGATGCGTTGACGGATATGTGGGATGCTACAGACGACCTCACATATTCAAAGGCTTGGATGGATGAGTGTTTAAAGAAGATCGACCAAATTGAGGATGCTCCTGAATTTGATGTTGATGCATCTTTGAACAACTTTCTCAGTAAACATTCACGTCTGGTTGAATGCGCATCTCGCACATCTGAAAACAGCAGACCCAAAACCTCTCGATGGAAACCTTCTATTGCCGCCGCTATTGCTGTTTTGGTTGTACTGGGCAGCTTGGTAACTGCGCAAGCTCTTGGTATTGATGTATTTGGCGCTATAGCCCGCTGGACGAATGAAACATTCCATTTTGCGACGTCTTCACAAAACGGTGATACGCTTAATACGGATATGCCGAATTCAAACAGCCATTCCCCTGACGGTGAATATGGCTCGCTTCAAGAAGCTTTAGATGCTTACGGTATTGACCAAAATGTAAGCCCACAACAGTTACCGGATGGTTTTGAACTTGCAAGAGTATCTGTGTACTCTTTGCCAAGTCAGGTCGAAATAGAGGCGGTATATACATCTAATGACCGCATGTTTTCTCTCGCAATACTCCAATACAGTTCTCCGGAAGTTGTCGGACAAACCATTTTTGAAAAGGATTCCGAAGATATGATTCTTTACAATAAAAATGGCATTACCTACTACATTATGTCCAACAATCAGCAATTAACTGCGGTATGGATGCCACAAGAACTCCTTATCTGTACCGTTACGGGGGATTTGTCAATAGACGAGGTGAAGAGCTTAATTGATTCCATAATGTAAAGGAGACACATTAAAATGAAAAGGGCATTGTCGTTTGTGCTGACCATTGCGTTTGCTATTTCTCTTTGTGTTTGTGCCGTTGAAGCTGCTCCGCTAATGGATGAATCAATTGTGCCTATGCGAGCGAGTGACTATTTCTCTTATTATTCAGCAGCTGCTACCAGTGGAACTGGAGGTGATGTTGCCATTTCCATTAGTATCCGCGCTACAAAAACTATGAACTCAATCGGGGCAACAAAGATTGTAATTCAGGAAATGAATGGAAATCGTTGGCAAGAAGCATATACTAAAACGGGCACCATTTATAACGGCTTATTAGATGGTGATGCAAGTAGTTTCCGGGGCAGCTATACTTATCTGGGTACATCTGGAAAAACGTATCGAGCAATTGTGACACTTTATGCCGAAGATGCTTTTGGTAGCGATTCAAGAACCGTTACGACGAATTCCATTGTGGCAAAGTAGCAGTTGCCCACAAAGTACATTATTGGCTTTAATAAGCAGAAGCTCCGGCCTTGGGCCAGGAGCTTCTGTTTATTGCATACCAAAACCACGCGTTAGACGTAACCGTCAAAACAGGCGGCTGGACAGACATGGTTCTGCAGAGTGCGCCGGTGCTGAGCGAAGAGGATGCCGCATGGACTGAAAAGCTGCTTCCCGTAAATGCCCCGGAAGAATGCTATATGCTGCAATAATAGAAGGCCACCATCTCGCTGAGCAGCAGCTGAGATGGGGCCTTATATACGCAGTTAGATTTGCCGCTTACCGAAAAGGTAGAAGGGGGTAGTTTATTTTGGATCAACGCGCGTGAGAATGAGCGTCTCTGGCAGAATTGCGGGTGATTGTTGATCAATAGGAGAGAGTCTAAGCGTGTGTTTGTTAGGCATATCGTATTTGCAAGATACGGTTTCTATGATGATTCCCTCGCTGTCCTGCAAACACAGATCGACGTGATGCGGGGAACGGCCGTCCCTGATCAGCGGTATGTATCCAGTACTATCAAATCCAAAAGACACTGAGTACCGTTCTCCGCTCCACATAATATATGCCTTGTATGCGTATCGATTAATACGATCATCCTTTAAAGTCGTTACTTCATCAGACACAGCAATAGTAAAGAACCTGTCAGGACTGCTCCAAACGGTATTTTGCTGATTACAGGGAAAGTTTTTTGCTTTGAAGTTAATTTCAATCCACTCAAAAACAACGAGAAGGAGCATCACTGAAACAAGAACCAACAAAAAGCGAATTAAAAATTTGTGGGGGAACCTATCCATTAATACTCCTGTTGTCTCTGCAAACCGCGTATCCAACAATAAATTTGTTTGTAATGATTTTTTTCATAAGTCCTCCTAAAAACAAAACAATAGTGGCATTCATAGGTGCAGGGGTTCAAAATAGCTGCAACTATCGTGGTTCATAGTGATAGATGACCGTTTTTGTAGCAGGAAAAACATTTAATAGGCGATAATGGATTGTCACTCTTATATTGCAGTTATCGGAAATAAACCGGTCGCTCAAGCATAGGACAACAAAATCGCGGCTGGTTACAGCTTGAGAACTTTTTTCACTCAATATAGCATCATATTTATCTGAAAACGTAGCCGCTGAAAACCCGCCGCACAATCCTGATATCGTCCCATCGTAACCATCAAATCCGCCATCGGGGCATAAGTAGAAATCGTAGAAATCATCACAGCTTACAGAAGTGACAACAACAGGGAACCATGATGTATTGCGAAAATGCAGATTGTACACATATAGCACTTCGTCCGAATCGCCAGCTGTTTCGGAAAATTCTCTTGTGGGCAGCGCCGTTCCCACTATGGAGAAGTTTGGGATTCCTTTCGATACTATAGCGAACAGGGCGGCTACAGCAACGAGCCACAGCACACCATACATGTGCTTTTTTGAGAAACGGGTATTCTGCATTTACCACACTTACTTATCCTTGTTAAATATCAGGCGCATACAAACAGACCCGAACAATTCATTAACTTGCGTTTTTCGCTTGTTCAAGTTTTTCAACAGCTTCCTCGTAAGTATACACCTGCAGAAATCTCGTTCCCTCGCAGACCGCAGAAAACGCAGGCGGCTGACCTTCATCATTGCAGGCGAATACACCCTCCGTTTCCACGGCAGCCTTCAGGCACTCCAGATACATGTAGAGGTTCCCAGCACGATCCATCATGTACTCCGGTGCATAGCTAATCTGATGCTGTCCCATATAGAGCCGTGCTTCTTCCGGTAAGGGCATCAGCAGCTTACAAGCGCACTTCCGCGGTTGTCTGTCTATCATCGGTGCAAAGAGACTGGCTTGCGCGCCATATATGGAGCCTCGTCTGTGTATGTGCTCCTGATACGGGAAATGGCCGGTTTGTTGCTGGAGCATAGCCATAAGTCTGAGGACGTTTTTGCACATGGCATAGGTGTCGATCATCTCATGGAGGCGGTGCTCGTTGAAATAGCCTGCGCTGATATTGACAGCCGCAGTATCCAAATACGGCGCGACCACAGAGATGTCGCTGAACGATCCATAGTTTTCCTCAAAGCCGAAGTTGCAAACGAACTCCTTAAAGTCGGGGTTATCACAGCTGTAGAACACAGCATCATTCGTGCCGCGCCGATCCAGCTCAACGATATAGTTGACCTCCGGCCGCAGCTTGCTCTGGGTAAATTTCCTCGCGCCCACGCCGCCGACTTCTTCCTCTTCACAAAAAAGAATGTGGCAACGGAGCTTACGCATCAGCAATAAGATCATATACACACCAGCCCGGTCATCACCGCCTATCCCATAAGGAGACATCAGATAGCGGCCATCTTCAGAGCGGCAGATAATATCCGGCTGATGGGTATGAACGGTGTCCAGATGGGCAACCAGCAGCACCGGGACAGTACCTTTTGCATAGAGAAATCCGTTTTTACAGACGGGCTCATAGTCGTACTCGCGCAGTTGCTGCGCAAGATATTCCTTCAGTTCACCCTGCGTCATTTTCAGAATGCTTTCAAAGCAGGCTATATCCATTCCCGCAGTTTCATAAGTGTTCATCATATCCTCCTCAAGCTGCCACCGGTATGGTGGCTTTTTTGCAAATCGTAAAGCCCATTGTGCGGCAGGCTGCCGCCATACTGCATGACGAACAACTGGCAGTCAGATGCTGGTAGCAGTCATGGCAAATTTGCAGCAAGGAACCGCGCCGGTCATAAGCGGGGTACATAGTGCCTAAAGTGGGCCGGCCACAGGCCTCGCAAATATGCAGACACGTCTTGCAGTAAAAACCATCTTCAAGATAGATTCCTTGACCGCGCGCTACCGTCTGTCCGCATTTCCGGCAGACGACTACCTCTTTGCAAGAACACTTTATGTCACCATTGCTCCATAGCTCATTGCCGCAGCAGACACACAGGGCCGCAGCTCCGATAGGCAGAACGGTGTCCTGCGTATGCCCTTGCAGGATAGCGAGGTTTCCGTGAAAATCATAATCCGGATAATGCAAGCTACCCCGGCGAGTCGAGTAGTGGGCATCTAAGTCCGAACGCTTTGTCTTCAGATACCAGAGGTTCGGCTCCATCAGACAGCGCGAAATGGCTTTCTGCACCAGATGCCGGAACAGCTTGGACACTTCCAGGGCGTTTCCCGTATCGGCAGGATAGAGCCGGGACTGATACAGTGTACCATCCTGGTAGAAGAACATCTGCCGGTATCTGCGTATGGCCTTACGGTACTCACCATGCACATCGGCATCTACCGCATAGAACACCATGCTGACGCTATCGCTCATGTAGGAAAGGCACCCCGCCTGATATCCTCCGCCGTTAAGCCGGTGGCAGGACATCCATGTATTGGATTTGCTGGACATTTCCAGAAAGTCGCAGGGATGCACAGAGAGTACGCCAGTCTCCTGCATGATCAGCGGATTCAGAGCGTCGGCCAACTGCGCGAAAACAGCGTTGTACCGATCATGCCTATCGACACCGTACTTCTTGCAGAGCTTTCCGATGATGCGGCTGGCCTTTTGATCGCTGGTGCAACGTATTCCGCCGCGCTGGCGCAGGATCTCCAGATTCTCTTCCGACACGGTACGGCTGTAGCCCGACACGGCAGCGTGCAGCGCTGCGCGAAAATCCTCCAGATGCTCACCGCTGAGTATCTCGGAAGCAATGTCCAGCAGCGTGAAAGCCGTTTCATCTACCGTGTCCGGCTGAATAGAGAGGGCCTGATTGCAGTCGAAGATAATGGCCTGTTCCGTTTCATTCCAGTCGGGATGCTGCCGCAGCAGTTGCAGAAGGCTTACCTTTGCTGTCTGCCATGCCATCAGGTTTGCCATGACACCTTTTTCTGAAAAACTCTTTTCGTATTTATACATGACTTCATAAAATTCGCTTTTTAGCGCAGAGAGCTCTTTCATCTCATTCACACCTTTCCAAAGTTTTAGGAAGGGGCAGGACGCATTTCGCCCTGCCCCATACAAAACCACTGCCGGACTATGCGGCAGCCTGATCGGCAGCGCATAGCACACGCTTTTTCCATTGTTCGATAAATCCTCTGATCTGGGCGGAAGGTTCCTCGTTGCCGAAGCAGCGGGACTGTATGACCTGCCCGTCTCTTACCTCTACGGTACAAAGCGGTTTGCCCGGCTCAGATACCCTTCGCACAAACAGGATCACGCATTGGTTCTGCGCAACCCGTTCCACATAATGACCGACGCAGTGATGGAGCGCCGCCCCCTCATCCACGATATCCTTCGCGGAATGCGGGGGAATGACCATAAGCTCCTTGTCATGATACGCATATCGCTCCTGCCATTTGCCGAAGCTGTCGGCAATGGCTTTTGCCTGTTCCGCCGTATGCTTATCCTTCAGCTCTTTCGCAACTCTGTCGTGTGCTTCTTTCAGATCGCGTGGATATAGGACAAAGGTATTCCTGATATCGTACTGCATCTGTCGGCACATATCGAGATAATCCCGATAGTCGGTAAGCAGCGCCGTCATGTGGCGGTACGGCCAGTTCTTTGTATCGGCGGAGGCAAGTTGTCCATCGACATAGCGCTGCAACTTATGCAGGGTTATGCAGCCCAACAACTCCTTCAGCGTTTTGATGTCTGTGACTTCATGGACAAGGACCCATTTGATCTGCTCCGGTGTTGGCCGGGGCTTGAATCGGAGCAGCTCCCGGATCACGCACAATTCGCTGCCGGAGGGGTTTACTTCCCGCAGGAAGGAGAAATAGGGCCTGTCGATACCCAGCATGGCACGCATATTCTTTCCGCTGAAATCAATTGCGCTGCGCAGAGAAGATCCGCAACCATTACCATATACGGCGCTGTCGGCCAGGCGATAGAGCTTCATCTTGATGATCTGTTCCAGCTTGGGCTGTTTTATATATGTGCTCAGGAACGAGGCCACTTCCAACGGCGAGATAGCCCCGGCAAAAGCTTCCAGCTGTGAATGCACCCACGGGGTATCCTTCAGCGTATCTGTCAGATTCCGATGGTACAAGATGCCGCACAGATCTGCTGTAAAGCTTTCGTGCCAGTAGTTGAATACCGGGCGATATCCTTTACACCACGGGGTCAGATCGCTCCTTCCTGTAGAAGCATGATAGTAGGGGTCTATACTGCACTGTCCGCACAATGATAGCGTGATAAACTGCCGTGCGTTTTCCCACGCCTCATAATAGTTTGGGAGATCCGAGCCATTAAATGCGCGGTACACCTTTATGATCCGCAGCAGCAGGCTGCCGTCTCTTGCTTTTTGCAGCACCTGAGCGGTTGCCCGGTCAAAAATACGTCCACGCCTTCCTCTGCACTTGAATGTGATCTTCTTTTTGCAGCGAGGGCAGAGGCCGGAGGTGTTGTGCTTAGCTGCCGCAATACGGACCTCGTGCCGGCAAGCGGTACAATATGCATGCCCCGGCGCTTTCCGTTGGTAATCATAGAAGATATACTGCGGCATGACTTCACGGTGGATAAAACCTTTAAGGTCTCGGGGCAGCACTGGCACATATTTCATCCGTTCTATGATCGCACGCTGCTTTTTCCACTTACGCTCCAGAGCCTTGCGACGAGAAATCGACCATTGCAGACAAATTAACGCCGAAATGGCACTGTGCTCGCATTTGCAAAAATGGGCTGCGCGAGCCTCGTCCTGCTGCCGATAGAAAGCGCATTTGGTGTCAAAACGGCATACCCGATTCAAATAATCAAATGGTGAGCATTGCCATGTTGCACTGGCGTTTTCTCTAAGGGAAAGAGTGGCAAAATCATACCGGCCTTGGAAAACGACCCAGCGGGGCTTGATACTGCCCGCCAGAATGTTCTCTCTCTGATAGATATAGAGCATCAGAATACGCTGCCCAGCAATATTCCGCACTGCCGTGCGGATAATATAGGGGCAGCTCTCTACATGAAGTACGCCTTCATTCAGATTAAATTCCAGTTCCGGCAAAGCAAACTTGCGGCAGGCGCGTTTGTCTATTTTCCGCGTCATGCGCTCACCCCCAGGCTATCGAAAGAGATCTGTTCGTCCAAAGGTGCAGCTTCCGTTGGCGTGTCGGCTGGTTTTTCCTCCGCTTTGGCGGCGGGCTTCTCCGCTTTTTTCTTCTCCGCCTTTTTCGTCGTGCTGCTCCTGCCGCCGTAATACGGTTTAGGAACAAACTTTTCTTCTTGTCCACGATCCTCCTTTGCATTCAAATCCTTGAAATACTCTTGCGCCCATTGGTAGCAAAGCCCGTCCGGCACATCGGTGGCATAGCCTTCAGCTGAGGGCTTAACGTCATTGTCCTCCATCTCCTGCTTGGCAAACTCAAATGCCCTGCGTTTGATATAACGGAAGCAGTTGACCATGTTCTTGCGGGGGTGCATGACATTCCGGGCAAAGGCCACATCCTCAAGGCAAAGCGTCTGGATATACTCGGTGACGCACTGCTTCATGTTGCGGCGTGTCAGTCGTTCGGAATCGTCGCCCACACGCTTCATAGAGGCGGCCATCACTTCGTCATCGCTCATCGCTACCGCGTTTTCCCATGCGGCCTGTTCAGCTTCCTCCTTGGCTCGCTGCCTGGCCTCCCACTCGGCTTTCCGCTTGGCCTCAGCCTGCTCATGCTCCTGCCGCTTACGATCCTCTTCCGCCTTTTTATCTGCTTTCAGATTGGAAGGTGAAGGGGAATCATCTGCGTTTTGCTGTATCTGGGAGAGCAAAGCCTTCGCCTGCTCCTCCTCAGCCTGCTGCCGGTCGTCTGCCCGTTTGGACGCCAACTCTGCGGCATCCTGTATCGTCGGGCTTCGATCCTCTACATTATCCCGCAAGTCTGCGGCCATTTCTGAATATACTCCCATAAGGCTCCTCCATTTCAAAATAAAACGGCATTGGGCGGGTGATAGAAACACCTGCCCGATGCCGTTCGTTTATGGTGGAACAGCTCAGTGCCGTTCCCGCTTATCTTTTGCCAGCTTTGGCGAGAACTTTACCGGCAGGAATTTATCATTTCCATCACAGTAAAAGTATCTGCGCCCGTTTTCGTCAAAGAATTCGATCACCGTGGAGGGTGAAACGCTGCGTCCATGATAGTCCGCAGGCAGCTCGCCGCTGTATCGCGCCGCCACCAGTTTCAGGCGGATGGCGTCGTCCTGCTGCACTTCACACACCAGAGCTCCTTCATAGACCAGCGCGTACTCCGAGGCAGGCGGCTGTTCATAGCCGGCCTTCTGCAAAGCCCTGATCCCGCCAAAGGCGAAATCTGCGGCCTTGCCCTCAGATACATCCGGCTGGTAGATACGGAAACACTGCTGCGCTCGCAGGGATAAAAGATACTGCTCCAGTGCCGCGTCACCATCCCGCAAAAAGCGGGCGTACTCCTGCTCACTCAGACCCAGGTGATCGTGGAGCGTACTGCTGCAGATGTTCCTCTCGTGCCATGCGGCGATCTCCTCACTGATGGCGTCAAAGGAACAGAGCCCGCAGACAAACCGCGTTCTGAAATTCATTTGAGAAACATCTCTTTGCTCTTTTTTCTGCCGCATGGCAAGCTGCCAGTCATCAATGCCTTTATAATTCGGATCCCACGTCAGGCGGCGGCACTCCAACCCATGGCTGCGTGCCATGAGATAGATTTTCGACGCGCCTTTGCTGACAGCGGCGTTGTGATACTTGTCCATATCCTCGGCTTCAATGATGACCTCTGTGCCATTGGCGGCCAGCAGCGCAAACAGCATATCCAGCTTGTTGACGTTGTTGGCACCTGCCGTAGCCGCAAAGGAGCGATCCATCAGAAAGTGGGCCACGTCCGCTTTCAACAGCCCTTCCGTCACATAGACAACCCGCGCAAAGGGATCGCCCACGAAATGGACAGGACTGCCGGAGGATACTCCGCGTTTCTTGGAAGCGGAGGATAGCCACAGGTACTTTGTCCCGCTCTTGTCAGGGTCGCTCTCCTGCTCTCGGATAGGCGTATCCAACCGGATCTGTGCGCCGCGTATCATCCCATCAATACCTTTGGCGGGGATGATGATCCCTGCCGTGACGGAATTGAAGTTGACCGTCCATTTGTCATCCTTACCTACATAGAAGCCGGGAACGCCCTCCACCTTACAGCCTCGGCTGCGCAGCTTTTGCGCCAGTGACCGGCACAGGTAGAAGGGCGGGGTACTTTTGTACCCCAGCCGTTCTATCTGTTCGTCGGTCAGCCCGCGCACCTCATGGAGATGCTTGCGGTGTTGAGGCGTAAGCGTCAACAGCTCCAGCAGCATGGAAAATGTCTGGTGGATCTCCTGCGGTGAGGCAAGGACGGATTGCTCAATCGCCGCCTGCTCCGGCAGTTCCTTTGCGGTGTACTCCGGCGCCGTAAGGCCGTTTTGCAGCGTGTCGCAGATCTCACGGTAGGATTCGGAATTGCTGATCCCGTATACCTTTCCGTAGAGAGACAGCATACCGCCGCCTTCGTTGCAGTAGTTGCAGCGCCAGAGGTTTTTAGCAAAGTTGATGTTCATCTTCCCCCGCTTATCACCGCAGATCGGGCAGTCGGCATATACGCTGTCCGCCTGTCTTCGCCGGATATGCAGATGCAGCAGCTCAGCCACATCCATGATATTGAACGGGAACTCCTGTGGCTGCGCCACCGCGCCACCTCCTTACCATCATCTCGAACGATTCGTCTGTCAGCTGGCATTTGCCAGACGCTGGAGCTTGTCCAGCATCAGCTTGGCACCGGCCCGCAGGATATTGTCATCCCCGGAATAGCCCTTCACATACCACTTGAGGCTTGCTGGCCGCCGCTCGGCGACTTGCTTGAGCGTCTGTCCGCTGCATGTGCCGATGGGCACGATGATCTCCTCGGCCTCCGCTTCGGTCATCAGAGTGCAGATGGTATCCACATCCATGTCCTTGGTATAACTGGCGGCACTTGGCTCGTCATATACGAAGGGCAGTTCCGTTTCTACCGCAGGCTCTACAACGGCCTCCGCAGGCTGTTCCGCAGAGACTTCCACCGGCGCCGTGTCAGGTACGGCTTTTTCTGCATGGTGAACCACTTCCTGTTCAGGCTGCAGTACGACCACAGGCTCAATGTCGGCCCGTACCGCAGCAGGTTCCGTTCTGACCTGTTCCGCTGCCGCTTGAGGTGCAGGGGCAGGCTCGCTCCGCATAACAGGCGTGGTCGGCTCTGCGTAAGGCGTATCCGCCTTGGGCATCGGTGCGAACTGGACGCCGAAGCCGGCGTTGGTCAGCGCCATGTCCAGAGCATCATGCTCCGCAGCCTGAATATACAGACCGGCAGGTGCGTTTTCCTGTGTCATGGTGGCAATGTAGCTGCTGGCGGGGTCGGCATCATCCTTGTCGAAGAATACCTTTGCCTCGATGATCGCCAACTGATCCGTGATGCGCAGCGGCGTCAGCCGCGTGCGTCCGGCGGGATATTTCAGCCTGAACCAGAGCTTTTTATATCGCAGATCCAGCTCGTGTCCGTTGGCAGTCTTTTTCAAGAATCGCAACGGATCGAAGCCTGCGACACGGTTCAGCTCAGACACGACGGGGACAGCATTGAACAAAGTGGATTCGGGTGTATTCATTTCAAAAGCTCCTTTCTAAATAAAAACATGAGACAGGGCGTAGATTTAACGCGCTTGCCTCATTTTTACAAAATATTCACAGTGATACTCAAGCACTGCGCTGTTGCACTTTGAACGTATTGGTATAGAGTGAGATCCTGTGTCCTAACTGCGTGTTGCGTTTTCCGGTATCGTCTTTGTGAACCGCCATGTAGAGCATGCCGATCTGACCCACCAGAATGACCTTTGACTTAGCGCGGGTGATAGCCGTGTAGACAAGGCTCCGCGTCAGCATCCGGGCATGGCTCCTCAGCAAAGGGAATAGTACCACATCAAACTCACTGCCCTGCGCCTTATGGACGGTGGTAGCATAGGCAAGCTCCACATGGCCCATTTCCTCCATGGAGTACTCCACGACCCTCGTGGGCGAAAACTGGATCGATATGCGCATACCGTCCCGCTCATCATGGCGGAAGCTGCGGATAAAGCCAATATCGCCATTGGACGCCTTAATACTGTTCTTGTTCTGCATCACCTTATCACCTACCCGAAAATAGAGGCTGCCCACCTTCAGATCGGCTTCCTCCGTCTGCGGGTTCACCAGCTCTCGGATCGCCTCGTTGAGTTGGTCAACGGAGGCCGCGCCGGTGGAGCGGAAGGGCGATAGGATCTGCACGCGGTCTACACCGTATTGCTTCACCTGTGCCAGATAGAGATTCCGCAGATGTTCGGCGGCTTCCTCCTGGTTGGCGCATTTGCAGACAGTAAAATCATTGCCGTAGAAAAAGCCGGTGTCATTGTTGTTGATCTTCTGCGCGTTATAGGCGATAAGGCTGTCCTTCTTCTGACGGAATATCTCATTGAGCACCGTCACAGGGATCAGCCCGCAGTCGATCAACTCACGGAACACATCACCGGCTCCAACGCTTTGCAGCTGGTCTGCATCGCCCACCAGCAGAACCTTCGTGTTCGGCCCAATGCGGGAGAAGAACTGCCGTGCCAGCCACATATCCATCATAGACGATTCATCCACGATGATAAGGCCTGCGTCCAGCATATCTTCTTCCTCTTTCCGGAAGCCGCCATCCTCACCAAACAGTCCCAGCAGGCTGTGCAGCGTGCTGGCATTGTTTACGCCGGTACTCTCCGCCATGCGGCGGCTTGCCCGGCCGGTGGGGGCTGCCAGCAGGATATTCTCCGATGGCTTCAGCAGCTTGAACACCTCAATGACCGCTTTCAGGACGGTGGTCTTGCCGGTACCGGGTGAGCCGGTAATGATGGACAGATCGCTGCGGAATACCATGTGAACAGCCTCCGTCTGCCGCAGAGAGAGCTCGACCCCCAACTGACGCCGTACCCTTGTCAGCAAGTCCTGCACATCCACCCGTTCTACCGGGCGGCAGAGCAGCCTTGCGATGCTGCGGGCCGTTTCGTCCTCCTGCACGAAGGTCTTGACCAGATAATAGTTGCCGTTGCTGTTGATGATCTTGCCTTGTAGCAGCATATCGTCGATCACAGCCTCCAGATCATCTGCCTTTACCCGCATCTGAGGAACGGGGATCATGCTGTTCAGCAGAGCCATGGACTCCTTGCGAAGCTGCTCTGCATCCAGATACAGATGACCGCCATCTCCCTTTGCACCCTCCAGCGCGGCAAATACCGCACCGCGGATACGCATGGGTGAGTTCAGCGGCCAATTGTTCTTTCGCATGATCGCGTCCACGCGCTTGAAGCCAAATCCGGATATCTGACAGAGTTCGAAGGGGTTATCCCGCAGAATATCCACGCTGTGTGCGCCGAAATGGTCATAAATCTTCGTGGCGGTGGTGGGGGTGATCTGAAAGGGGGCCAATAGCAGCATCAGATCACGAAGTGTTCGGCTCTCGTTATAGGAGGCAATGATCTCCTCCAGCTTTGCCTTGCTGACGCCCCGTATCTCCAGCAGCCGCTCCGGTTCATTCTCCAGCACATGCAGTGTATCTGCGCCAAACCGGTCTACGATCAGCTCGGCGGTCTTGCCGCCAATGCCCTTGATAAGCCGTGAGGAAAGATACCCCTTGATTCCTTCGCGGGTCTGAGGTACGACCTCCTCACATTTCGTCACATGCAGCTGAAAGCCGTTTTTACCCTCTTTCCACTCACCGTCCAGTATCATGCTGACCTGATCGGTGCGCGGCAGCTCATAGCCCACGGCGGCAAAATGGATCATATTGTCCCGATGCCGGTACGCGCTGCGAGCCTTTTCTGGGATAGAACGGTCTGAGGTCTTTACGCTGATCACGCTGTACTTGTTGACAGGGTTATAGAAGATCGTCCGTTCATAGATGCCTGTATAAGCCAACTCATGCAGCCTCCTCTCGTCGCTTTTTCACATAGAAGCGCCGGCTTTCCGAAACAGTGACGTACTGCTCGTAGATGTCCGGGTGCTGCGCCTGCAAACGCTGCAGGTTGTCCTTACTGATGCCGGATTTACGCACAGGCTTATAGCTGATACTGTAAGCCGCTTCACGCCCCTGGCAGACAGCCGTGCAGCTTCGTCCCATTTCTGCGACGATGCGGCCTTGCAGCCGCCGCATTTCCGCTTCAATGTGCTCATAGTTTCGTTTCTCTGCGTTTCGCTGGGTCTGAAGCTCCAGATACCGGGGGATCAGCAGTGCCATATTCCCCTCCAGTATCAGCTCCGGCGCCGATGAGTCAGCCGGCCCGAAATGACGCCTGACGCTGTTGAGGATCAGGTCGCCGTCCTCCGTATAGGGTGGGGGCATGCCGGTGAGGATGTGGTTCTCCCAGAAATCCCGCTCCAGCGCGATCAGCTCCGCCTCATAGTCCCGGTCACGGTCGATATGCCGGATGATGACTTCATCTTCATTGTTGCCGTACAGGCAGCAGTAGAAGACCTCATCAATGTTCATCACGGCCATATAGTGCCGCCCCTGAGCTTCATAGTTGAGGGGAACGATCTCCTGCCCATCCTCGGACCACCAGTGATCCTTTGCATTATAGTTGGTGGTTTTTATTTCGAGGATCGCGGTTCGCCCTCCGGGAAGCTCTACAAAGTAGTCAATATCCGCCAGCATAAACGTATGCACCGGATGATAAAACATCTTCTTGATCTGGTAGATGCGATACCCCGTTTTCACATGGAATATCTCTGCCACCAGATCCTCCAGCAGATGCCCCATCTTCTTAGCTACCCAGTTGCTCTCCGAGTCGTCAAAAGGCACGATTTTCAGCTTGTCATAGTAGAGATCCCGTGCCGTAGCAAACGGTGAGATTCCTAATATGGCGGCTGCATCGCTGCCGCCGATCCCCCTGCGCCGGTATTCCAGCCAGTCTTTCTCAGGAAGACCCTCCGTGCTGACCAGGACTGACGGCGCATAAGACTCGCTTGCGACTGCCATGGCTATACCCTCCGCTGCCCCGTCTGATGGGGTACAACGCGGGTATAGCTGCGGCGGTATTTTGCCGCCTTCCGCTCCGTTTTCCTGAGTTTCTGCCTGCGCCGGTCTCCTTCTCGATACCGATACAAGCGTTTGCCGGGATAATTCCTTCTGCTCATGTGGATGCCACCTTTCAAATATATTCCAAAGCCTTACGGCATTTGGGTAAATAAAAAAGCGAGAATGACATCCTGATCCTCTCGGATACTTGCGCCTGCCGATGGCATGGCCGGTGTCATTCTCGCTGCAGGGGAAAATGTCCCCTCAAAAACAAAAAAGTCAACAGCCCACTGCTCTGCGGCATAGTGGTGTTGTTGACTAAAATACAAGCTTAACAACGTGTGCGGTTCAGAAACACTCTGAAATGCCTGTATAGGCGTTGCACAAAAAACAATTACATGGTGATAGTACCACAATATATTGTGGTAGTCAAGAAACAATATCGCTCATATAGAGAATTTGAAAAATATTCCTTCGCATGTTAAATTTACGGTGCCTGATTTCTTTTTATTTAGTGTAGGGCTAAGCCAGTCAGAAGATGGCTGGTTCTATTACATGCACCTTGAAAACAGAACAGCCCCACCGGAGGTTATACAGGAGCGGCGGATAGTGTGCGAGAACATAAGGGAGCGCACCCACCGCATAAGTGCCGCACAGCGGCAGCCTGCTAATACGCGGTCGAAGAGAGCGCAGGAAATGGGCCGGCAGGTGGCACAAAAAGCGATAAGGAGATGTGATATGAATCACTACAAAGATATAGAAGAAATCCCCATGATATTTGGCCCGCGCGAATTGTCAAAGATTTTGGGCATTTCTAAAAATAAGACTTATGAGATCGTAAACAGGTATGATTTTCCTAAAATCCGAGTTGGCAGAAGAATCATCATCAGCAAAAAACACTTTTTGGAGTGGATGGACGCCAACTTTGGTAAAGAACGCAACAATACATAAAAGGCACTTTTGTTATTTGCTTTGATTCCTGTTGAGTTTTCCTTTGGAAAGTCGTATAGATATTATGTGTGGAAAAACCTAAAGGTTTATATCCCACATGGTACGATTTGTATGCCTGTACGACAGTAAGGAGGATCAATAAAAGTATGGGCAAAAAGAAAGCAAATGGAGAAGGATCCATTACAAAACGCAAAGATGGCCGCTACATGGGACGCTATACAGTGGAAAGCAAACGAAAAGCGGTCTATGGCGATTCTTTCGAGGAGGTGAGGCAGAAACTCAACGAGATACTGAACGAGATTGCAAAAGGTGCCTACGTAGAACCCAATAAATACAGCGTGGAAAAATGGCTGCGAGAATGGTTAGAGTTATATGCCCTGCCAACGGTGAAGCGGTCAACATACATCTCCTATGAAGGATATGTACGGATACACCTTGTCCCGGAGATAGGGCAAATAAAGCTGACATCTTTGAGCACCAGGGATCTCCAGAAGTTCTTTAAGGAAAAAGCCGGTACAGAAGAGAAGAAGGGGTTAGCTCCGAAGACGTTGCGGAATATTTACAATATGCTTCATTCGGCATTAGACCAAGCAGTTGCTGACCACAAGATTCTTAGAAATCCGACTTTGAATGTCAAATTGCCAAAGGTCAAGTCCAAAGAAATGCGCGTTCTAACCGTGGAAGAGCAGGTGGTATTACAGGAAGCTGTAAGCCGTTTTGATGAACTTCATGCCTATGGGATAACCTTTGCAGTCAGTACCGGAGTTCGTTTGGGTGAACTGCTTGCCTTGCGCTGGAAAGATGTAAATGAAAAAGAACACTACATCTACGTCAGGCGGACACTTGGCAGATTGCAGAAGGTTGATGAAAAAGGGCATCTCGTTAAAAAAGAAAAAGGAACTCCATCAACGGAAATCGTTGTGCGCTCGCCTAAATCTGAGTTGTCCATGCGGAAGATACCATTGTTCGATGAGTTGTGGAACGACTTGATGGCATACAAAGAAAAGCAGAACGCTCTAAAGGATGCACTGGGATCAGAGTATCAGGATCAGGGCTATATTTTTGCCACGCCACTGGGTCATCACAACGACCCAAAAGTCTACCAAACGCTTTTTAAGCGCATAGTCGCCGATGCCGGAATCGAATCTGCGAACTTCCATGCGCTGCGTCATACATTTGCAACACGGGCGTTGGAGTCAGGCATGGACATTAAGGTCTTGTCTGCATTACTGGGCCATGCGCAGGCATCAACTACGCTTAATCTCTATGGACATGTCCTTCCGGATCATAAGAAGATCAGCATGGAGAAAATGCGAGGCAACTATATGATCTGTAGCAGTATAAGCGGCAGTTCTGATGATACTTCCGCAGATGCACCGCAGCCTCAAGACCCGACCATTAGCGCCATAGAGGATGCCCGGCATAATCAAGAGCCGGTCATCAGCATCGCTGCGGAGGATATCCAAGGACTGGAACTGAGTGGTGACACCAATACAGCTATGCCCCAAATTCGCGATTTGGCCATTGACACCAACGCAAACGAGAAACAAGCTCAGGCAAGCTGATTTTGACACCAACGCGTTGGAGTCAAAGCAAAAGCCATCCACGCCAGAATTGAAAAATAACCTCAAATGAGCAGCTTATTTTTTCGGTATGACTTGCCAGCGAAAATGGTGTCATTTGGTGTCAGGAAAACGGTTGGTGTCAATCGTTGGTGTCAAAAACGCCGAAGTGCTTTTGCATACTCTGCAAAAAGTAAAAAAAGAACCACAAAACCACTAAAAACAATGGTTTTGCGATTCTTTTTCTGGTTGCGGAGAGAGGACTTGAACCTCCGACCTCCGGGTTATGAGCCCGACGAGCTACCAACTGCTCTACTCCGCGATATTGTGCTGTACCGGGTGGTGCCGGTGACCGGACTCGAACCGGTACGGCATTGCTGCCGGGAGATTTTAAGTCTCCTGTGTCTACCATTCCACCACACCGGCGGATCAGGCACTTGTTAGGATACCACACCGCCCGGCCTGTGTCAACACCTTTTGGAAAAAACATTTCGACAAAGTTATAAAACCCCGTTGCGCGCCGCGCTTTTCTGCGCTATAATGTGTCCACGGAACAAACTGGAACAGGAGGAACATCCTATGAATATTTGGCATGATATTGCCCCTGCGCGGGTAAAGCCCGAGGATTTCTGGGCGGTCATCGAGATCGAAAAGGGCTCCAAGAACAAGTACGAGATGGACAAGGACACCGGTATGCTGCGGCTGGACCGTATCCTCTACACCTCTACCCACTATCCCGCCAACTACGGCTTCATTCCCCGCACCTGGGCCGACGACGGCGACCCTCTGGACGTGCTGGTGCTGTGCAGCGAGTCCATCCGCCCCATGAGTCTGGTGCGCTGCTTCCCCATCGGCGTCATCACCATGGAGGACGGCGGCGACCTGGATGAGAAGATCATCGCCATCCCCTTCGAGGACCCCACCTATCATCTGTACACGGATATTTCCGAGCTGCCCGCCCACGTGGCCAGCGAGATCAAGCACTTCTTCCGGGTCTATAAGAGCCTGGAGGGCAAGGAGACCGTGGTCAGCGACGTGCTGGGCCGTCAGGCGGCGGTGGATATCATCATCAAGTGCCAGGATGCCTACATCGAGAAATACTGCAAGTGACATACCGCGCCGCCATCCCCGCCGATGGCGGCGCTTTTTCTGCGGGCGGGAAACTTTTTCCGAAGGAATTGCGTCTATATAGCAGATGAGCCTTTTGAAAGGAGGCGTATCCTATGAAAAAACGTGCGGCGGCGCTGGTGCTGGCGCTGCTGATGCTGCTGGCCCTGCCCGGCTGCGGCATCAAGGCGCAGGCACTGACCAAGGATATCGTGCCCCAGGCACTGGACACGACTACCGACCTGACTGCCGGAGGCGAGGCGGTGTCGGCCTTCGCCCTGTCACTGCTTCGCAGTGAACGGGCGGGAGAGACGGGTGTGCTGCTGTCACCGGTGTCCATCCTGAACGCACTGGGCATGACGGCCAACGGCGCCGGTGGAACTACCCTGAAGCAGATGGAAACGGCGGCGGGCATGAGTCTGAACCAGCTGAATGAATTTCTGTACACCTACCGCATGAGCCTGCCTGCTGCGTACAAGAGCTGCGCCGTTTCGCTGGCCAACTCCGCGTGGGTGCGGGACACCTTCCGGGTGGAGGACAGCTTCCTGCGCGCCTGCGTCAACTACTACAATGCGGAGATCTATCGTTCCGCGTTCGACGGCAGTCTGGTCACCGACCTGAACCGCTGGGTCGGTAAGGAGACAAACGGCCTGATCGACAGTCTGCTGGAGCAGGCACCCGGCGAGGCCACCATGCTGTATCTGGTCAACGCCGCCTGCTTTGACGCCCGGTGGGAGACGCCCTACGAAGCGTCGGATATCCGCGAGGGCGGGACCTTCACCGCCGCTTCCGGTGCGCGCCAGACGGCGGATTACCTGACCAGCAGCGAGAGCATCTATCTGTCCGGCAACAACGTTACCGGTTTCCTGAAGCCCTATGACGGCGGGAAATATGCGTTCGCAGCGCTGCTGCCCGACGAGGGCGTGACGCTGGAGGACTACCTGAAGAACCTCACCGGTGAGCATCTGTATCAGCTGATCACCGGTCACCAATACGCCGATGTGCAGGCGTCCATCCCGCGGTTTACCGCCCAAACGGAGTTGGAGCTGGAGAAGGCGCTGACGGCTATGGGTGTCACGGACCTGTTTGACGTGTCCAGAGCTGATCTGCGGGCCATGGGCAGCGCGCCCAGCGGCAATAATCTGTACGTCTCCTCCGTGCTGCACAAGACGTATCTGTCGCTGGACGAAAACGGCACCAAGGCCGCCGCGGCCACGTCAGTGCAGGTGAACGGCGACAGCGCGCGGCCCACCGACGTCAAGACCGTGACGCTGGATCGCCCCTTCCTCTACATGGTCGTGGACACCCACGCCTGCGTGCCCCTGTTCATGGGCACCGTCACCTCTATGGAATAGGCGAAAAGAACGCCCGACAGGGCGTTCTTTTCGCTTATTCGCCGCCGTTCACATAGTCGTGGGGGTCGATGACCGCCCCGTCCCGGCTGACGGAGAAGTGCAGGTGGGAGCCCATGCGGCTCTCAGCGGCGGAGGTGGCCCCCACCCGGCCGATGACCTCTCCGGCGGCCACCTGCTGCCCTTGCTGCACCGGCACGTCCGCCTGCAGGCTGCTGTACTGGGTGGCGTACCCGCCGTCGTGCTGAATGACCACCGTGGTGCCCATCAGCTCGTCGTCGGTAACGGACTGCACGGTCCCCGCGGCGGCGGTCTTCACCGCCGCGCCCTCATCGGCCTGCACGTCGATGCCGTCGTGGGTGCGCCAGTCGGCCATAGTGGGGTCATATAACAGCTCCGTCATGCTGAACACCGTCACTGTGGTGCCGTCCAGAGGGGATACCACCTGGGGCAGCAGCTCTGCCGGCTCGGTGATCTCCGCCTCCTCCACCGGGTCGGGGATGACCACCGGCGCGGGCTTTACCACCGGCTGGGTGGGGGTGACGGGCTGGATATCCAGCACCGGCGGCGTGTCCGTCTGCTCCACGGTCACCGGGCGCTCTCTCAGGGCGAAATAGCCGATCGTTCCTGCGGCCACAAGGCACAGGGCGATGGCTATGTAATAGCCCCGCCCGGTGAACATGGCCCGCAGCCGTTCGTTTCGGGAGTCCTTCATATGCGTGTCCCTTTCCTGGCGGGAAGTCCCGCCGCCGCCCCTTCCGGCGGGCGGCACGCCGAAATAAAACATCCTCTGCCCGTATTGTCGCCGGACAGAGGATGTTTTATTCATATTCAGTCGTCGAATTCCGCCCGCAGGCCCCGCCGCAGCAGGGCACTCAGCTCTGCCCGGGGATCGGCGCTTTCGTATAGGATGTTGTGTACCGCCATGCATATCGGCAGCTCCACGCCGTACTTTTCGCGGAGCACCATCAGTGCCTCCACTGTGTAATAGCCCTCCGCCAGCCGGTGGTAGTCCTGATGGCGGATGAAGGACTCGCCGAACTGTCGGTTATGGCTGTAGGGCGAGAACACCGTGGCCTCGTAGTCCCCCAGATGGCACAGCCCGTAGGCGGACAGCTCATTGCCGCCCATAGCCTTGATCAGCCGCGCCACCTCCCGGGTACCCCGGCTCATCAGCGCGCCCTTCAGGCTGGACATCTCCACGCCGTCCAGAAAGCCCGCCGCAATGCCCACCACGTTCTTGGCCGCGGCGCCTACCTCGTTGCCGATCATGTCGCCGCCATAGTAGAAACGGATCAGGTCGCTGGAGAATTCCTGTACCAGCCGGCGCTTTACAGCGTCGTTCCCGCTGTCGATGACCATGCAATTGGGGATGCCCCGGTAGAACTCCTGCACATGGCCCGGCCCCAGCCAGACCGCCACAGTGTTGCTCTCATGCAGCAGCGATCCGGCGATAACGCTGAGCCGTTCGCCGGTGCCCATCTCCAGGCCCTTCATGCACAGCACCACCGTCTTGCTTCGCAGGGCCTGCATGGGGGCCTCTGCCAGCAGAGAACGCAGGCTCTGGGAGCCGATGGAGATGATGACCGTCTCCGCCTGCTCCACGTCCCGCAGGTCGGTGGTCAGCCCCACGGAGTCTGGCAGCGTCAGCAGATCGTTCTGCCGGGTGGCCAGAAAGGACTGCATACGGGGCGAGCTCTGCCGCCCGTACAGCGTCACATGATGGCCGATGTGATCCAGATACCAGGTGATGAGGGAACCCCATCGCCCGCAGCCGATGACAAATATGTTCATGGGTTTGTCTCCTTATAAGGAAGTCCCGAAGCCGCGCTTCGGGACTTCGCGTAAAAGCGGATCGTTCGTTTTACTTCACGATCAGCGTCTTGCCGTCCATCTCCTCCGGGCAGGCCAGACCCATCACGTCCAGAATGGTGGGCGCGATGTCCGCCAGCCGGCCGGGCCGCAGCTCTGTGCCGGCGCCGCACAGGATAAAGGGCACCGGATTGGTGGTGTGGGCGGTCATGGGGCTGCCATCGGGCTGCTTCATATCCTCGGCGTTGCCGTGGTCGGCGGTCACCATGGCGATACCGCCCATCTTCAGCGTGGCGTCCACCACCTTGCCCACGCAGGTGTCCACAGTCTCTACGGCCTTGATGGCGGCCTCCAGCACGCCGGTGTGCCCCACCATGTCGCAGTTGGCGAAGTTCAGAATGATGACGTCATAGGCGCCTGACTCGATGCGCTCCACACACTTGTCGCACACCTCGAAGGCGCTCATCTCCGGCTGGAGATCATAGGTGGCCACCTTGGGAGAGGGCACCAGCACCCGGTCCTCGCCGGGGTACTGCGTCTCCACGCCGCCGTTGAAGAAGAACGTCACATGGGCATACTTCTCCGTCTCGGCGATCCGCAGCTGGGTCATGCCCATGCGGCTGAGGTACTCACCCAGCCCGTTCTTCACGGCGATGCGGGGCCACGCCACCAGCACGTTGGGCATGGAGGCGTCGTACTCCGTGTTGCACACATAGGTGGTGGGGAAGAACTCCCGGGCAAAGCCGTCAAAGTCCGGGTCCACGATGGCCCGGGTGATCTCCCGGGCCCGGTCGGGCCGATAGTTGAAGAAGATGATGCTGTCATTGTCGCTGATGGTGCCGTCGCCGTCCACCACCACCGGCTCCATAAACTCGTCGGTGATGTTGTTGGCATAGCTCTCCGCCACGGTGGCCACAGGGTCGTCGCTGCGGCGGCCCTCGCCGTACACCATAGCGTCATAGGCCATCTGTACGCGCTCCCACCGCTTGTCGCGGTCCATGGCGTAGTAGCGGCCCATCACCGTGGCGATCCTGCCGATGCCCAGCTGGGCGCACTTGTCGGCGAGTGCCTGCACGAAGCCCTTGCCGCTGGTGGGGGACACGTCCCGGCCATCCAGGAAGCAATGGACATACACCTTGGTCAGCCCCTTGTCCTTAGCCATTTGCAGCAGGGCGAACAGGTGCTCGATGTGGGAGTGTACGCCGCCGTCCGACAGCAGACCGCACAGGTGCAGACTGGTGCCATTCTCCAGGCAGTTGTCCATCGCCTGGTTATAGGCCTCGTTCTTAAAGAAGCTGCCGTCCTCGATAGCACGGCTGATGCGGGGCAGGTCCTGAAACACCACGCGGCCGCCGCCGATGTTGGT
>ENA-UERK01000921-UERK01000921.1-human-gut-metagenome-genome-assembly--contig:-NODE-921-length-23495-cov-16.124562_pt1 | contig 23495 bp, 19 predicted proteins | sample MGYA00242957_ERZ507957 | MGnify/ENA primary metagenome ERZ507957 (study PRJEB26167, sample SAMN06115538) | human gut metagenome | host: Homo sapiens | place: China:Heilongjiang | collected 2015-11-06...
CGAGGTTCGCCATAGCCTGACATGGCACAGCAGTAAATCCGAGTCGGCGCTTGAGCGTTTCGAACCTGTAGCCGTGGATAAGTTACGATTGGACGGTTCACTCGCTATGTTCGCACCGGAGGGCGATGATTGTTTGAATAGAGCAAAGCGGGAAGATGCAGGGAGGATACATAAGGCAGGAACGACCTTATGTGACTTTTGGTACTTTTGGTCATACAAAAGTACGATAAAGAAAAAAAGTTTCTTTAAGTATCTTCGCGGGCGAACGATGTTCGCCCCTGTCTCGGCGACGCCAACACACATGCTTCGCATATGTGTTATTCCCCCCGTCTCGGCGACGCCAACACACATGCTTCGCATATGTGTTAATCCCCGCCAAAAAATAATGGCTGGGTATTGCTTTTTAAATGCGACTGTGTTATAATACAGACACATATATTATAAGGGGGATCAGCATCTTGTTATCATTTATCAATTTTTCGAAAACCTACAAAGGCGGGAAGAAGGCGGTAGACGACCTTTCTCTCACGGTGGAGGCAGGCGATATTTACGGCTTCATCGGTCATAACGGCGCGGGCAAAACCACCTCGCTGAAAGCCGCCGCAGGTATACTCAGCTTTTCCGAGGGCGAAATCAGAATAAACGGAATGTCGATAAAGGAGCATCCGGTGGAGTGTAAAAAGCTCATGGCATATATTCCGGACAATCCCGATGTATACGAATTTATGACGGGCATAAAATATCTGAATTTTATCGCGGATATGTACGGTGTCGGTGCGGAGCGCAATGCCGATATCGAAAAGTATGCCGCCACATTCGAGATAAAAGAAGCACTCGGTTCCCCGATTTCGTCTTATTCGCACGGCATGAAGCAGAAGCTTGTCATCATCTCGGCGCTTATCCACCACCCGAAGCTCCTCCTGCTTGATGAGCCTTTTGTCGGTCTTGACCCGAAGGCGGCGCATATTCTCAAGACGTTGTTCAAAGAAATGACCGAGAGCGGCGCGGCGATATTCTTCTCCACTCATGTGCTTGAGGTGGCGGAGAAGCTCTGCAATAAAATAGCCATTATCAAGGAAGGCAGACTTGTTGCTTCCGGCGATACGGAATCCGTAATCGGCGGCGACAGCAGTCTGGAGGAGCTTTTCCTCGAGTTGAATGCCGATGAGTAAATTTTTTCTTCTTCTGAAGGCGCAGCTTGCCTCGGCACTGAACCAAGGAAGGCAAAACAGCTTCGGGAGCAAGTCAAAAAAGGTGGCTTCCTTCGGCGGCATGATGTTCTTTTATGCTCTGATGTTTGCTCTCGCGGCTTTCTATGAATACATATTTGCCGGCGCTTTTTACAGCGTTGCGGGAAATTTCGAGACTTTTACCACCGTGCTTGTTTTCGGCGCGTCGGCGCTCACGCTTTTTTCCTCCGTTTCATCGGTGAAAAACGTCATATTCTGCTCGCGCGACTATGATATGACGCTCTCTCTGCCGATAAGCGCGGGCACTGTCGTTGCGGCAAAGACGGCGACGGTATATATTTTTGACCTCATAACAACGGCGCAGATATTGCTCCCGCTTTATTTTATGCCGCTTGTTTTCCATGCGCAGATGCCCGTATCATACTGGGTGATGTATCCCCTGCTGATGCTTTTTGTTCCCATGCTTCCCATCATGATAGGCGCACTCATTTCGGCACTCGTCAGCTTTATCTCGGCACATTTCAAATATATGCGCGTCGTCAGCATGCTGATATATGTCGCCTTTATCGGCGGTATTTTCTACCTTTCGCTTTCTTCCTCAAATATCGATGAAAGCGAGGTGGCGGCGGCTCTCGATGCCGTTACGAAATCCGGACTGATGCGCTATTATCCCTTTGCGGGAATGTTCACGGCGGCGCTCACGCTTGACCTTAAGTCCATCGCAATATTCTTCGGTGCGGGCATAGCGGCATTCGCTCTCGTGTGCTTTATTTTCGGCAGGTTTTACGGCGAACTGCATGATTTCTTCAATAAGAAGCAGACGGGCGGCAGATATAAGCTTTCCGCGGGTGCGGGAAATGCCCGCTCGGCTCTTTTCAAAAAGGAAATATCGAGAATTTTCTCATCGGGCATGATTCTCATGAATTCCTGCTCGGGTGTACTCATGCTTGTCATCGCCGCGGTGCTGGCTATGGTGAAGATTTCATCGCTTGACGCCGTGTCTTTTGAGGCTGTAGCTCCGGTTTTGGGCGCGATGGCACCTTTCTTCATCGGTATGATGGCGGGAATGAGCTGCACCACATATTCCTCGATATCTCTCGAGGGCAGATGCCTGCCGCTTCTCAAGAGCCTGCCTATCTCCTACGGTGATATCATAAAAACTAAACTGAGAGTGCATTTCACTCTGCTTTTTGCGCCGATAGCGATTGCCTCGGCACTCATTGCCGCGGCGATAAAAGCCGATATGGTGACATTTATTTTCACGCTTCTTATTCCGCTTGCCTTTTCGTATTATTCCGGTGTTTTCGGCATGCTGCTCAATCTTAAAAAATACAATCTCGACTGGACAAACGAGATTGCCGCGGTCAAGCAGGGCTTTGCCGTCATGGTTACGATATTCACAACCATGATAGCGGCGATGATAGGAATGTTTGCAAGTATTGTGCTGGTGGCGGGACTTTCCGTGCCTCCGCTTATTATTTTCTCGGCGTTCTTCACTCTCCAGCTCATCGCCTGCGGCATAGTGACATACCTGCTGAAGGCAAAGGGCGAAAAGCTGTTCACCGCCGTCGGTGAATAGAACCCATCTGAAAGGAACAGAACCATGACAAATCAGCCGAAACTGAAGCTGCGCTATGACAAGCCCGCGCCGACTGTCTGCGACTACGACTTCGCACGGCAGAACGACAGCCCCGAGGCAGGCTGGGAAAAGTGGTCTCTGCCGCTCGGAAACGGCTTTTTCGGCGCGAGTATTTTCGGCAGGGTCGGCAGAGAGCGCATACAGATAACGGAAAACAGCCTCTGCAATCCGCCGCTTCGAGGGGCACACTGGCGCGACGGAAGCGGCGGGCTTCGCTCCTTCTGCGATGTGATACTTGAGTTTCCCCATGACGATGTGACAGACTACAGCCGCGGGCTTGACCTTGACGTGGCGCTCGCCGATGTGAAATACACCTGCGGCGGCGTGCGGTATGAGAGGGAGTATTTCACCTCGTATCCCGACCGCGTGCTTGCCGTGAGGCTTTCGGCGAGCCGCGCCGGCGCACTTTCGTTTGACTGCTCGCTCTATGACCCTTTTCTGCGTGATTACTGCATAAAAGAGGGCGACGGCTGTGGGAAATCCGCTGCCTTCTCGGGAGAGGGAAATATCCTCTCGGAGAGTGGCGTTTCGCATTATTACAATATACTTTTCGAAGCTCGGCTTGCCGTTTTGAACTTCGGCGGAGAGCTGAAAAACGAAAACGGAAAGATATCCGTCTCGGGCGCGGACAGCGCGGTGCTCTTCTTCACATGCGGCACGAATTACAGGCTTGAGAGCCGCGTTTTCACCGAGAGCGATCCGAAAAAGAAGCTTGCTCCGTATCCGCATCCGCATGAGATGCTCTGCCGCATACTGCGCGATGCCGAGGCACTCGGCTATGACAAGCTCAAAAGGCGGCACACGGCGGATTATACGGCACTTTTTTCAAGGGTAAAGCTTGATTTCCGCTGTGATATTCCCGATATGACGACGGACAGGCTGTCCCTGCGATACAAGAGCGGAGAAGCCACGGCAGAGGAGAGGCGCTATCTCGAACTGCTCCTTTGCCAGTACGGCAGATATCTGCTCATTTCATCCTCGAGAAAAGGCACGCTTCCGGCAAATCTTCAGGGCGTGTGGAATGCTTACGACAGCTCGCCTTGGGGAAGCGACTACCATCACAATATAAATGTTCAGATGAACTATTGGTGCGCCTGCGCGGCGAATATGGCGGAGACCTTTTCCGCCTACAGCGATTATGCCGCGGCATATACGGAGGAGGCACGCGCCTGCGCCGATGAATACATAAGAAAAATCTCGCCCGAAAAGGCGCTGCCGGACGGCGAAAACGGTCGGATAATAGCGACGGGCGCTTCGCCATATCATCTCGACCATGGGCTCGGCAATCCGAATAATCATTCCGGTCCCGGCACGGGAGGCTTTACCTCGCTCCTTTTCTGGGATTACTACGATTACACGCGCGACGGGGAATACCTCGAAAAAGTCGCGTATCCGTATCTTCGCGATATGTCGCGCTGTCTGCTTCTCGCTCTTGAGGAGCGGGACGGGAAATACCTTGCCAAGGTTTCGGCTTCGCCGGAGCAGCAGGGAAGTGACGGGAAATATTATGTTACCGTCGGATGTGCTTTTGACCAGCAGATGATATATGAAAATTTCAGACGCACGCTCGAGGCGGCTGAAATACTCGGTGCACACGAGCCTATCCTCGATGAGATAAGGGCGCGGATAGACCTGCTCGACCCCGTGCTCATAGGAGAGGACGGACAGGTAAAGGAATTTCGCGAGGAGAAGCATTACGGCGATATCGGCGAATATTGCCACAGGCATATTTCTCAGCTCGTGGGGCTTTACCCCGGCACGCTCATAAACAAGACCACGCCTGAATGGATGGAGGGCGCAAAAGTGACGCTCACGCGCCGCTCCGATAAATCGACAGGCTGGGCGGCGGCACACAGGCTTTGCCTTTGGGCAAGGACGGGCAGCGGCAACCGCGCGCATGACCTGCTCGCATCCATGCTGAAAAACAACATCCTGCCCAATCTCTGGGATACGCATCCGCCTTTCCAGATAGACGGAAATTTCGGCGCCTGCGCCGGCATATGCGAAATGCTCCTGCAAAGCCATGCGGGCTATGCAGATGTGCTTGCGGCGATTCCCGATGAGTGGGAAAGCGGAAGCTTTGACGGGCTTGTTGCAAGAGGAAATTTTGTGATTGGTGCCACTTGGAGCGGCGGAAAAATCACCGAAATCCGCGTAAAAAGCCGCGTCGGCGGCACGCTGACGCTCCGTGCGGGAAGTCTGCCTGCGGCGAAATCCGAAAAGAAATTTACCCGCACCGCAGACGGCATGATAAGCGCAGAAACCGCGGCGGGAGAGGAATTTACCATTATTTTCGCAAATGATATAAACACATAAAAATCAATCGCGTTACAAAGGAGGGATAAAATGGAGCTTGAAAAAACAGTTGCCGCAAATATCACGGAGCTGAGAAAAAGTCGACAGCTCACGCAACTGGAATTAGCGGAAAAGCTGAATTATTCGGACAAGACCATTTCGAAATGGGAGCGCGGCGACGGGCTTCCCGACCTGAAAACAATATGCAGAATGGCGGAGATATTCGGCGTTTCCGTTGACTATTTTGTCACGGAGGGTGCCGCCGAAGAAATCAAAACCTACTCCGCGCCGAAGGAAGAAAGGGGATATCATATTCTCATTTCGCTCCTCGGCACAGCCGGCATCTGGATAGCCGCGGCGATATTCTATGCATATACACTCTCGTATCGCGGCAGAAATATATGGACGGTTTTTATCTGGGCTGTTCCGCTCTCCGCCGCCCTGCTCTATAGGCTGAATCTCAAATGGGGCAAGACGAAATACGAGATAATTTATACAAGTATATTCTGTTGGACACTCCTGACCTCAATATTTCTGCAATTTCTCAAATATAATATGTGGCCTATCTTTCTGATAGGCGTTCCCGTGCAGGTGGCGTTGATTCTTCTGACGATACTGCGCGTGAAATATCATAAATAATCAAGGAGAAGATATGCATATATTTTTGATAAGGCACGGCGAATCCGAGGCGAGCGCGGGCGAAAACTATATAAAAAGAACGCCGGACCATCTTGTCCCGCTGACGGAAAAAGGGAAACGCCAGTCTGCGGAAAGCGGAATGTGGCTCTCGGAATATTGCCGCGAGCGCGGGATAGATCTCTCTCATGCGCGTATATGGCGCAGTCCGTATTTACGCACGCGACAGACGAGCGAGGAGTTCAATAAGCATCTGAAAATCGCCGATATCCGCGAGGATATCACTCTTGTGGAACAGCAATACGGACTTTTTGATTCGCTCCCCGAGGAGGAATGGAAAAATAAATATCCCGTGGAATACGATGAATATCTGCGCCAGACGCGAAATCAGGGCAAGTTTTATGCGCGGCTTCCTCTCGGTGAAAGCCCCTTTGATGTGGCGATAAGGATACATCAGTTCATGGGCACGATTTACCGCGATTTCGAGCGCGAGGGCGTGGATACGCTTTTTGTTTTCACTCACGGGACGGCACTGCGGACATTTCTCCTGCGGTGGTTTCACTACTCGCCGGAGTGGTATCAGGAGGAAAAGAATCCGACATACTGCCGCATACGCGAAATAGACGGCGCGAAAGACCTCGGATATATCAACTGATACAAATGTATAATATAGCAAAAAGCAAGGCGGCATGGGAAAAATCCTCATGCCGCTTTAATGCGTTGTTGTGTTTTTATGTGAGAGCGGTTTTCCGCGTTTTATCCCCTTTTCGCGCCTATCATTGTTTTGAACATGCGTGGAAGCAGGGTGAAGAAGCTTATCTTTTCGATATCTTCATCCGCCACTATATCGGCGCGACCGAGCTCGACTCCGTCTGTTTTGTAGATTATTTCGCCTATTTTGTCGCCTTTTTTCACAGGTGCCGCCACACTCTCGGGAAGAACGGTTTCCGCCGTCAGTTTCTTGTCCGCGCCTTTGTCTATGACCTGAGAGAAGCCCTCGCTCACGGTGGAAAGCGTGTTCTTGACGCCGCCTTTCACGGGGATACCGGCTTGTGCTTCGCTTTCCTTTTGCAGGAAGGCATAGTTTGCAAATCCGAAATCGAGCAGGGAAGCCGCGGCGGCATTGCGCACATCTCTCGTGGGCGAACCCATTATCACGGCGACGAGCCCCAGTCCGTCTCGCTCGGCGGAGGCACTGATGCAGAATTTTGCTTTTGAGGTGGAGCCTGTTTTCAGCCCCGTCGCGCCCTTATAGAAGCGGATGAGACGGTTTGTATTCGTCAGACCGAAGGCACCGTCGCGTATCGTATCCATCCATATAGTCGTGTAGTTGTAAATCAGGTCATGCTTGAGAAGCTCACAGCTCATGAGAGCGATATCGCGTGCGCTCGTGACATGATTTACGGTCGTGTCGTCAAGACCGTTTGTGTTTTCAAAATTAGTATTCTCCATGCCGAGCTGTTTTGCGCGCTCGTTCATTTTGGCTACAAACGCCTCCTCGCTTCCGCAGAGATGCTCGGCGAGAGCGACTGCGGCATCGTTTGCGCTGGCAACGGTAAGGCTCTTGAGCAGCTCATCGACGCTCATCTGCTCGCCCTCCTTGAGAAATATCTGCGAGCCGCCGATCTTGCTTGCCCGCGTGCTTGCCGTCACCATATCGGAAAGAGAAATCACGCCGTCGTCTATCGCTTCGGTAATGAGAAGCATCGTCATGATTTTCGTGACGGAAGCGGGCGGCAGAGGCTCATCCGCATTCTTTTCATATAGAACGCGTCCGGTGCTTATCTCCATCAGTATGGCACTTTTGGCATCAAGCTCACCTGTGAAATCGGCGGCGCATATGCCGCCCGAAAAAACCGAAAGCAGAATTATTATGCAAAGCGTCACGGCAATTTTCCTGTAAATCATACATTCCTCCATGAAGTATCTTTTTGTATATACTTATATGCATGGCGCTCGACCGATATGCTTTATTGCATAAAAAAACGAAAAATAAATGTCAATATTTCACAAATGAATTAAAACTATACTAAAACTCTTGTATTTTTTGCACAGATATGGTATTATATAATAAATCGCATTTGCGAAAAAATTTTCAAGAGGAGATACTTATGAAAAAAATTGTAGCGCTTATGCTCGCAGTTATAATGCTTGCGTGCGCCGTAGCGGGTTGCGGTGAGAAGGAAACACCCACCACCGAAAGCACAACCACGGTTACAACAGCAGCGACAACTACAACAACAGAAGAAACGGTAGCCACCACAACAACAGAGGCTACTACCACCACCACGGAAACCACAACAGAGGCTACCACTACAGCGGAAACGACAACCGAGCCTCCCATAGTAGTTCCCGAGGTTCCGAAGCCGCTCATACATATCACATTTGACGAGCTCACCGATGACCTCATATTCGCCGATGACTCCGGCAACGGATATGACGCGAAGGCAAATAAGAAGCTGAAGCTCACAGAGGGTAAATTCGGCAAGGCTGTAAGCCTTGAGTCAGTAAATCAGTTTATTGAGATTGCAGACAACGAAGCTTTCAAATTCTCGAAGAATGACAGCTTTACTATAGATGTATGGTTCAAGTGGTCCGGCAAGAAAGCCGGCACAAACTGGCCCTGCATTATCCAGAAGGGTCTCGTTCAGAGCAAGAACCTCTATAAGTATGCAGGTTTCTGGATAAACTCCGGCGACAGCAAGCTCAATCTCGGTATTACATCTTCAAATTCCCAGAGCAAGTACAGCAACAACCCCGTAAGCGATGCTATAGATACAGAGTGGCATCATGCAGTGGCTGTTCAGGATGCAGAGGCAGGAACAATCAGCGTTTATTTTGACGGTAAGCTTGCAGTAAAGCTTCCCGCTATCGATGCTTCCTCCGCAGGCTGTCCCTTTACTATCGGTTATAACGGCAGCGACGGTCAGTTTGTCGGCGCTATCGACGAACTCAATATTTATGATTTCGCTCTTGATATGGGCGAAGCAAGCAAGTCTGTAGACGATATGCTTTTCAAAACATACAACTACACGAGCGAGACAGGAAAAACTGTCTCGCTTCCTTATAGGTTGTTCCTTCCCAAGGGCTATGAAGAGAGCAAATCGGCTGAATATCCCGTTCTTCTTTTTCTCCATGGCTACGGCGAAATAGGAAGCGACAATACCAAGCAGATAAGAGTCCTCGGCGGAAGCAATGCATTGCTTGACAAGCTTGTATCGGACGGAAGCTGTGTAATAATCGCTCCGCAGTGTAATGACCCTGCAGAATACAACTGGGTTCCGATAAATCACCAATGGAAAACAGGCTCCCGCGAGCTGACAGCCAAGCCCACGATAACACTTGAGGCGGCAACGGCTCTGCTCAAAGAGTACATCGCGGAAGGCAAAATCGATACAAAGAGAGTTTATGTTTCGGGTATATCCATGGGCGGATACGGAACATGGGAAATAATAGCGCGCAATCCCGAGCTTTTTGCAGCGGCAGTACCGCTTTGCGGTGCAGGCATTCCCTCCAAGGCAGCTGAGCTCAAGGATATGGCAATATGGGCTTTCCACGGTCTTGCAGACCCGACCGTACCCGCAAAGGGAACGCAGGATATGCAGCAGGCTATAAAGGCGGCAGGCGGCACGAAATTCAAGGCGACATATTTTGAGGGCGTAGGTCACAATATATGGACGCAGGCATTCGGATATCCGGGACTGGTGGAGTGGATTCTTTCTCAGTCGAAATAAAATCCGGAATGCTAAAAAAGCACAGACCGAAAAAGTGAAGGGGAAAATGTTTTTATTTGATAAAGACATTTATGAAAGCTAAAACTTTCGCTAATATCAATTAAAATGAAGGCAGGCAATCCGCTCGCGGGTTGCCTGCGTTTTATCGTATTCACTTTTTCTCTCGCCGAAATCCGTCTCTGCCGTACGGTTGTACGGCGACGAAACGGATATTCGACGACTCTGCGCATTTTTATCTATTCCGGAATGCTAAAAAAGCACAGACCGAAAAAGTGAAGGGTAAATGTTTTAAATAGGCTAAGAGGTCTATGCAAGACTAAAATTTTTAGTAACATCAACTCAAAATTAAGGAAGGGAAGCCGCAGGCTTCCCTTTCTCAGCTAAGACAACAGGCAGTTACCGATTTTTTGAGTTCCGTCAAAGATATTCTTTCATCCGGTTTATGCTGTTTTCCTCAAATGTGACGACCTCGTTTGCGAAATTCACGATATGCTCCGGTGCATTTTCGTTTTTTGCGGCGGTTATCTGCTTTTTAAGCTCCACTATGCCCATCGTCGAGCCTTCGATTATCAGCTCCGCGAGCTTCTGTGCCGAGCTGTCGGTCATGGTGCTCACAGCCATTGAAATTTCACTCGAAATTTTGGCTATGGGGCTGAGCTCCTTTGCCTTGACATTCATATCTGCGAGCTTGTTCTTTGCCGTTTGTGCATAGCCTGCATATGTGTCAAGCTGACAGGTGATATCGCGGCGCAGCTTTTCATCCTTTACCTTGCCTATGAGCATACATAGCGAATCCTCACCCATATTTGCATTTTTGTAAATCTCGCAGAGCAGCCGCTCTCCGGGATTTGTCATTTTGTTTTTCTCCATAGTAATAGCTCCTTTTTTGCTTATTGTTCCGAAAAAAGTTGTTTTTTATGCTCGAGAGGAAAATGAAGATGTGAAAAAACAAAAAAATTCACATTTTCGCAAATATTTTTTTGAAAAAGGACTTGTATATTTTTTCGAAATGGGTTAGAATAAGGATTGTATGGGAATTTATCACCCCAATTCCACTAAATTTATCTAAACGGAGGATTTTATCATGTCAGTTAAAGTTGCTATTAACGGTTTCGGCAGAATCGGTCGTCTCGCTTTCAGACAGATGTTCGGTGCAGAGGGTTATGAAGTTGTTGCCATCAACGACCTTACAAGCCCCGCTATGCTTGCTCATCTTCTCAAATATGATACAGCTCAGGGCGGCTACTGCGGCAAAATCGGCGAAAATGCACACACAGTTTCTTCTAAGGAGCCCGTTCTTGCTGAAGACGGCAAGACCGTTGTTACTCCCGGTTCTATCACGGTAGACGGCAAGGAAATCACTATCTATGCTATGCCCAAGGCTCAGGACCTTCCCTGGAAGGCTCTCGATGTAGACGTTGTGCTCGAGTGCACAGGCTTCTACTGCTCCAAGGCTAAGGCTCAGGCTCATATCGATGCAGGCGCAAAGAAGGTTGTTATTTCCGCTCCCGCAGGAAATGACCTTCCCACAATCGTTTTCAGCGTAAACGAAAAGACTCTTACAAAGGATGATACGGTTATTTCCGCTGCTTCCTGCACAACAAACTGCCTCGCTCCCATGGCGAAGACTCTCAATGATTATGCTCCTATCCAGAGCGGTATCATGAGCACAATACATGCTTACACAGGCGACCAGATGATCCTCGACGGTCCTCACAGAAAGGGTGACCTCAGAAGAGCAAGAGCAGGCGCTGCCAACATCGTCCCCAACTCCACAGGTGCTGCCAAGGCTATCGGTCTCGTTATCCCCGAGCTCAACGGCAAGCTTATCGGCTCCGCCCAGAGAGTTCCCGTTCCCACCGGCTCCACAACAATCCTTACGGCTGTTGTCAAGGGCACGGATGTAACAAAGGAAGGCATCAATGCCGCTATGAAGGCTGCTGCTTCCGCCTCCTTCGGTTACAATGAGGATCCCATTGTTTCTTCCGATGTTATCGGTATGAGATACGGCTCGCTCTTCGATGCTACTCAGACAATGGTATCCAAGATTGACGATGACACATATCAGGTTCAGGTTGTTTCTTGGTACGATAACGAGAACAGCTACACAAGCCAGATGGTTCGTACAATCAAGTACTTCGCAGAGCTTAACTGATTGCTGCCCGCTTGTATCTGAATTGAAAAGGGAGTCCGAAAGGATTCCCTTTTTGCGTGTTCGGGCGGCATGTATCGGTCGCAGGAAAAGGAGAGCGGAGAGATACTTTCCTCCTTTTTAATTTTGGTATACCACGTCTAATGCACAAAGTCCGAGTCCCCCCAAAAAAATAAAAACCTGCCAAAATAAAATATCCTTCCTGTGAGCATTGACTTTTCCGGCAAACTACTGTATAATTTAAAGTGAAAACAAAATTAGGCACGGAGGGAAAAATATGAAAAAAGTATCAGCACTTATCCTTGCGGTGTTAGTTCTTATCTCGGCGGTCGCACTCGTTTCCTGCGGCGGCAAGCCTGACGCGACAAGCGGTTCCTCTTCCTCTTCCTCTTCCTCTTCAGTAACAAAGGACACAGGGTTTTCTTCCGAGGTAACAGAACCCACTCAGTCGACGGCTACCACAGCCACAACCGAAACCACGGTCACGACCACCGAAACCGAAACCACTGCCACCACGGCGACAACAGAGGAGCCTGTGCCCGAGCCGATTCTTCCCGAGGGCAAGAGCCTGAAGGTGCTCGCCATAGGCAACAGCTTTTCCGTTGACGCGATGGAATATCTCTATGATATCGCCAAGAGCGCGGGCTATACCGACATCGTGCTCGGCAATCTTTATATCGGCGGTTGTACACTTGAGCAGCATGTTGGTACTCTGGCAAAGAGCACCCCATCATATGATTTCTATTTAAATAAGGGCGGAAAATGGACAAAGACAAGAGGCACTATACCTGATGGTCTCCGCTATGCTGACTGGGATGTTGTCACACTCCAGCAGGCGAGTGGGCTCAGCGGTGTCGAAGCCTCATATGAGCCGCATCTCACTACTCTTATCGAAACCGTAAAAACCTCCTGCCCCGATGCAAAGCTTGTATGGCATATGACATGGGCTTATCAGGGCAATTCCTCGCACAGTGATTTTGCCAAATACGGCAGAAGTCAGAAAACCATGTACGACAGCATTCTTTCCGCGGTGCGCAAAGCTGTGCTTACGGGACATAAGGATGATTTTGCGGGCGTGATACCGTCGGGCACGGCTATACAGAATATCCGCACGAGCTATATCGGCGATACTGTCACGCGGGACGGCTACCATCTCTCATATGATATGGGCAGATATACCGCGGCGCTCACATGGTTCAGGGCACTCACGGGTGCCGACCTTTCGACGGTGACATATGTTCCTGATGAATACAGATACCTACTCGGCACAAGGGCGACTCTTGCCGCAAAGGAAGCAGCGGAAAATGCCTGCCGTTATCCTTTTGAGCCAAAGGCTTCAACTTATGTAAACGATATGGATGCCGAAACAAAAAAAGCCGATCTTGAAAAGCTCGGACTCAATCCCGATGATTACATTATGATAGAGCTTGATATCGTGCCCTACGCATATTATAACTCCACTGCGGGAATGCTTCTTACAAGCAAGGCGGGCGGTTCGACCGCATCAAATATAAGCAACTTTGCCGCTTCGAGACTTCTCTCCAAAAAAGAGATTCCCACAGGCTCGGTCATCGTGCTTGAAAGCGGCTGGAAATACCGCCCCGAGGGCTGGCGCTATGCCGGAGCGAAAAATTCCGACAAGATACGTCCCGAAAACACAAGCGAAGAGGTTGTAAGGGTCACTGACGAATGGTGGGGCAGATTTGTTTTCCGCGCCTTCAATCTTTCAAAGACAGACGGCACGGCACTCACGGCTGAGGAGGCGAAAATCGCCGCCAATGCACTGCGCATTTATGTTCCCAAGGCGGGAAAATAATTATACGGAGAAATAATGAATTTATCTGGTTTTTATACTGTTGTCATAACGCTTTTTATCCTCATGGCAGTCGGATATTTCGCCTATCGGCTGCATATCGTGGATGATACGGCGGCGAACAGGCTCTCAAAGCTTATCATCTGCATAGGTCAGCCCTGCATGATAATCAATGCTTTCGTAAAATATCAGTATACGAAGAGTGATTTTATAAACGGGTTTACCGTTGCCGGGCTGGGAATATTGCTTCATGTGCTGATGGCTGTTGTCGCCTTTGCGGCTTGCAAAATTTTTCGCTTCCGCAGTATTGACGAGGCAAAGGTGACTGAATTTGCCATAATTTTCGGCAACTGCGGATTTCTCGGCTTTCCGCTCATGGAATCGCTTTTCGGTGCCGAAGGGCTTTTCCTTGCCGCCTTTTTCAATATCAGCTTTCAGATAGGCGTATGGACATGGGGTATTGCCATCATGGCGAGAAAACGCGATGATATCAGGCTCACACCGAAAAAGATACTGCTCAATTACGGCACGGTGCCATGCCTTATCGGGATAGTACTTTATCTTGCCAGCCCGTATTTTATATGTCCTGCACCGCTTGCCTCGACATTTTCGTATCTCGCGGCTCTCTGTACGCCTGTTTCGGTCATGGTGACGGGAGCACTGCTCGCCACGAGAAAGCCAAAGCAGATTTTTGCCGACCCGCAGATATATTATCTCTCGGCGGTGAAGTTGCTTATCATACCGCTTGCCGTGTGTCTTATTGCGCATTTCTGCGGGCTTGGTGACAATATGACAGTATTTCTCACGATAATGGCGGCTGTTCCGAGTGCCTCCACGGTGACTATGCTCGCGGAGCTTTACGGGATTTCCCCGGGATATGCTTCGCAGGCGGTCGGAGCATCGTCGCTGCTTTCCGTCGCGACTATGCCTGCCGTGATAGCGCTGGCAAGTCTTATAATAAAGATATAATGTGATATGGTAAAAAATCGGCAACTGCTCGTTGCCGATTTTTTGATGGTATTAAAGTTTTTACCCGTCTATTAAAGTTTTCGCCCGCCTTCCCCAAAAGGCGGTGCCAAGCAATGCGAAGCATGTGTGTTGGCGTCGCCGAGACAGGGGGTCGAACATTGTTCGCCCGCGAAGAATCATAAAGCAACTTTTCTTTTCTCGCGCTTTTCACTGACGAAAAGCGCGGCAAAAGTCATCAAAGAGAGCGTTCCCCTCTCTTTGATATCTCTTCCCGCGTGCACGAGTTAGTCGCGCGAGCCATGCGTGGCGAGTATGTGCGGCAAAGGTTGATGGTGCAAGTCGTTAGTTTCGCGCTCCCCGCAACTTCATACTACCACGCGTGCGAACATATCACACGAGGAAGTCGAGCAGATTCGTGCACGCATTGTCTGCACGCCCGCTGAGAAAGGTGTGGCGCGGGCGTGAATCTAATATGTACGCTGACGGTATTATCAAAATAAACCTTATTTCGCTATGTTCGCACCAAGACACGCACCCAAACTTGAACCGCGAGGTTCGCCATAGCCTGACATGGCACAGCAGTAAATCCGAGTCGGCGCTTGAGCGTTTCGAACCTGTAGCCATGGTTCAGCAATTGCCGGACGGTCGGGGAAGTGTGTTCGCACCGGTCGCCGCGAGGCGACAGAAGGTGTTTAAAAGAGGGATTGACACATATGCGAAGCATGTGTGTTGGCGTCGCCGAGACGGGAGTCAATACTTTCCTCTTTTTGTCCTTTTCGTTCTTTTCGGACAAGCGAAAAGAACTCTGAAAGATAAGTATCATAAAGCAACTTTTCTTTTATCGTACTTTTCTGTGAAGAAAAGTACCAAAAGTCAGCAAGGAGGACTTGCGCCGTCCTCCTTGCAACCACCGCGGCGTGCACGAGTTAGTCGCGCGAGCCATGCGTGGCAAGTGTGTGCGGCAAAGGATAAAGTGAAAATCGGTAGTTTTGCCACTCCCCATAGCTTCAGCCATACCACGCGTGCGAACATATCACACGAAATAGCCGAGCAGATTCGTGCACGCATTGTCTGCACGCCCGCTGAGAAAGGTGTGGCGCGGGCGTGAATCTAATATGTACGCTGACGGGATGGAGTACATATTTTTTGCTTTTTCTGTTGGCTATGCTTGGACTTTATCTTGTAGGGGGGCGGCGTTACCCTGTCTCGGCGACGCCGACCGCGTTTGCTTCGCAAATCGGTCAATTCCCCACTGGAGAAGGTGGCAGCCGTAGGCCGGCTAATGAAGCGATTATAAATAATTTATATCAAAATAAAATTACCCTTTGTTGTCATCACGCGGTCAAAGCCGAGACTGCGGAGAAGTTCCAGCCCCTCGTCTATTCCTCTGCCGAGATTGACGGGCGAATGCGCATCGGAGCCGATAGTGATGAGTGAACCGCCGAGGTCGCGATAAAGCGCGATTATCTCCGCCTGCGGCATGGTGAAGCCGAGACCGCGCCATACCGTTGAAACATTGACTTCAAGCGCGATGCCGCGTGATATCAGCTTCTTCAGCAGAGCCGCCGTTTTATCCCTGTGCGGCGTAAAATCAAAGCTTTTTCCTGCCATCGCCATATATCTCGTCTGATATGTGAGATGCGCGAGTGTGGTTATCGGAAAATCAATGAGCGCATTCATCTCATCGAGCGTACGGTCAAAAAGCTGAGAAGCAAGCGCATCGGGAATATATTCAAAATTCATCATGCAGAAATCCGGCACTCTGTCGAGATTATGCACCGAACCGATTATAAATTCATACGGATGGCGGCGAAGAAAAGCTTTCGCTACCTCGGGATACTGCTCGGGCTGACCGAGCTCTATGCCGAGAATAAGATTAAGCGAGCCGCGATATTTTTCCTTTGCCGCACACATCGCCTGCCATGCACCGTCGCTGTCATAGCTTGCGTATATCTTTTCCGCCTCGCCGTTTACATCGCAGTGGTCGGTTATCGCAAGGTCGGAAAGCCCCAGCTCTATCGCGCGCATGCAAAGCGCATCGATGCCCGAATCTTTCCCGCCGTCATGCGAAAAGACGGAATGTGTATGCATATCACAAGGAATATTTTTCATATATCAAACCTCGGTTTTTGCCGTTATTGCAGCTTTTATCTGATATCGGGATTTACATAAGAATATGCCGAGTCCTGTTTGCCGTCCTTTATATACACGCGCGTCACGCGCATGCCGATGCCGCAGACAATATTGTAGTTTATCGTGTCGGCAAGCTTTGCTATATCGTCGACGGTGACCACAAGCTCGCCGTCGCGCCCGATTATCGTGGCAACATCGTCTGCTTGTACATCATCAATTTCGGAAATATCGATTATCATCTGATCCATGCATATCCTGCCGAGTATCGGCGCGTATTTTCCTTTTAGCAGAACGCCGCCGCGGTTTGAAAGGGAAATCGGCAATCCGTCGGCATAACCGATGCTGAGAGTTGCCGTTTTCATGCGGCGCGGAGCGATAAATGTATGACCGTAGCTGACGCCCTCGCCCGCTTCAAGCGTTTTGACCTGCGACACTCTTGTCCGAAGCGAAAGCGTCGGAATAAGGTCGGCATGGAGACTTTCGGCGGGAAGCAGTCCATGCATTATCAGCCCCAGCTTATAGAGATTGCCCCACCTGCCATAACCGAGAAGTGCCGCGCTGTTGTCAAAGCATTTGCGTTCGATATGCGCTCCGTGCTGTTCGAGCACGCGGATAAAGGTTTCAAAAATCTTCTTCTGTCTGCCTGTCACGGGAGAAGAGACGATATCGGCACAGGCGGGATGTGAAAAGATGCAGTGTGTATCAAGTGCATCACAGGAGCATATTTTCAGTGCCTCGCAAAGTCCCGCTTCATCGCAGGAAAGTCCGAGCCGAGACATTCCCGTATCAACGGCAAGAAAAACCTCGGCGCGTTTGCCCTGCGCCTTGGCGGCATCATTTATCTTTTTTGCCGTGTCGGCAGAGAATACCGTCAGTGAAATATTGTCTTTGACAGCTCCCGGGATACAACTCTCAACTATAGCTCCGAGTATGACAATGCGTCCGGAAATCCCCGCGCGGCGAAGCCCTATGGCTTCATCATAGCATGCCACGGCATAGCCCTGAACAGTATCACCGAGATATCGGCAAAGCTGAGTGTCGCCATGCCCATAGGCATTTGCCTTGACTACGGCGATAAGCTCTGCCTCATCTCCGATGGCAGAGCGTATGATTTTAATATTATGTAAGAGAGCGTCGATATCTATTTCTGCCCATGCGCGAAAACCCGTATCCAATGCAAAGCCTCCGAAAATTTATCTCTTATATATTTTATCTTTTTTATCTGCTTTTGTCAATGTTTTGTTGGGCAAAAGAAAATTTTCTTTTCTGCCCCTTTTCACTTGCACAAAAAGAAGGAGGGATACTTTTCTTATAGTGTTCTTTTCGCTTGTCCGAAAAGAACGAAAAGGTACTTTTCTTTTATCGTACTTTTGCATGACCAAAAGTACCAAAAGTCATCAAAGAGAGCGTTCCCCTCTCTTTGAAAACTCACCCTGTCGCCTCGCGGCGACCAGTGCGAACAAAGTGCCCCGACCGTCCCGCTATAGCTTAGCCACGGTTAAAGGTTCGAAACGCCCCCGCGCCGACTCGGATTCACTGCTGTGCCATGTCAGGCTACGGCGAACCTCGCGGTTGGATTTTGGGTGCATATCTGTGTGCGAACATAGTGTGATAGAGTTTACTTTGGCAATACACTCATAGTAACACCTCATCCGTCGCGGCAAACCGCGCCACCTTCTCCCGCTGGAGAAGGCTGGCAAGATGCCCTCGTTTCTAAAAATAAAAAGTCGTATTAGTACACTTGGCAGGACTTCGTCAATACAGTCTGCGCTGATGTGTTTGATAAGCCTTCTCCAGTGGGAGAAGGTGGCAGCCGCAGGCTGACGGATGAGGTGTCAATAACGCTTATCTCTTTGTTTTGCCAACGCACAGATCTTACCCACGATGCCCTGTCACGGCGACGCCGATCAGAGGTGGCTACGCCACCCTGAACCCTCCTCTTGGTCACTCAAAAGCGCGAGAAAGAAAAAGTTACTTTCTGTACTTTCCCTCGCAAAAAAGTACGATAAAACGAAACTTGTTTCCTTTCGGCTTGACAAAAGATTTTTTTTGTTGTATACTCATGCTGTAAATGAAATTTTTAAAAAAGAGGGTGCTTATTTTGGATTTAACCGGAATGCTCAAATCACTTGAAAATTGCCCCTGCGGCAAGAAACATACTTTCTATACAAAAGATATAGAAATAGGCTCGGGGATAGCTGCAAAAACAGGCGAAATTCTCCGCCGAAACGGCTTTGAGGATGATCTGCTTCTCGTAGCCGATGAAAATACCATTGCTGCCGCCGCAGGTGTTCGCGAAAGCCTTATCGCCGCCGGCTTTAAGCTCACGGAGAGAATCTACAATAATCTTACATATGCGCGTGCCGAGCAGGTCGAAGAGCTGAAAGCCATCTGCCCGAGCGTACAGGGCATCATTTCCGTCGGCACAGGTTCGCTCAATGATATCTGCCGTGTGGCTTCTTATCAAACGGGTAAGAAATTCTGTATTTTTGCAACGGCGCCCAGCATGGACGGCTTTGCTTCCGATACCGCGCCGATAGTGAAGGACAATTTCAAGTCCTCATGGCAGGCGGAACAGCCGCTTGTTATCATTGCCGATACGAAAATTCTCGCCGCCGCTCCCACGGAACTGAAATCCTCGGGTTTCGGCGACATGGTGGCAAAATATATCGGTCTTGCCGAGTGGAAAATGGCAAATCTGCTCATTGACGAATATTATTGCCCGAAGATAGCCGCTATCACAAGCGAGGCTATCGACCGTATCACGGCTCTTGCCGACAGAATTACGGAAAACAGCGAGGAAGCCGCAGGTGCTGTTATGGAGGCTCTCGTGCTGACGGGACTTGCCATGAAGCTGGCAGGCTGTTCGCGCCCCGCTTCCGGTGCGGAGCATGTTGTTTCCCATTATCTCGAGTGCTATAAGCTCAATCGCGGTATCTGGCCTGAATTTCACGGCAAGAAGGTCGGCGTTATGACGGTTATTCTCAATCGCGCTTATCGCAATATCGCAGAGCGCGTGACCGAGGTAAATCCTCATGCCGACAATACCGATTGGGATCTCGTTTATTCCAAATACGATGCCTGCATGCTGAATGATATCAAGCGCGTGAATACGCCTACGATAACGGACAAGGTTTCTCCCGAAAAGCTGAAAGAAAGCTGGGGAGAGATAAGAAAAATTATCCTTGAAACACTTCCGACAGATGAAAAGCTTCTTTCTCTCATGCATGCCGCAGGCGCGGCTACAACGCCCGAAGAGGTTCATGTCGGCGAACAGCTTTTGACCGATGCTCTCCGCTTCCATCCGTATATGCGTTATCGTCTGCTTCTGACGAGACTTATGCCTATGCTGGATCTTGACATCATGGACTTTCTAAAATAAAAAGTGGCTGCCCAAAAAAGTACAGACCGAAAAAGTGAAAAGGGAAATGTTTTTATCGGATAAAGAGATTTATTAAGGTTTAAACTTTTTAGTAATATCAACTCAAAATTAAGGAAGGGAAGCCGCACGGCTTCCCTTTGATTTTTATCATATTCACTTTTTCTCTCGCCGAAATCCGTCTCTGCCGTACGGTTGTACGGCGACGAAACGGATATTCGACGATTCTGCATCTTTTTTGAGCTATCCACTTGGCTGCCCAAAAAAGCGCAGACCGAAAAAGTGAAAATGATTATATTTTCATTGGATAAAGAGATTTATTAAGGTTTAAACTTTTTAGTAATATCAACTCAAAATTAAGGAAGGGAAGCCGCACGGCTTCCCTTTGATTTTTATCATATTCACTTTTTCTCTCGCCGAAATCCGTCTCTGCCGTACGGTTGTACGGCGACGAAACGGATATTCGACGATTCTGCATCTTTTTTGAGCTACCCACTTGGCTGCCTAAAAAAATCCGTTCTCCGGAAAGCCGAAGAACGGATTTTGCATTGCGTAAAAAGATTATTTCAGGCTGTCGACAGCTATGCCGTAAACAGTAGCAACATCCTCTGCGGAAAGTGCTTTCGCATAGATTTTAGCACCTGCCATTGTCATGCCGGCTGTCGGGAAATCGCCGCCCTTGAGGAGCGAATTTATATCGGCTCCGAGGCAGAAATAATTGAAGGTTTTGCCTTCTCCGCAGATGAATTTGGGACCTATGGAAACACTTTGTGCAAGCTCACCGTTTATATAGATGAGGCAGAGCTTGTTTTCCATATCGTATACGCCGACAACATGAACGAGCTCTGTTGTCGAAGAGGGCTTCTTTGCATATGCGCCGTTGTTGTAGTATTTGCTGCCGCCGCCCGTGATGAAGTAAGGCTTGCCTGTTTTATCCTCGGCAAGACCCCAGCCGCCGTCCTGTGTGCCGCAGACGATACCCTGAATGGCACCGTTCTTTACCGGCATAACGTAGAAAGCTTCAACGGTAAAGCCTTTTTCAGCCCATGCTTTCATTTCTGAAGAAGTGGAGAGCTTGTTGAATTTACCGATGACATATTTGTCCTTGGAGGCGGAAAGCGCATCGACTTCATATGTATTGCCGCCGAATGTAACGCTTGCTTTGCCGACTGTGGCACCTACGTTTGTAAAGGAAGCGTTGCCCTTTGCATCGGTAATCTTGCCGTCCGCAAAGCTGATATCAACATAAGCCTCGGGACCTGTTACAACAACTACAGGTGGCTCCTCCGTTGTTGTTTCGGCAGTGGTGGTTTCCGTTGTCGTCTCTTCGGTTGTGGTCACTGTCGTAGCTTCTGTCGTGGTAACTGTTGTCTCAGTAGTCACAGTCGTTTCAGTTGATTTTTCGGTTGTGGTGGTCGCTTCTGTTGTGGAAGCTGTAGTGGGCGTGTCCTTTTCGCCGCAAGCCGCAAAAACAGCAACAAGCATTGTGAGCGCAAGAATGAGTGCAAGCAGTTTTTTCATAAAAATTCCTCCCGTGATTTTTGTATTATGTGATACGAAATGTAAAAATCCCGCATTTTCTACCTTTAAGATAACACGTTAAATCCGGATTGTCAAGCTGTTTTTTGCGGGCATATTGCGTGATTGCCGGCATCATCGCTTTTTTCTACGCAAATTTGCCGTGATTTTTGGCAAATATTGCCTTTGTCGGGCAATCGATTGTGAGCATTGCACAAAATCGGAGCACTATTTTCTATGAGCGTTTCTGCTCATCCGCGAGCGCGGATTTCATTTTTGTGACGGCGTTTTCTATCATTGCGCTTATTACTTTTTCGGGAAAAAGCGAACGCAGAAAAGCCGGCAGCTTCGCATGGAAAGCGGAGAGCACCTCGGCAAATTTTATTTTGCCTGTGCCTGCGCCGAAGCGCTTTTCCGCCTCACATACGAGTATGTATATTATACGGCGCGCGTAGCTTTTATATCCTGCGACAAAAAGGATGAGTGCCGCAACCAGTGCTGCCGCGATGCCGCATATCGTAATTATGTTTTCTGTGAGAAAATCCGTAGTATCACCTCCTTTATATTATATTCAGCACGGCGGTGACAGCACCGCCTATGAGTGCGCCGCAAATGGCTGTTATTATGGCGGTAATTATACTGCCGAGCCGTTTCTGCGGGCGGTTTTCTATCTCGGAAAGCTTTGCGTCGTGGATGGAAAGCTGTTTATTCATGAATTCCATCTGCGCGACCATTTTTGCTATGTTTTCGTTTTGCTTGTGTATTTCACACGCGATTTCTTCGAGCTTCTCGATGCGATGAGAATTGCTCTTCGCGCGTGCGCCTATTTCGGCAATGAGCCGTTCGTTTACTATGTTATCACCTCCGTTTCGGTAATGTAATTTAATGTATGCGGGCGTGTGCCTGTATACATTCGGTTTGTCGAAAACGGGAAATGCTTTTCTGCCAAGAAAAGCAGGAAAAAAGTTTGTCTTTTTGAGTTCTTTTCGCTTTTCCGAAAAGAATGAAAGATATTTTTTCTTTTATCGTACTTTTGTGTGACCAAGAGGATGGTTCAGGGTGGCGAAGCCACCTCTGAACGGCGTCGCCGAGACAGGGCATCGTGAATAGAGCGAGCGCACTGACGGGATGAAGAGATAAGCTTTATGTACACCTCATCCGTCAGCCTGCGGCTACCACCTTCTCCCACTGGAGAAGGCTTGTCAACCCCATCAGCACAAACCGCCTACACCATTTTGCGCTGTGCCATTTGAAAAGCAATCATCTTTGTTACATGCGGCACCTTTTTATTTTTAAAAAATTAGCATCTCGTTAGCCTTCTCCAGTGGGAGAAGGTGGCGCGGTTTACCGCGACGGATTAGGTGTTATCATATATGTATTATCAAAATAAACCCCATCTCGCTATGTTCGCACCCAGACACGCACCCAAATCTGAACCGCGAGGTTCGCCATAGCCTGACATGGCACAGCAGTGAATCCGAGTCGGCGCGGGGACGTTTCGAACCTGTAGCCATGGTTAAGCTATAGTTGGACGGTCGGGGCATTTTGTTCGCACGAGTCGCCGTGAGGCGACGGAAGAAGATTTTTAAGAGGATGGAAAATCCTCTTAAATGACTTTTGGTACTTTTCGTCATTGAAAAGTACGAGAAAAGAAAAGCATCTTTATGTTTCTTTCTCACTGCCGAGAAAGCAAAATTATTTTCAACAAATCGAATATGCACAGGCCTGCCTTGCAAGCTTCCTGCAATTCTACCATGAAGCAAAAATGCTTGCTTGCAAGAGCATTTTTGCGAAGCCGTCAATATAGCAGGTAAGCGGAGCTTACAGTGACAAAGCCGAAGCTTGCCTTGCAAGCTTCCTGCAATTCTACCATGAAGCAAAAATGCTTGCTTGCAAGAGCATTTTTGCGAAGCCGTCAATATAGCAGGTAAGCGGAGCTTACAGTGACAAAGCCGAAGCTTGCCTTGCAAGCTTCCTGCAATTCTACCATGAAGCAAAAATGCTTGCTTGCAAGAGCATTTTTGCGAAGCCGTCAAT
>ENA-UERK01000937-UERK01000937.1-human-gut-metagenome-genome-assembly--contig:-NODE-937-length-23238-cov-17.140322_pt1 | contig 23238 bp, 21 predicted proteins | sample MGYA00242957_ERZ507957 | MGnify/ENA primary metagenome ERZ507957 (study PRJEB26167, sample SAMN06115538) | human gut metagenome | host: Homo sapiens | place: China:Heilongjiang | collected 2015-11-06...
ATAACATTGACCCCGAAAGTTAGACAAATAGCTTTCGGGGTTTATGTTGCAATACGTAACTCCGGAGACGCTTACGATGAAATCGTGAAAATTCTGGAGTTAGTCAATGTTATTGACCATCTTAGAAAGCCAAACGATGAAAGCCGTTTCCCGTTTCACCTCTTCAAGAAGTACAATGTAACAAGTCTCGAGCACATACATCCACAAAACATAGTCGATATGTCGTTCAAGGAAGCCTGCTCTTGGCTTAAAAGGAAGGAATATGAGTTAAATGGTCTGGAATCCATTGATATAAAGAATATTGTCCCTAATGCACAGAATGCTGCCAGAAAATTGAAAGATGTTCTGGTATTCCTCAATGAAGATGTGGAAGACAAGGCACAAAGAGAAGCAAATAAAAAGGCAAATCAGGAAGCTGCAAAAAAATATGAGGCATCATCTGAGATAAAGAATCTGATAAAAACTGTTGACAAGGTCTTTGATGAACTTGCAGGAATGAAGGAAACTGAAATGCATTCCATCAAAAACATGGCACTTGTTGATCAGCCCACAAATTCAGCACTCCAGAACTATCTTCTTGATACAAAAAGACAAATATTAAAAGAAAGAAGCGAAGCTGATGTATCAAGTAACAAACATACATTTGTTCCAATAACTACGCAACTTGTTTTTAACAAGGCGTTCACCAAATCGGTAAAAGAACTGAAATTCTGGTCGTTTCCAGACAGAGAAGCTTATTTCGAACATGTTGAATCAATCTACAACGAATTCGTAAAATGAAAGAACTCCATACTTTCGGTGACCTGGTTCATGAGAATAAGATCGTTATTCCAAAAATCCAAAGGGATTACGTTCAAGGAAGCAACGCTCAGCAAGAAAAGAGAGATGAATTTTTGAATGTGCTATTGGAGCACCTCTCATCTAGTACTGAATACCATTTGGATTTCATATATGGCACGAGCAGCGTGGCTCAAGGGGAATTCCTTCCTCTGGATGGTCAGCAGAGACTCACCACGATCTTTCTGATTCACTGGGTTTTATCTCAGCGGGCAGGTAAACACGATCTGGAAGGTGATGACTATTTCTCGTATCAAACAAGAAGAAGTTCCGAACTGTTCTGCCAGAAACTTATCAAGGAGAGAATTGATTTCAATTCCCTCAAAGATGGACAAACCATATCTGCCTATATCAAGAAAGAAGCAGCCTGGTATCTCAAGCAATGGGATACAGACCCTACTATCCAAGCAATGCTGGAGATGATTGATGCAACCGATTCAGCATTGATGGATTATGAAGAATCTTGGTCTGAGATGTGCGAGAATACACTTTCATTGTTGAAGTTCGATTGCTTGAACATAAAAGACTTTCATTTGTCAGACAGCCTCTATGTCAAAATGAATGAAAGAGGCAAGCAGCTGACATCTTTTGAAAACTGGAAAGCAAGGTTTATCAAGTTCCTCGCAGATAATTATTCTGCCTCACTGTATGACTCCGTGCAGCCGGACCGCTCCAATTATGCCGGAATCAAAGACTACTTTGTCCAATCCATAGAACATCAATGGAGCGATGTGTTCTGGACCTATGCCATAGAGGAATGGCGCAACCTTGATGAAGAAAAGAAAAAGGAAGAGCCTTATCCTGTTATAGATTGGTATTTTGAACGATATGTGGAGTATATTCATGAGCTTCATTTCTATCTAAAAAATCCAAAGATTGGCGGGGAGGATGTAAAAACTTCTGATTTTACCAACAAGTTCAGTCAGCAATGCTCTACTTATAGCGACATCCATTATCTTTCAATGCTGTTTCAAAGCCTAGACGTATTTGTTAACATTAAAAAAGAGAATGAATCGATTGAGGCATTTTTCAAGTCAATTTTTTATCATGGTAAAGACCCTCAATCAGGGAAAGTCCGTTTGTTTTTAGACAAAATACCTGAAGACATCTTCAAGTATTGTATAAGCAATAGAAGAGAGAATTGTAACGTAACGATTCAAATACTGCTTTATTCCATTATTCGATATTGTCATAAAAACAAATGCTATAAGGTAACGCCTGAAATGGTCAGATACATAAGGGTGATGAGAAACCTTATTGATAGCGTACGTCAGTTCTTGACAAAAGATTTAAGCTACAATTCAAATATCCGTCTTAATGATATTCCAAATTACGAGAAGACAATCAATCATCTCTGCTCAGCTCGTGACGTTGACAAATTACTCGCCAGTTGTCCTGCCGGTTTGGGAAATATCGAACATGAGATAGCAAAGATTAAGTTGCGCGCAAGTTGCCCAGATGGAAACTTCGATGCACTCGAAGACAATTCGCTCTTCCATGGAAATCTTTCTATCGCCAAATCCATCATTGAATCAAAAATGCCTTATAATGTCCTGCTGAGCGCGATATGTGATTTCAATAACCTTCCAGACATAAAGAAAGTTCAGCTCTTGATATCACTCGGATATCGCGGAAAATACGTAGGCTGGAGTTCGTATCAAACAAGATATTATTACGGATGCTCGGAAAAGGGTTGGGAATTAGTATTCATGCATAATTCTGGAAAGGAAGTAGAAGAAGCGTTCAAAGAATATGTTAAAGAATACGCAAAACACAATGACATACAAAGTATTTTGAATGACCATGCGAATGACTCAGAATATATTAGATATGTGCTCAAATATGATGATTTCCTAAAATCGGCAGGTAATTTATATTATTTTGCGGGTTATCATTATGATGAGGATAATGATTTGAGAATTATATCATTGGGACGTGCTTCATCCAAGCCTCTTAGTGGCTATAATTGTGAACCTTTTTCCGATGTAGTTGTCAAGAGACTAAAAACGGCAGACAAAACAATGCCTATTTCCTCATGGGGTTTTGGCAGTATCAGAGGTGGTATACATTGTGATTCGGTTAATTTGAAGCTGAAAAGCTATACCGACCATTGGCAAATATCCGTTGATTTCCCTGAAAGTGACATAGACGGCCAAATATCGCTTGAACAAGTGTTTGATAAATTTGGCAATTCCTATTCTCTTTCATGGGCTGAGAATAAATCTTTCTTGAAACTACCTTTGATTGAAGGAAAGGATCTAGTTGAAACCGCCGAAATTTTTTTAGGTAAATTATTACAATACTTCGGTAAAAATTACCGCTTTAAAAGTTAAACATTAGAAGCCGGGTGACCGGTTCCTCTATATAATAAAAGTTCATTGAAAAAAATCAACGAATTATTGCAAGTAGAGAATTCCGAATAATTTCAAAAACAGCATACAAGAAATCTTCCATGCTCCATAGATTTAGCTTTTTCCGGATGCAGCAAGCTTTTACGTATGAAGAGTCCTGATTTAGTCAATACGATAGGCAACGTCGCCGTTTATCCTTGTAGGGCTCCGAAGGAAGTCGGCCTAAAACATGAGGAAGCTGAAGAAAGAATCGCATCGCAGATTTTACGTACGGTCTTGTCCATGTCAAAGTCCGGACAGATCGGATTCCTGTACCGTTCCACCGGACGGGCCGCATCCTCCCGCAGCATAAATGCAGTAACAGAACTGCTGTAAGGCAGCTTGAAGAATACGGATTCGTCGTAGTCCTCGACGGACTTTTCCATCAGTCTGGACAGCGTCTCGATAGCGCGGGTCTTGCGCACGCTCACACGCCCACGGGGAATGCCCAGTTCCTCCGCGGCCCTGTCGACGAAGGAACTGGGATCGTCAATGAAATATGCGAGAATGACCTGGTCCACCGGCTTGAGTTCCTTCATCGCATTCTCAAGCCGCTCCTTCATGTTCAACATGACTGCAGATGAGACTGACGAGGCAAGGTCATCCAGAGTATATTCCTTCTCCTGTTCGAGGGTTATGTCCTTGACCCTCGAAAGACATCTCATCTCTTTTTCCAACTTGTCAACCACTTCGTTGTGGACCGCCCTGGAAAGGTATGACTCCAGAGCCCCCTTGTCCGGGTCATACTTTGTATACACATTCTGAAGGGCATCTATCGCTGCGTCCCTCACTACGTTCTCCTCTTCAATGCGGTTGTCCCAGAATGCGGATGAGCCCTTTTTCCGTTTGAAACAATTCGATGCCCGCTGCACGGCGAAGTCGTAGTACTTTGCCATATAATCCTTCCATAATATGTTCGTAACCATACTCTCTTATACTTGTGTCTATATCGTGTTACTCTACCGGAGGCATGTGGCTGAAAGAATGCTCCGGCGTTCATGACTTAATCTGCGATCTCCCGTACATCGTGAGGTCCCATACCGGTCCTTCGGCTGTCAGCAGGTGATCCTTATCGCCTCTGCCTGCATGGCGAGATAGATGATGCTGTCCTTTACAGTGAGCCCGCCCCTTTCAAGTGCGGTCCTGTAGGCATTGAGCTGCGGGGCGTACTGGCCAAGGAACCTCCTGTCGTCAGGTTTCAGGACCAGTCTGGTCGCTCCCGGACGGTTCTTGATGTCGACAAGCACACATTCGTTCTCCGAAGTGAACCAGACAAGGTCAATTGAGCCGACAATAGTCTGTCCGTCAATGATTTCGCTAAAAGGGAACTCATGTTCGATACGGGTTGCCTTTCCGTACTTCTCCTCAAGGATCTTATACAGTCGCTCTTCGGACCCGATGATGGACTCCGGCTGAGGAAGGACATCCTGAAGGCCGTGCCTTCGTATCGTCCTCTCTGCAATGGCGAGCATATCCTCACGTGGCCTGCTCGGATCATATGTCGCGAAAATATTGTGGATACAGGTGCCCACCTCATCGTCTTCAGCCTCTGATGCCTTGCTTATGACCTGGCGGAAAAGCCCGTCACTGCTGATGCACTCGGCCTGCGACCTAGCTACCAGCCCGTCATCTGAAATGGAACTTGGGGAGATTTTCTTCGCGGCAATGGTCCCGTCTGGCTCTTTCTCCGGCATATATGTGTATGTCTCTGCCTCGTGAACTTCCGGAGCGGGGTCAATTGCCATCTCACGGTAATAGAAGAGAGGCGTTCCCGGCCCCCAGATCTGCTGACAGGTGCCGTTGCCCCAGTCCTTTCCGGTCTGGCTCTTCCATTTTGGATCCGCATAAAGGTCCTTCATGGTTTCGGTTATCATCTTGTTCTCCTTGGCGTGCTGCCCCACTTCCACGAAAATGTCACGGGCACGGGTCACGGCGACATAAAGCAGGCGACGTCCTTCCCTGATGACGGAGTCCCTGAAGTCCTCATAGTTGCCGACTCCGGTGACACCGTCAATCCCGCTTTTCATATCTTCCGGCAGACTTTTCGAGCCCGAGCCCAACTTCGGGACATAAGTGAGGTAGTAGCCCGGATAGAGGTTGCCTGATGTCGGTTTGTCTTTCCTTACGTGACGGACATCCCAAAGGAACGACTTTGAGATCTGCTGGTCAGAGAGCCTGTCGTTGGCAAGCGAGAATATGAACACAAGCGGCCACTGAAGGCCCTTCGAGCCGTGATAGGTGATGACATTGACACCGGCCGAGTATCCGCTGACGGAGATGTTCCCGTTCTCGATCTCCGAGATGAACCCCTCGACGGTGGCACTCCGCCCGAGCGTGAGGCAGTCGCTCTCGTAGTCCCTGGCGTTCTGGATAAGGGCCATGAGGTTGTTTCTCCTGTTGAAGGCATCTCCCCAGCGCGCGCAGCCGTCAAGCAGTCCCATACGGATGATGATGCCGCGGACTATGTTGGATACGCTCCTGGACGCGAAGTCCTCGCGATAGCTGTCCAGAAAGGCCGTCAGTTTCTCGATGTCGTCATAGTCCTTGTTCACAATGTCGGAGAGAGACAGGCCGCAGCACACTTTCGCAAGTTCTGCCGTGAGCAGTTTCGCCTTGCCCAAGACATGGTTGAGCATCAGAAGGACAAGACGGATCTCCACCATGGAGGCATCAGCCACGCTCTCAAGCGAAACCGGAATGCCGTACTTCTTGAACTCCGCGGCAATGCTGTCCACATCGGCATTCGTGCGGCACAGGACAGCCATGTCCGACGGTCGGACAGCACGAAGTTCCCCGGAGTCCTTGTCAAAGATTTCCCTGACGGTCGACTTTCCGTCGAGGATCTTCCTTACTTCGGATGCCAGTGCAGAGATGGTCTCGTCTTTGGAAGGAGAAGAAGGAGCTCCCGGCGTGCCGTCCTTCTTTGGCTTCCCGGGCCTGAGAGGTCCGTCCCAGTGCTGTATATTCGGGACGCATTCCGGCAAGGACTCCTTGCGGAAAGGATTCAGCACAACGTCATCCCTGTCCATTTCCGGGAAAACATTCACGAATACGTCGTTGGTGAACTTGACCAGTGGCTCCAGCGAACGCCTTGAGTCGTTGAGCCTGCCCGTCTCGAAACCTTCCTTTCCCTCGGACACCAGTTTTCTGATTTCGTCAGCCAGAGCCTGTACCAGGTCGGTGTCGCAGGCTCTGAACCCGTATATGGCCTGCTTCGGGTCACCCACCCAGTAGCTCTTTGTCACGAGTTCGCTCAAGCGGTCGAAGATCTCCAGCTGCTTAGGGTTTGAGTCCTGGAACTCGTCGACGAACACATATTTGACGCTTTCCGATATGTCCTTGCGTACATCTTCAAAGCCCGGCTCCTTGAGCATCTTCAGGAAGAGGTTCTCCATATCGTTGTAGTCGATGACGGAGTTGTCTTTCTTGTACCTTTCAAATTCGCCCCTCCATTTCCCGGTTATCCTGAAGACACGGTCGGCGCAATCACGGATTAGCCGATAGTGCTCGTTTGTCATGCACACACGGTCAATCAGACCGAGAGACTTCTCTCGGCTCTCTTCAAGATCAGGTATGCCCATGCTGTCAGCCTTGGAGATGATGCCCGCTGCAGCCGACTTCCAGAAGTCATAGTCAAATTTGCTGGACATGGCCGGCTTGAGGTCCACCTTCACGGCATAGCTGTGGAAGGCCTTGATGTCGTCAATATCCGTCACGTTGCCCAGAGTGGATGAGATGTAGGCCTCCTTGTTCTCGTCGGTCATCACCTCGCATTTTGCGCTGATGCCGAGCAGGTACCAGTATTTCTTTATATAACTCAAGGCTATCGAATGCACGGTGCCGATATTGGCCGTATCAAGCTGAGCGGCAGCATCGTCGAGACCGTTCTCAAGAAAACGGATGCGGGCATTGCGCTTGATGTCGGCGGCAGCCTTCTCCGAGAAGGTCGTCATTATCACCTCCGATGGGGTGCAATCACCATTCTTCACGTGCTGCGCGAAGGTTTCAGTAAGGAAATATGTCTTTCCGGAGCCGGCTCCGGCATTGATGTATTTTATGTTCTTCATTTCAATCCTCCTTTCAAAGTGCAGTTCTTGTTTCCATAGGCCGACGCCTTGATATTGTCTTTGTTGTAGTCCGGCTCCAGCGGGTAAAGGCCGAGCGCATCCTGGTTCCTGTAGTAATCCATATCGGCGAGATCCATTCCTTCGCCCTCTTCCAGTTTTCCGTTCCTTAACTGTTTCCACCTGAAGTCATACCCTTTGGATGCCATCGCGAAAAGGTCTTTTTCGGAATCCTTATGGACGACCTCGACTGCATTGTACGGTTTGAGGACGTCATTTGCCGTAAAGAGAGTCCTGCGTGGGATTGCATAATAGCCCGTGAACTTGACATCGCCCGACACTGTTTCCACCACTTTCTTGTACACGGCCAACTGAAGTTCCCTGTTCTCTTCGATCTTCTTCCTGTATGTGGTTCCGGAATTGTATTTGAAATCAAAGACAAGGTACTTCCCGTCCTTCGGGTCTCGGAGAAGACAGTCGATGATCGCATAAACGTCTGCGGAGGTTCCGTCCTCCTTGTTTCCGATAAGGCCTTCAGCGGTGAGACTCTCCTCAAACCCGACTATGTCAAGGCCGTTCGAGATGATGATGTCGAGCAGCACGCCGATGCTTTCCCTGAGCGAGACCTTGAAGCTCTTCAGCTCGATTGTGTTCTCCCTGAGACAAAGGATAAGCCCCTTTTCTGAAAGCACCCTGCCAAAAAGTTCGTCGAAGCATTCATTGTGTCTCCCGAGCATCTCCTTCGGATCGTTCCCGCACGCTTTTCCGAGTTCCTCGATATAAGCGTGGGCGACATTGCCTTCGACGGTAGGCACATCGGCAATCTCCTGAATTCCGTACTGCACGTATCCCTTTACATAGTCAAGCATATAGTCCACCGGCCTCTGGATAAGGGTATATATACTGCTGTAACTCTCCCTATTCCGTCTGAAGCCCATGACAATCCCGCTGTCGAAGTCGTGGAAGGCGGCTTTCCCGAGATCCGTATTGACCTTCCCGGCAGCCGGCTTGGCCACATCTGGCCCCTTTCCGACAGGAAGGTCCCTGCTTATCCTTGCCAGTACCGCCGACGGTGTCGTCTCCACTCCGCTTATCTTCCTGCAGGTTATTATGCTCGCCTTCGAGCACCTTGAAAGACCGTCCATCTTGAGGGTGTTGAGATTCCTTGCCGCCTGCTCGCGGCCTGTGATGAGCAGTCCTACATCCCTGAGAGCCTCAATCTCGCTCCTGGTAAGGAAGGCGTACTCATAAGGCAGGTCATTGGACGTCGTCGAGGCGAACCAGATGAGGCGCTCAGCCTTGGAATGGATATCCGCAAGGCTGTCCGTGAGGCTGATGCATCCGCGGCGTGCGTAGTCGCTGCTGATGTCCACCGGGACCGTAAGGTGCGCTGCCCAGCGGCAGAACCTGTCTATATCGGCGGTCTCTTCGCCCACTGAGTCAAGGAGCCTGAGCATAGCCCTGCAGCTGCCGCGAAGTGCATGGAACTGGCTGTCGAGATTGCTCTCAGGGGCGATTCCGCCCGCAGCCCACTTGTCAAGTCTGCATACGAAGTCCTTGACGTCCTTCACATTGGCCTTTCCCTCGGGCAGAGTCCTGGACTTGCCCCAGAGGTTAAGGAAAGCCACGGCCCTGTCATAGTCCCTCGCACTTATGTCCTTACCGTCGTATGTGAACCTTGCATCACGTATGATACCATCCCATCCGTCACCAAGCCCGCCGTTTGCACAGATATGCTGGAGAAGTGCGATGCTGGCCTTCATGTGGTACTTCTTGCCGTCCTCTCCCTCACGCTCAATGTAGAGCTTTCCGACAGGGTTTTTCGGAGACTGAAGGAACGACTGGAGTGAGGCTATGTCGGCAGGGTATCTGAAAAGGGCGACGCCCAAAGGAAGCAGACGCATGACCGGTCCGATGCCCTTGTCGGCGGCGCCTGTCTGCGGCTTTCCAAAGCTCCTGAGGAGTTCCCCCAAAAGGGCGGTATCAGCCTCCGCGACCACGTCAGCAGCGGTCAGCTCCTGTGAGGCGATCCACTCGTGTGCCCTGTACTCGTCATCAAACTCCAGGATCTCCATCTCCGGCAGTTCCGTCACGTCCTTTTCCATATACTGCACGGACCCCGGTCCGGACATCTTTTCAATATTGGAAAGCAGACGCGCAAGTACCGCATCGAGGGCGTCCTTCCGGCAGCATACCTTTATCCGGTCAGACGGGCCAAGCAACGGTCTCTTCCCGGATTCTGCGATAATCTCCCTCCATCTGTCCGCCCTTCCCTGGTCACGGAAAGAGGCCTCGATTTCCAAGAGACGCCTCACCTTCTCGCTATCTATCACAGTCTTGCCGTCCCATCCTGCCCTCACGAGGGCATCCCTCCAGCCCAACATCAGCTCGGCCGTGCCGTAGTCGTCCTGACGGAAAGACTCCAAGTAGAACGGCATAGTGCCATTTGCGGCAACCTTCCGCATGGCTTCCATGTAAGAAATCACCCTCTGGGAGTGGTCATTCTCGACAGTTGTGAGCCCGCACCGCAATTCCAGTTCAGCAAGAAGCGCGTCAGGACCTTCGAAAGTCTTGCCCAGTCCGCAGTCTTCCGCCCTCAGGAAGACCGACGAGTCGTATAACGGGTTGAAATATATTTCCATAATTGTCTTTAGTTTTAGTTATTATACTGACCGGCGGCGGTTTTATTTCACCGGAGGGTCAAAAAATTTCCACAATTCAAATATATGAAAAATCACCATACCTTGTCCTCGTCTATGAGGAAAAGTCCTGGCACTCTCTTCTGAACGACATGCACGCCTCAAAAATGTCATAGAACTCGGGACCGAGACTGTACAAGAATGCCGTACGCTCGGCACGGTCTCTCATGATTGACACCTTTCCGAAGTTCCTGTCTACCGCAACTTCCCAATATTCTGTCACGGAAACCAGGGATCCGTCCCCATCGACATCTCCTACGTCCGGTCTGGTTATCCCCACAGTCACGGAGTCATACTCCTTGAAGCGGATCCTCTTCGCCGCGCCAAGAAGACTGGTACCTTTCTCCATCACGTCAGCCAGATGGCCATAACGGTCTGCCAATTCCATTGCCGAGCCAACAAGTCTGAGAAAGTAATCCCTTTCGAAGATCGAATGGACATCAGCATGGACATCAGCAACGTTCTCGTCCGGAAACAATGCCGAAAGCGCCCTTCTCGCACACTCCTCACACTTTTCGCCCCAAGAGGCATCTTCAATGAGTGTAGCGGCATCGTTCCGGTACACGTTTGGAGCGGTGAAACGCGGATTGACGGAACCGTTTGCCTCCAGCTCCTCTTCCGACAGGCAAGACAAATCGACCTTTCCAATGACATCACCGGCTACGGCTATGCACCGGAATCCGTCAACCGGAGACAGGGTCGTCACCAGCAGCGCCTCATCCTCGCCGATGACCGAGTCAATCCTTCCGACATATTCCTCAAGTTCGATTTCTTCCGGAGCAAAGTCATTTACTCCGATTATCTCCATCATATGAACCTGGGGTTCCCTCGTCATGAATCTGATGACTTCCTCTTCCCTTAATGCAGTTTTCATTGTGTCGCTTAATTTCTTCCTTTATATCCCTATACCGACATTGGCGCGAATTCTTTCACGGAGATGAGCGGATTTAATACAATTTCACAATGAAAATTCAAATTTCCCTGCCTTCATACTGCCAGATTATTTCAGTGAATCTTCATACATTTGCATTGACAAAAAAACAAAACTTTATGGCAGTGAATTTCTTAAAGCGGTACATCTGGCTGATTGACCTCATCAACCGCAGGGGCTACATCTCTTTCAGGGAAATCAGCGAAGCATGGAGCAGGAGCCCGCTCAACGACAGCGGGTCCGCATTGAGCGAAAGGACTTTCTTCAATCACAAGACCGCCATCGAGGAGATGCTCGGCATTGAAATAAAGAACGACAGGACCATGGGATACTATATCCGCGGTGAAGAGGTCGGGGACAATGCTACCCTGAACTGGATGCTGCACTCACTTTGCATGAACAACCTTTTCCAGGAGAATTCTGACATGAAAGACCGCATACTTGTGGAGAACGTACCGTCCAGCGAGAAGTTCCTCTCCGACATCATCAGTGCGATGCGTTCCGGGAGAGTAATCCAGATTTCATACAAAAGTTTCTACCGTCCGGAAGCCACTTTCTTTTCCATCGAGCCGTATTGCGTAAAACTCTTCAAGCAAAGATGGTACGTTCTGGGAAAATCGGAACTCGGACTGAGGATATACGCACTGGACCGTATCGAGGACATGGAGGAACTCGACGAGCCGTTCACACTACCGAAAAAGTTCGACACTGAAGAGTATTTCAGAAACTTCTTCGGAGTCATCGTGGGGAACGGTCAGCCTGCGCAGGATGTGCTCATACGTGTCGTTAACGACCAGACGAAATATCTCGACACCCTGCCTCTCCACAGCTCCCAGCAAAAGATCGAGGAGAAATCAGACGACACCCACACCGTCTACAGATACCGACTTGTCCCGACCTTCGACTTCAAGCAGGAACTGCTGAGCCACGGGCCTTCTGTAGAAGTGCTGGAGCCGGAAGATCTGCGCGACGAAATGATCGATGACATCAGGACGATGGCAGAGAACTATAAGATTTAGTCTATAGGGTAATAATTTCGAAAACAATGCGTAATAAGTATGCTATTGAAGAACTTTAACCAACATACTTATTACGTTTCCTTCCACAAATGGATTGAAGACGTTATTCCATAAATCTTTCGCCAAACCCTCTGCATCCTGTATAGCCCTGAACAGGCATTCTTCCACAAGCCTACAAGAATCATTGTTGACATTTTGGAAAAACACCTTTGCCGGAATTGTCTTCATAAACGGATGCCACGCATTTTCCCAGCTCTCATGAAAGCCATTGGCTGTCAAAAAACCTTTCAAATCGGCATTGGCATTAACCTTCCCAATAAATTTTTCAGGAATGATTTCAGGATGATTAATCCATATTCCCGCTCCTCGTTCATACCAAGACCAGTGTCTCCACTCTATACGAATACTCAGTGAATGATATTTCTGTAAAACAATGGATATATAATCATAATTAGCATCATACTTCCAACCGGCTCCGGACAAATTGGATTCAGCAATTATCCTCATCTTAGTCAATAGACGGCTCTTCAGTTCTCGGACCATCATGTCCTTCATGTTGGAGAGTTCCACAAACGAGTTCCAGTCTTCTGCAGTTTCAAATAAACTCAAAACATTCTCAATCTCATTCATTTTCTTATAACTGTTTACAATATTCAATATATTGGGCAATCAGATTTCTGAGCGGAGTATTCTCTGCCGGAAGTTTACCCATGCATTCTCCTAACCACTTAGGAATATCTTCGTGAAAAGTCATCACTTTTAGTTCCATAGGTAGTTCTTTCGGCAAGTCTTCAGGAAAGTCAATCGGACGTGAAGTTGAATTGGAATTAATATGTTTGGTTTTATCCGGCACCAAATAAACTATTTTGTACTCAGGGTGCTTCGAATAATAATCAGTATAGCAATCCTCTTCGCACTTGTGAATATTCTCATACCAATACCTGTACAATTGGTTAGGTTGATCTCCTGCCCAATTGGATTTGTTCTCAATTATGACAGCGCCTAACGGATTCTGTCTTCTTTACAAAACATCCACACGCCCTTCTTCAGCCGTTATTATCCATTCCTCATTGCCTTCGTCCTTCTCAAAGCCAATATACTCCAAAAACGCGGACAAGAACAATTTGCCTTGTCCATGCATCGGATTGTCCGAAAGGAAAAAATGCAGGATTCGGCTATGGATGGGTTCACTTATGCGGGAAAATTCATTCCAAAGGGAAAACACATTGACGTACTTGCCCATCTTCGTATTGGACATCCTCTCCGCCTTGATTTTTTTCATGATTGAACTGCACAGTTTTATCGTCTTCTGATATTTTTCCAATTTTTCTTCCATAGCCTATAAATAATCTTTAGAAAATGCCAAAAGTAGCCTTACGAGTTTAAGAAACATTTTCGACAATGGCAAACATTTAAACCATAATTTTATTAAAAATCAATTATTTAGCAAATATAGCCTCTCGGCCTACGTAAAGCTGAGGTTATCTGAATGGAAACGTGCAGAGACCTCGCCAAGTTTCCCATTTTTGTTTTTTGCAACGATGAAAATGCACTTTTCTCTATCTTCTTGATTATCAGACAATCCTAAGAAATCAGGCCGATGAATCAGAATGATTGAGTCTGCAGCCTCCTCCATCGCACCGGATTCACGCAATTGGCTAGGTTCCGGCCGGCCACCTTTATTCGTTCCCGTGATCCTTGACAACTGAGCCAGCGCAATGATGGGGATGTTCAACTCTTTGGCGGTGGATTTGAGCGCTCGCGTAATGAAAGCTACTTCTTCATCACGCTGGCCCCGAAGTTCCTTCGGGCCGCACATGAGTTGAAGGTAGTCGATTACAATCAGTCTGACACCTTTTTCATCAACAAGATTCTTTGCTTTCTCGTGGAAATCAGACAACTTTAGACCTGGAGTATCATCAATATACAGCGGCGCTCCGGAGAGCCCCGCAAAACGACTCTCCAATTGTGCATATTCCCCCTCAGTAAGGGTTCTGCCTCCTTCAAAATACAATTTATTAAGTTTCGCTTCACTACGCATCATCCTCGTTGCAAACTGAAGTGAAGACATCTCTAGAGAAAAGAATGCTACTGGAATGTTGTAATCCACCCCGGCGTTGCGAACAATGTTCTGCGCAAAGGCTGTTTTCCCGACAAAAGGCCGGGAAGCGACAATGATAAGATTAGAGTTTTGCCAGCCGCCAGTAATTGCGTCAAGCGCAGGAAAGCCACTCGGGATCCCTTTATTCTGAAATGTTTCCATATGTAAGTGTTATGTAGTGCAGCCTTAATCATGGGCTCAGTGTTGCCTTCCAGAATAGACCGGAGTCAGCACGAGGCCATTGGATCTCTTGATGCGTTTTGGGTTGACTTTAAATACTTTGGCCGTTTCTTTTATTTTTTGGTTTTGGCAAAAGTAGTTGTTAATAATGCCAATGCTTGGCAGTCTTGTCAAATCATCTTTTGCACCACACAAAAATACTAAAAAACAGCAAGTGTCTCTTATAAATGAACTGGAATACAAGAGTTGCCACTTTTTGGCATTAAGAGTGGATACCTTTGGCTCTGTTCAACTTAAAGGATACTAAGAATGGCAAAGAAAAAAGAACCAAAGACAGTCTTATCAGCGATAAACGTGATTATAAAGGCTGCTATGTATGAAAAAGAGGATCGGTACGGTGGTTCAGAAGATTACTTCAAGTTTGACGAGGAACTGCTGTCCAAAGTGAAAAAGGACGCTGAGTTTCTTGCTGAGCAGTTTTCAATAACGAGCAAGCAAGCAGTTCTATTCTCTATTATTATCGAAATGTCCAAAGGGGATGAGTTCACAAAGAAGGATCTGGCTTTTCGTTTAAAAACCAACTTCGTTGAACTTCTATCATATGACGAAGACCTTAAGACGCTAGAAGCGGCTCTGCTTATAAAGCGGTGTCGCTGGGGACGGATTCGCGTGTCAGAAGATGCCCAAAGGTGCATTGAGAAGAACAAACCATTCAAGAGGGCTCCGATGAATAATCTCTCCACTTTCACAATCCTTTCCAGAATGGCACGTTTGTTCAGAGGAATGAATAATGACGAGGTGGACCGGGATATGGCATTAAATGAAATGGACGAGATGATTTTGGCCAATCCTGGAACAAGTATCGCAAAAACAGCCGATAAATATGGCATTCTCAAAATTGATGCGTCGGGCAATGATAATTTTGATGACGATGACGGATGGATGGAAAACGACTACAATGATAGTATGTGCCCCGCAGAACGAATGCTATTTTACGCATTGTGCTATAGGTATCAAGAATACGATGACGACGAATGCTGGTGGTGGGATTTTCGGGAATACTTCAAGGACATTGTATTGGATGAGATTCAGACGTCTTACAAAGAAGAGGGACTTTGTTTGCAAGAAAAAATGGTCGTAGTTTTTTCAACGAGGGATGGGATGGTCGTGAAAGACCATTTCAAGATTGATGACCCAATCAAGGAAGAAATTCTCACAGACTGTGGCGGACTACATGAACATTCTAACATACACGGACTCCTCAAGTATGAAGATCTCCAGGAAAAGAATCTGTTTTACGATGAGCCGGTTAGAAAGAGTGTCGATACTTTAAAAGACCTGCTTTCAGACAAACGATATGCTGCGGTGCGCGAAGCCTTGGAACAGCAAGGATTAAGGTCTGGTTTCACCTGTCTTTTCTACGGCAGTCCAGGAACAGGAAAAACCGAGACAGTTTACCAACTCGCAAAACAGACAGGCCGCGACATTATTACGGCTGATGTGGCGAAATTGAAAAGTATGTGGGTCGGAGAAAGCGAGAAGAACCTTAAAAGTCTTTTCGCAAACTATAAAAAGCTTGTGCACAATTCTGCCGTAACTCCCATTCTATTGTTTAATGAAGCCGATGCGATCTTTGGAATTCGACAACTAGGGGCCGAGAAAGCGATTGATAAAATGGAGAATAGCCTGCAGAACATCATTCTCCAGGAGATGGAAGACCTGAAAGGAATTCTGATAGCCACGACAAATCTCACGGAGAATTTGGATAAGGCATTCGAGCGCCGCTTCCTTTACAAAGTGAAGTTCAACAATCCATCCGTGGACGTCAAGTGCAAAATATGGAATGCTATGATGCCTGAACTGCCTGAAACCGACATCCACTTCCTTGCTGAAAAGTTTGACTTCAGTGGTGGTCAGATTGAAAATGTTGTCCGCAAAAAGGCGATTCAGACCATCCTCACCGGTCATAATCCCGAGATTGAAGATTTGATAACCTTCTGCTGTGAAGAGATGATAGGAACAAGAAGCCGGCAAAGAAAAATAGGATTTTAAAGATTACTTCTACTTTACGACAGCATACATCAATACCTTTGTACCAGTAAAATCATAGACCTATGGCCAAGAGCATAATTCAGCAGATAAAATTTTGCGCCAACAAACTGAAGAACAGCAAGCTTGCCCGTCTGGGAGGCAAGGAAATCAGTGAGGCATTGGACAATCTTACGGCTTGCCTGGGGTTTGAGACCCGCGAGGAAGCCATCGTTTTCATTCCGATTTTCGAAAAGGAATGCAGCGGAAGGACATGCGACTTTGACGAAATGTCCACGATGTACGACTGTTCAAACCTGGACATGATGGAGTACATTCCGGCAATCAAGAATCTGCTGGAAAAAGGCCTCATCTACATCAACACACACGGCATGAAGACCTGCAAGATTGTCGAACAGAGCTTCGGAGTCACGCCGGTCGTTCTCAACAGCATCATTGACAATAAGACTCCCAACTTGGAAGGCGTGGAAGCAAAGACCTCAGACTTCGACCGCTATGCCTTATGCTCTCTGGTCAGCAACGCTGTCCAGGATTCCGACGTGACATTCCGCAGTCTGCTTCAGGTCGCATCAGATGCAGAGAAACTCAATGCGAACATGACGTTCGTCCAGGAAGTCCGCAGACATCTGGAGGAACTCTCTGACAGGATACTATTCTACGAAATCTGCAATGATTTCTGCGAATGCCCTTCGAGAAGATCGTCAATTGAAAGGACTCTGGAAGATATCTATGACTCTTTCGGAAACCGCATTTCCGCACGCGCCAGACTCCTGGACGGGACAAACGCCCTGATTTCCAATGAATTGGTCTACATAAGCGATGACCGGGAAGAAATGACACTTACCGAGAAGGGAAAGGAGATTCTGCTCGAAGATGTCCCGTCCGCCAGAGAATATCTTTACACCATACTTGATGCCATAAAACAAAATTTTTTTCATACCAGCTTCACACCACTGATGACTTCTATCAGGAAATCTGCCGGTATGGCAACTATATGGAGATTCTTTATCCCGACAATGTCAGGAATGAGATGAAGAAAATAACCAATGGTATGAGAGATGAATATAAGGGAGTTTCAAGGGCGTCCTGCAAATTGAAGGTCCCTAGTGTCGAGGAACTCCTGAAGATGTAAGTTGTGATTACATTTTGACTGAACGTCTCACTGCATCTCTGATATGTATTTTTCAATTTGTTCCTTAAGAGGCTGAAGATCTTGCTCTATCACATTCCAGACTTCTTCTGGGTCAACCTGATAGTAACCATGTACGAGAAAGTGCCTCATCGCTACGATGACTTTCCAATTTGTGTCTGGATGGGCATCCTTGAAATCCAGACTGAGCATATAAGAGGCTTCGCCAATAATCTCAATATTCTTGACTATTGCAAAATACAAGATGCTATCTTTCTGAAAATCCTCTCGTTTCACTCCATTTGAAAACTCAAAGACCCTTCCTATTGCCTGTAGAATATGCTCCAGACGCCCTTTGTCTCTAACTTGCTCTCTCATATATTAGAATCTTGTCATTGTTGGCTGTGCGTTCTGCAAATGACAGCAGAGTCCCCTCCGTAATGAGGTCCACATCGAATCCGAGAATTTCGCTGAGTTCCAAGGAAATCTTAGCATGTCTCATCAGACTGACCTTAGCTTCTTTATCGAAAACCACTAAGATATCAATGTCACTTCCACTATGTGCCTCTTCTCTGGCATAAGAGCCAAAGACCCAAGCCTTCACAACTGGCTGAGTTGCGAAGTAGCGTACAATCTTGTCTATAAGTCTCTTATCCATAATATCCGGTATTTCTGCAAATATATAAGTTTTTCGTCTGATTGCAAAGAACATTCTAGTGGTTCGATATCCCCTTCAGCCATGACAATCGAGCAGGAGTGGAACGAAGTAGTTTTCTTCCTACTTTCGTTCTCCGACCTCTCACACCACCGCACGTGCGGTCTCGCCAAAAAGCCTTCTAGAACTCCAGGTTCACTTTATATATAGGATTTTCCAGTTCATCTTGTTTGACAAGGAACATGGTCATATAGACAGGTAGATATTCGACATTGCCCTTCACGTGCAGGTTGTCATTGCACAGAACTATCGCCCTCCGTATTCCATAATTCGGGGTGCTCAGGACTTTGGACAGCGCATTATGACGTTCGTAATCCTTGCCAGACTTGACTTCCAAGGGAATGATTTCATCATCCGTTTCCAATATAAAGTCAATTTCTCCATGCTTCTTGCTGTTGAAGTAGTACAAATCCCATCCATGAGCGTGAAGTTCTTGCGCGACAGCATTTTCAAATACGCTACCATAGTTCACGTTCACCTTTCCCTGCAGAATCTTCAGTTGGATCCCTCCTGATGAATATTGGCAAGAAAGCAGTCCTACATCGTTCTGGAAAAGCTTGAAAAGGTTCCGCTGCTCACTCAGTTTCAACGGAGAGACTGGTTCTTCGACATTGTATGTCGGAAGTGCCATGTCCGCGTCTTTGAGCCAGATGAAATCATTTTCATGTCTGCCGAAAGTCATATTCTCATTGAGACGTTTGAGGATGAACCGTTTGTTCTTGGCATTCAACTCGGAAGGGATGAGATCAAACACCTCATCGACATACAGTTTCTTTCTGACATCCTGGTCGTAACGGGCTATGTCTTTCTTATAAAGATTGATAATATCCCTCTGTTCTTTCACCACGTTCTGAATATTGTTGGAATCCATATAAGTCTGGACCGCAGCAGGCATACCTCCAACTATGATGTACAACTGAAATAGTTGCATCATCTTTTCATGTATATAGGCATCCACCTGCGTTTTCTCCGACCAAGACTTCTTGACAGCTTCCAGCACATTCTCCGGCACCCCCACGGCACTGACAAATTCCTCGAAATCCATGGGATAGACCTGCATCTCTGACATATAACCGACAGGCACTGAACGGATGTCTTTCAATTCAACACCCAGCAGGGAACCACTCAACGCATAAATATAGCTTCCTTCGTCCACCAATGCTTTGACCCAGGTCATCACATCCGGGCATTCTTGCACTTCATCAAAAAAAATCAATGTTCTGCTTCGCACCAAAGGGACTCGCGAATATGCCGAAATCCTGAGCAGCAGTTCTTTGACATCTCCTGCCCCATTGATTATGTCCATAGTCTCCGGCTGAAGCAAGAAATTGAACTCAATGAGATTCAAGCCATGCCGTTTAGCATATTTCCGGATAGAATAGGTCTTACCTACCTGTCTGGCACCGGTAAGAAACAACGCTTTCTTCGAATTGGAGAAATGCGCATCTATATCATTGTCAATCTTTCTGTTAAGCATATATTGCACAATTTACGCAATGTGTTTTATCACAGTTTTTGCAACTTTTCCAAGGCAAATCTATGCTATTTTTGCAACTTTTCCAAGTATTTCATCTTTTATTCAGGAGTAACGACTGAATCATAATTGTTATTCTTCTCTTTGACATCTTCCTTGACCTTAATCGCCATACATTCATCAGTGGAGAGGAACGTGCCCTGCACCCTTTCCACATCAGGCCCGCAAAGCAGAAGCATGTCGCCATTTCCGTCAAGCCGCTCCGCTCCGGTCCTATCCAAAACGACTATGGAATCTCGCTTGTCAAACATGCGGAATCCCATCCTTACAGGAAAATTCTCCTTTATCTCTTTGGTTATCACTTTCCCGGAAACGCGATTCGTCGAAATGACCATGTGAATCCCCACTGCATTTCCCGCTCTGGACAAGCCTACGATATTTTTGAACGCGGCAGTCTTCTTGGAGCCGTAATCCATAAGGTCCGCATACTCATCTACGAACACCACTATCTTCGGATACTTTCGCCGAGGGTCTTCAGTCAATCCGGAAAGTCGCCTTTTCATTTCGACCACCAGCCTGTCCAGTTCAGCATTGGCCTCGGACTCTCCACCCGCATATCGGCTGCCGGCAGTTCCCGCCCAGACCGCAAGTTCCGCCCGTTTAGGGTCAATGAATATGAACTTCACTTCTTCCTGTACTTCAAGCAGCATGAGCGAAGCAATCATCGCATTCATTGCCACGGACTTTCCCTGTTTCGTGCATCCCGCCAAAAGGATATTGGAAGCCGCGGCAAGGTCCAGCCACAGAGGCCTGCCGTTCTCGTCCCTGCCTATGGCCAGCGGCAACGTCATCTCTCCATTTTCCGCATTTCTGCAAAACAACATTTCATCCATATCCTATAGTTTTTAGTTTGCCATCGACAAAGTCCCGAAAATCATCCGAGAACGTCTCATAGCGGAAATCACTGTACGTAAGATACTTGGCGTCTCGATAGACCAGCAGTTCGATGCCACTGTCCCTAAAACAGAGTCTGTATTCCAGGCCCTTCTCCTCCAGAACGGTCTGAATCAGAGATTCGGCACTGTTCTCCAGAATGTTACGGATTTTTTCCCTCTTGAGAAGATCCATTTCCACATGTTCCATCTTCTCTTTCCATACTGAAAGGCCGCTGGGAAGGATATTGTTGATAAAATGTACCAGGTAGTTTTCAATCTCTTCCTCATACCTTATCAGTATCAGTTTCCCTCCGATCCAGAATTGTCCCATACAAAAACTGATGCCGAGACCCATCTGTGTCTCCACCACAATCTCATATCCCCGGAGTGCGAGCATTGTCTCTTCCGGCATGTAAGCAGACGCCCGGACCGTGCTGATAACCTCCATAAGGGTATAATCCACATTCCGCCCCGTTATATCAGCTCCATGATTGTCAATGTAGTCGACCATTTCATGGTACATTTCCAGGGCAATGCCTTCTTCGTATTCACGTATGAGTTCTTCCAGTTCCATCATGCAACAAAAGTACGCCCCGACACCGCCAAAAAGCGGCAGCCGGGGCTATCAATTAATCCTTAACGCATACTAAGTCGCCGATGCAACTCGAAATATGTCAGGCAAATTTTGCATAATTAAGGCAGTAGACTCATATCTGGAAACATAAACATCTGAAGAATATGTACAAGCATGTGACGCAATAATCATTAAAGGCAGGTCATCGGAATTGATGCCTGCCTTTTTCAGATGCTTGCGGTCATAGACCTTCTTGGATTTCCGAGTTGTCGAACGGAACATTATCTGCTTGCCGTACTTTGCGATTTCCTCCTCTCTCGAGGCCTTCCGGTTGGCAAGGAGGAAGTCTTTCTCCGTAATCCGGAACCTTTTCTTTGCCATTGGTTCATGTATTCGGGCACAAATTACGTTCAAATTTGCCGAAAACACAAGAAAAGTGAAAAAAATACAGGAAATCCATGTAAGATTGGTGAAGAAGTATTGTATAGTATATAGCAACAGGAAAACCTGCGACCAGTTTACATTTTGAAAACATATTTTAGTCATGGGATATAGAACATTTGATTCAGCTATCGACGAGCGCAAAAAGAAGAACGCCGCCATCTTTCGTCAGACCGCAGACTGCATCCGCCGCGGAGAATATACGACACCATCCGGAAGAACCGTCCAGCTCGATTTCACCGACATGCTCAAAGGAAGCAGATGCTACCAGCAGGAGATTCCGGCGATTTCGGCACCGGACGTGGCAGGAGGGACCAGAGTGCTTGTCGAGAACAATGATTGTCTCGTAACGGCAGAACGACTTGTCTCCGAAGGCTATGCCCCTCTTCTTCTCAACTTTGCCAGCGGCGGACATCCCGGCGGGGGCGTTGAGAATGGTGCCAGGGCTCAGGAAGAGACCATCTGCCGCAGAAGTACTCTGACCCGTTCTATCTATGCCTTCCACAGAGGCAGCGCGACCAAATATGGATACTTTCTCATTCCCGGAGACAACTATCCTATAACAACGAGATATAGTGCAATATATTCACCTTGTGTCACCGTATTCCGTGAGGGAGCAGACTGCACGATGATGGAGAACCCGTACAATATTGCCGTGGTATCCTGCGCCGCCCTGAATCTCAACGGGAGATATTCCATAAAGCTCACTGCTGAAGGACACATGCCTCAGGAGGCCCTCGACATTACACGATGCAAGATCCGCACGATCTTCCGCATAGGCCTTCTCCATGGACATGACGCCCTCGTACTCGGCGCCTTCGGATGCGGTGCCTTCCATAATCCACCGGAAGAAGTCGCCAGACTTTTCCATGAAGTGATGGAGGAAGAGGAGTTCAAGAACAAGTTCAAGGTCATAACCTTCTCAATAATAGAAGACCACAACTCCGGCAATTCCAACCTGAGTCCATTCCAGGCAGAATTCGGATACGAAGAACAACAATAACGGCTGAGATATAACTTACGCCAGCATCAATGACAATTGGCGGAGTCCATTTCCGGACAGGAGATGATGCCGATATTCAGGCAGACATGAATATGGCAGAAATCCTGTCCCGGGCACTCCCCTATTCTCCAAAATCTTCGTTGCACAATATCGGTTCCACTCATTCACCGGAATGAAAACTGAACCGGAGAAAGCACTTTGACACTTAACAACCAGACCGTTTTTCACTGCCACATTATAGCAGTACGCATCAATACCTTTGTACCAGTAAAAATCATAGACTTATGGCTAAAAGTATAATTCAGCAGATAAAATTTTGCGCCAACAAACTGAAGAACAGCAAGCTTGCCCGTCTGGGAGGCAAGGAAATCAGTGAGGCATTGGACAATCTTACGGCTTGCCTGGGGTTTGAGACCCGCGAGGAAGCCATCGTTTTCATTCCGATTTTCGAAAAAGAATGCAGCGGAAGGACATGCGACTTTGACGACATGTCGAGGATGTACGACTGCACCATCCTGGATATGATGGAATACACTCCGGCAGTCAAGAATCTGCTGGATAAAGGCCTCATTTATATCAACACTCACGGCATGAAGACCTGCAAGATCGTCGAACAGAGTTTCGGAGTCACGCCGGTCGTTCTCAACAGCATCATTGACAATAAGACTCCCAACTTGGAAGGCGTGGAAGCAAAGAC
>ENA-UERK01000941-UERK01000941.1-human-gut-metagenome-genome-assembly--contig:-NODE-941-length-23221-cov-3.739803_pt1 | contig 23221 bp, 19 predicted proteins | sample MGYA00242957_ERZ507957 | MGnify/ENA primary metagenome ERZ507957 (study PRJEB26167, sample SAMN06115538) | human gut metagenome | host: Homo sapiens | place: China:Heilongjiang | collected 2015-11-06...
GAAGCCCGCACCGAAAGCCCCCAAAAAGCAGCCCAATCAGCCCAAGGTGACGATCATCTACGAGGACGAGAACATCGCCGTGCTCTACAAGCCCACCCACCTGCTCTGCCACAGCGACCGCACCGGCGACGCGAATCTGGTGGACGCCTTCACCCAGTATCTCGCGCAGAAGGGCGAGTACGACCCCCACGGCGAGAACCGCTTCAAGCCCGGCATCTGCAACCGGCTGGACCGCGGCACCGAGGGTCTGGTCATCGCGGCCAAGAGCTACGCTGCTCTGCGGGACATGAACGAGATCATCCGCACCGATCTGCTCAAAAAGGAATACTACACCATCACCGTGGGCATCCCCCAGAGCGGCCGCTTCACGGCCTGGTGGGAGCACGACGAGAAAAACAACAAGGTCAGCATCCACGCGCACCAGTCTCAGGATGAGCGCCGGAAGCAGATCATCACCGACGTGGACGTTCTGCGCACCGCCGGGCCGTTCGCGCTGTGCAGGATCGGCCTCATCACCGGGCGGACGCACCAGATCCGCGCCCACCTCGCCTACCTCGGCAAGCCGGTGCTGGGCGATATCAAATACGGCAACCGCAAGATGAACGAGCGCACCGGCACCAAAACGCAGGCCCTCTGCGCCGTCCGCGTCCGCTTCCTCGATATCCCGGAGGAGAACACCCTGCACTACCTCTCCGGCAAGGTCATCAAGCTGAAAGACCCGCAGATCTTGAAGCAGTTCGACGCACTGGACAAGAACAAAGAAAATGCCCATGAATAACTGTTTTGTAGAGACCAGCCGTCTGCTGCTCCGACGGCTGGAAGAGGCCGATTTCCCGGCTTACGCCGCCTATGCCGTGGACGACGAGATGTCCCGGATGATGGGCCGCGCCTTTCTGCACACTGAAACCGATATCCGCCAGAACTTCGACTGGCTCAAGGACAAGGAACCCCGCTGTTACGGTATCGTGGAAAAGGCCAACGAGCAGCTCATCGGCAACCTGAATATCGTTGCCCTCCCGGCTCCCCTTGCTTCCCTGCCGCAATTGCAGGGCAAACGCGGGCAGACGCTTTCCTTCTGCATCCGGCGGGAGTCCCAGCGCAAAGGGTATGCCGCCGAAGCCATCCGCGCCGTCATTGCCGAGCTTTTTGACGATGAGCACTTCGATTTCGTCCAGTGCGGGTGTTATTCGTTCAACACGCCCTCCCGGATGTTGCAGGAACGGCTGGGCTTCTGGCCAACCTCTGTGTTCCCACTCCGCAGGGCGAAGCACAGACCATCGAACACATTTTATGGAACCCAAGGAGGACTCCCATGTCTGATCTGAACGCCTATTTCAAAAGTGTCATCGACCAGGACACCGCATCGGTCGTTCTGTGTGACCTGAACCATACCATCGTCTACATGAACCCTGCCGCCATCCGCAATTACGCCAGGCACGGCGGCGCGGCGCTCATCGGCCGCAGCCTGCTCCACTGCCACAATGCCAGCTCGAACAGCCGCATTCAGGAAGTCGTGAACTGGTTCGCGGCCAGCCCGGAGCACAACATCATCTACACCTATCACAACGAAAAGCAGAACAAAGACGTCTACATGGTCGCCCTGCGGGACGCCGACGGCACCCTGATCGGCTATTATGAAAAGCACGAATACCGCAGCCCGGAAACCATGAAGCTGTACGATATGGAGTGACCTCTCATGCAGAAAATTGACCTTGCCGTCTGGCCACGGGCGGAACTGTTCCGGTTCTTCTCGGCGGTGTCCCAGCCGTTTTACAGCGTCACCTTCCGAGTGGATGTGACCAATCTCCATGCTTACGCAAGGGCCCATGGCGTTTCCTTTTACTATGCACTGGGGTATCTGGTGACCAATGCGGTCAACGCCGTGGAGAACTTCCGCTATACCATCCGGGATGGCGAAGTTTATCTGCTGGACGAGCGCGTCCCCAGTTTTACCGACCTGAAACCCGGCAGCGAGGATTTTCACATCGTCACCCTGCCGCAGGAAGAAACGATGGAACAGTTCTGCGCCGCTGCCAAGGCCCGCAGCGAGGCACAGGCCCACTTCCTCGACCAGGACGACAAAGAGCTGGATGCCCTCATCTATTTTTCCTGCACCCCCTGGTTCGACCTCACGGCCCTGACCAACGAGCGCGATTTTGACCGCGACGACAACATCCCCCGCATCGCTTGGGGAAAGTACGTCCCGGACGGCGCAGGCCGCGAGACGCTGGGGATGTCGGTAGAGGTGAATCACCGCTTCCTCGACGGCATCCACCTCGGCAGATTCTACCAGACGCTTCAGGCGTCCATCGACGCGCTGGAGCCGTGAAAAAGGAGGCTGCGTATGTACCCCACCCGTGAAGAAGCCATTGCCCTGCTGGCGGAGGCCGAGCCGCACAACCCCGGTCCCTGGGGCGACCACAGCCGCACCGCCGCCCACTGCGCGGAGAAGATCGCCGCAGCCGTCGGGCTGGATCCGGACAAGGCGTTAGTGCTGGGCCTGCTGCACGACATTGGCCGCCGCTACGGCAAGCGGCACCTCGACCATGTGTCGGACGGCTACACCTATATGATGGAGCTAGGCTATGACGAAGTGGCCCGCGTCTGCATGAGTCACTCGTTCAACGACCAATCCCTGGCCAGCTATGTCGGCCACAGGGACACCACACCCGAAGAAACGGCCCTTATTGAGCGGGAGCTCGCCACCATGGTCTACGACGACTACGACCGGCTCATTCAGCTCTGCGACTCGCTGGCGGATGCGGCCGGCGTCGTGGATATCGAGGAGCGGATGGCTGATGTCAAGCGCCGCTACGGCGATTACCCCCAGAACAAATGGGACATAAACCTTGCCCTGAAAGCTCATTTTGAGCAGCTTGCCGGGCGCAGCATTTATGATGTTGTGGAAAAGGACAGCTACCGTCCTTCCACGTAAGACAAAAGCCACGCTTTCGCGTGGCTTTTGCTGTTTTTCTTATCGGTCCCACTTGTCGCAGAGGGCGTTGATCTGGTCGGCGAACTTGGCAAGGTCCTTGTTGGCACCGCCCTCGTTGTGCTCGATGACTCGCAGCAAACGCTTGCCGGCATTGAGCAGGCGCTGGAAGACGGTAGCTGCACGGGCTGCACCCTCGCTGACGTGGTGCTCGATGCGGATACGGGTGCCTTCCTTCAGGCAGACTGCACCTTCGGCACCGATGGCCCACTGCTCACCATTATAAGGTGCGCTGGCGTTGAAGCCCTGCTCCGTGAGGGTCTGGGCAAAGATGTTCTCCACCTCATCCTCGCCGTGGATGATGAACACCCGCTTGGGCTTCGGCTCAAAGGAGTTGACCCACTTCAGCAGACCCTCCCTGTCGGCGTGGCCCGAAAGGCCGGTGAGCTGGCAGATCTCCGCCTGCACCTCGATGGATTCACCGAAGAGCTTCACGTTGTCCGCACCCTCCAGCAGAGAGCGGCCCAGCGTGTTCACGGCCTGATAGCCCACAAAGAGGACGGTGCATTCCTTCCTCCAGAGGTTATGCTTGAGGTGGTGGCGGATACGGCCCGCTTCGCACATGCCGCTGGCCGAGATGATGACCTTCGGCACGGGGTCAGTGTTGATGGCACGGGACTCATCGCTGGTGACGCTGACCTTCAGGCCCGGGAACTGGATGGGGTCGATGCCCTTTGCCAGCAGGGCGTTGGTCTCTTCATCAAAGCAGGAGGAGTCGGTGTCCTTGAAGATACGGGTAGCCTCGATGGCCAGCGGGCTGTCGATGTACACCGGGAAACAGCCGTGGCCGGTGACCAGATTCTTTTCCTTTATCTCGCGGATGAAGTAGAGCAGTTCCTGAGTGCGGCCCACTGCAAAGCTCGGGATGACCACATTGCCGCCGCGGTCGAAGGTGCGCTGCAGGATCTTCGCCAGCTCTGCCACATAGTCGGGCCGCGGGCCGTGGCTGCGGTCACCGTAGGTAGACTCCATAAAGACGTAATCCGCGTCCTTCAGATACGAGGGATCTTTGATGATAGGCTGGTCGAGGTTGCCGATGTCGCCGGAGAAGACCAGCTTTGTGGTCGCGCCGTTCTCCGTCACCCATATCTCGATGCTGGACGAGCCCAGCAGATGGCCCACATCCACAAAGCGGATGACGATGCCGGGCGCAAGCTCGATCTCTTTATTGTAATCATAGCCCCGGAACAGCGCGATGGCTGCCTCGGCGTCCTGAATGGTGTACATGGGTTCCACAGGCTCTGCACCGGAGCGCTGGCCTTTGCGGTTCTTCCACTCGGCTTCGAATTCCTGGATGTGCGCCGAGTCGCGCAGCATGATGCTGCACAGTTCTGCCGTGGGCTTGGTGGCATAGATCCTGCCCCGGAAGCCGTTGCGCACCAGAAGAGGCAGAAGGCCCGTGTGGTCGATATGGGCATGGGTGGCCAGCACGCCGTCGATCTCGCCCGGCGCAACGGGGATGGGCTGGTTCTCATAGACATCCTTGCCCTGTTCCATACCACAGTCGATGAGGTAGCGCTGTCCCGCCGCTTCCAAGAGGGTACAGCTGCCGGTCACTTCGTGGTTGGCACCCAAAAACGTCAGTTTCATAGACACACCTCCAACGAGACTATCCAACTTTGGTACATTAAGTATATCACGTTTCGCGCTGTAATGCCGCCCAAATCGATAGCCGATTCTCGGGCAAAACGCCGAATCCATCAAAAAATTTTTATACAATCTTGACAAACCACCCCCGGATGATATAAACTTAATTCGTATGACGTAACTTCTACTGAGATTCAAAATAGAGAGGTTGTATTTTATGGTTCGTAACGATTTGCGCAATGTCGCTATCATCGCTCACGTTGACCACGGCAAGACCACGCTGGTGGACGCCCTGCTGCGCCAGAGCGGCGCTTTCCGCGACAATCAGGCTGTGGCAGAGCGTGTCATGGACAGCGGTGACATCGAGCGTGAGCGCGGCATCACCATTCTGGCCAAGAACTGCTCCTGCACCTACAAGGGCGTCAAGATCAATATCGTCGATACCCCGGGCCACGCCGACTTCGGCGGCGAGGTCGAGCGCGTGCTGAAGATGGTCAACGGCGTTCTGCTGCTGGTGGACGCTGCTGAGGGCTGCATGCCCCAGACCCGTTTCGTGCTGCAGAAGGCTCTGCAGCAGAATCTGAGCCTTGTGGTCGCCATCAACAAGATCGACCGTCCCGATGCCCGCATCAAGGAAGTCATCGACGAGGTCCTCTACCTGCTGATGGATCTGGGTGCTACCGACGAGCAGCTGGACTGCCCCATGCTGTTCTGCTGTGGCCGTGATGGCACTGCAAGCCTTGACCCCGATGTACCCGGCACTGACCTGGTCCCCCTGTTCGACACCCTGCTGAGCACCATCAAGCCGCCCGAGGGCGACCCCGAGGCTCCCTTCCAGATGCTGGTGTCCTCTGTGGACTACAACGAGTTCGTTGGCCGCATCGGCATCGGCCGCATCCAGAACGGCGTCGCCAAGGTGGGCGAGGAAGTGGTCGTGTGCGACTGGCACAACCCCGACCTCAAGATGCGCGGCCGTCTGACCAAGCTGTATGACTTCCAGGCCAATGGCCGTCAGCCCTGCGACAACATCACCGCAGGCGACATCGTGGCTTTCTCTGGTCTGCCTGACGTCACCATCGGCAACACCCTGTGCAGCCCCTCCAATATCGAGCCGCTGCCCTTCGTGAAGATCAACGACCCCACCGTCGAGATGACCTTCTCCGTCAACGACAGCCCGCTGGCCGGCCGTGAGGGCAAGTATGTCACCAGCCGCCAGATCCGTGACCGTCTGCAGAAAGAGCTGCTGAAGGACGTCGCTCTGAAGGTGGAGGATTCCGCCACCACCGATTCCTTCCGTGTCATGGGCCGTGGTGAGATGCACCTGTCCATCCTCATCGAGACCATGCGCCGCGAAGGCTATGAGCTGCAGGTCTCTCCCCCGCACGTTCTGACCAAGGTCATCGACGGCAAGACCTACGAGCCTATGGAGCACGTCGTCATCGACGTCCCCACTCAGTATCAGGGTGCCGTCATGACCGGTCTGGGCCAGCGCAAGGCCATCCTGCAGCAGATGGAGTCTCTGGGTTCCGACCGTGTGCGTCTGGAGTTCCGTATGCCCAGCCGCGGCCTGTTCGGCTACCGCAACCAGTTCCTGACCGATACCCACGGCGAGGGCATCATCAACCAGATCTTCGACGGCTATGACGTCTGGGCTGGCATGATCGCCAACCGCTCCACCGGTTCTCTGGTCAGCTTTGAGACCGGTGAGGCCGTCACCTACGGCCTGTTCAACGCTCAGCAGCGCGGCACTCTGCTGGTGGGCGCCGGCGAGAAGGTCTACGAGGGCATGGTCATCGGCTACACCGCTTCCGGCGAGGACGTCGATGTCAACGTCTGCAAGACCAAGCACCTGACCAATACCCGTGCTTCCGGCTCTGACGACGCTCTGCGCCTCATCCCCATCAGCAAGCTGAGCCTCGAGGGCTGCCTCGAGTTCCTTGCTCAGGACGAGCTGCTGGAGGTCACTCCCGAGAACCTGCGCATCCGCAAGCAGATCCTCAACCACGAGCAGCGCATGAAGGCCAAGAGCAAGATGAAGTAAGCCTTCCTCATAAAATGCAAAATGTCCCGTCCTCTGCACTCTATGTACAAAGGGCGGGATTTTTGTTTGTCTTTATTCCTCTTCTCCGGTCATTTTCTGCCGGGCCAGCGCCTGCAGTTCTTCCAGTGAGCTCACCTTCACCTTGTTCGTCTTGTGCTTTTGGAAATGCTTTGCCCCCTTTGCGTCCCGGTGATGGCCGTGTCCCCGATGGGTCGGCTCCGGCGGTTTTGAGGCAGGGGCACTCCCCGTCTCCGGGAGCGGACTGTTTTTCCGGTAAAGGTCGTGCTGGACGATGTATTCCAAATACTCCATGATGGTCTTCTTGTGAATGGCCTGACTGTGATAGCCGGGGATGTCCTCACTCTCAGTCAGATGGCTCCTATGGGTGTTCTTGTGATAGAGCCAGATCTTATCTTTTCCCTTCCAGACGAGCCGCCACCCGCCGATGGACGTCGTGACGTCGATCTCACTATCCCGCAGCACACACTGCATCCCTCTCTGGCTGCAGAAGGACTCTATCTGCGTCCGAGCCTGCCCATACCGGATGCCCAGCGGTGAACACCGGTCGCAGGCCGTCAGGCCGAGGGCTGCCGCATCGGCTCTCCCGAAAAGCGGCTTCCACTGCAGATAGTCCGGCCCCTCCCGGAACGGTTTGCAGCAGGGGCAGGCACGGTCATGGTAAAGCTTTTGCGGGTCGCCCTCCCGGTAGAACAGCTTCGGTGCCGGCGGATAATTCTGCGGCGTCCCCAGAGCACCTGCGTGAGGCTGGAACTTCACTGCGTGCAGCCGCTCCATCTCCCAGAGATAAAGCGCCTTCTTCTTTTGGCAGTCTCTGCAGAGAGCAGCCCCTTCCAGAAGCACCTGCGGCGTACAGGGCTGTCCGCCCGTCAGGCCGAGATGACTGCATCCCGGCAGGTGGACGGTGTTTGTCCTGGGGTTAAGGCAGAGTTCTGTCTGCGTCCACTCCTCGCTCTGCGCCGCAAGCTGGCTCACCCTGTCCCACAGCTCAAGCAGAAAGCCCGCCCGGTATTTCGGCTGGTAAAACGTCTCCCAGGTCGTCTGGACATGAAACGCCCTCAGCACCTGCTGAAAAGGCACCCGGCCCCTCTTTCTGGGGCGGACGACTGCTCCCAGCAGTTCTTCCAGCAGAACGACTTTCGCCGTACAGAGGCGATATCCGCAGTCATACATCGCCTGCCGGAACAGCTCATATTCTTTCCGGCTCCACAGGACCAGAACGTCATAGGCCGGGAAGGTCTCCGCTACCGTATTCAAAATCTCTTTTCGCGGCTTTGCTGTTTCCAGTACCGTGATGTTGTGGTAAACAGCATCTTTTGTCCACTGCGTCAGGGCGCTCATGTCGTCCAGATGGGTGTAGCGTCCGTACCGCGTCATTTCATTCGGGCTGTAAGACTGACAGCAGACCGCAAAAATATCGCCCGGCACAGGCATTTCGGCCCGGGCATTCCACATGAGCGTAACAAACAGGTACTTCATTTTTACCGTCCTTTCCTCTGGCCGTGCTCTCTTCTGCCTCCTATTTTACAAATCATCTGTCCGATAAAACTCTCTTTTGAGATTTTTTGCAGCAAAAATGCCCTGGATCCTGCGATTCAGGGCATTGCCGTTGTATTTTTGAAATTTCAGCCTGCGTAGGCACTGCCGGGTGTCCATGCATTATCGGCAGAATACTTGGCGTGGTTGCGCAGGTAAGTGACCCACGCGCCGTAGCCGTTGCCCGCCGAGAAGTGGACGCCGTCCGGCGCAGCCAGCACCTCTTTCAGGTTGCCCTCGCCGTCGGCCAGCGTCTCCCACAAATCGAGGTAGACACAGCCCTTATCTGCGGCCAGCAGGGCCAGCTGCTCATTCACCGAGCGGATGATGTCCGAGGCAAGGCCCGGCTTTTCCGCTGCGGCCTCGGGGCGGACGGGCGGGATGGACTCAACATAGATGACGCAGTCCTCCCCCAACGTCTGGCGCAGCACATCCAGCATCTGGCCGTAGTAAGCGAGGAAGCGGTCTGCCGCACCCACGGTGGTCAGGGTGTTGGTACCCAGCAGGATATACAGCTTCTTGGGCTGAGCAGCGGCCAGCACGTCCAGCGCGACTTCCTCGCCCCGCACACTGCTCTTGACGGCGCTGCGGTTGACGATGGCATCCGGACCGACGCCGGTGTAGCCGCAGATGAGCGCACCGCCGAGGTTGATCTTATAGTCAGAGAAGCCCACCGTCAGGCTGTCGCCGAGGAAGGCGGCATCGGAGAAGTAGCTCAAATCGACCTGGCCGCTGGCAGGCTGGCGGATGACGCTGCTGTCGTAGGCTTTGACGCTGTAGGCTCCCGCCGTCTGACGGGCCGGGCCGAACTGCTCGAGGGTCACGGCGGGCGTGCCGCCTGCCGCTGCGTTCTCCCCGCCGCTGACGGCGCTGTCGGCGGTGCTGTCCGCCGCGCCCTGCATAGGCAGCGGAGCCAGAATGTTCTGCGCCGTGCCGTTGGCCGTCACGGTGGGCAGCTCTTCGGGCTGTGCCTGTCCATGCTCGAGGATGGCCGTAATGGCGAAGCTCACCAGCAGGATGCCGGCCACGGCCCCCGCAAACCGGATGGCTCCGCCGGGACCGCCTCTGCGGCTCCTGCCCGTGCTATGATAGTCGTGTGAAATGCCCATAAAGGTGTTCCCGCTTTCGTTTGGTTCTGCTCTTAGTCTGCCCGGGTGTCGGCGGGTTATCCCCGCTTTCTGGCCCGGCAGAGCTGTGCAGCACCTATTTTATCATAATTTTTTTGCCTCTGCAACCAATTAGGGCTTGCATACAACAGGTAAAACGGTTACAATAGAAGAAGAGCAGATTTTTGCACACATTTCTCGAAGTGCTTGCACGACCTGCCAGAACTTTTGTGCGAGTTGCAGTCACCGATTGTTGGCTGTTCCCCCGTCTGTACACTGTGCAGGGTGTACGGACCGCGAAACGGGGACAGCGCGGAGCGGTGCTGAGGCGCACAGGAAGTCCAATTTATCGGTAAATGGTACAAGGAGGTTCTCATGGCCAAAAATGTCATCATCGGCCAGAGCGGCGGCCCTACCGCCGTCATCAATTCCAGCCTCGCAGGCGTCTATAAAGCCGCCTGCAGTCTGGGCGCAGACAAGGTCTACGGCATGAAGTACGGCATCGAGGGACTGCTGAAAGAGGAACTCGTGGATCTGAACGTCCTGCTGGACGACCGGCTCAGCATCGAGCTGCTCAAGCGCACGCCGTCCAGCTATCTGGGCAGCTGCCGCTACAAGCTCCCCGAGCCGGAGGCGGACTCCACGCCCTACGTCAAGCTGTTCACCCTGTTTGACAAGTACGACATCTGCGCGGTGTTCTACATCGGCGGCAACGACTCGATGGACACCATCGCCAAGCTCAGCCGCTACGGCGCACAGGTAGGCAGTGCGGTGCGTTTTATCGGTGTACCCAAGACCATCGATAATGACCTCTGCCTTACCGACCACACCCCCGGCTACGGCTCTGCGGCCAAGTACATCGCCACCATCCTCAAGGAAGTCATCCGTGACTCCTCCGTCTACGACATCCGCAGCGTGACCGTGGCCGAGATCATGGGCCGTCACGCCGGGTGGCTGGCCGGTGCGGCCTGCCTCGCAGGCGGCGACGACAGCGACGGCCCCGACCTCATCCTTCTGCCGGAAGTCCCCTTTGAGCAGGACAAGTTCCTCGCCAGAGTGGATGAGCTGCAGCGGGTGAAGTCCAACGTCATCATCGCGGCCAGCGAGGGCGTCAAGACCGCCGACGGCACCTATCTGTGCGACCTCGTGTCCACGGCAGGCCAGCTGGACGCCTTCGGCCACAAAGCCATCCTCAGCGGCACCAGCCGCTATCTGTCCGATCTCATCCACGACAAGCTGAACTGCAAGAGCCGCGCCATCGAGTTTTCGACACTGCAGCGCTGCGCCAGCCATCTGGCCAGCCGCACCGATGTGAACGAGGCCTACGCCGTGGGCGGCGCAGCGGCAGCCGCAGCCTTTGCCGGTGAGACGGGCAAAATGATCGCGCTCAAGCGCGTTTCCGAGTATCCTTACCAGTGCATCACCGAAGCGGTGGATGTCCAGCAGGTGGCAAACCTCGAAAAGAAGGTGCCGCTGGACTGGATCACCCCCGACGGGATGCAGGTGACGGCGGCGTTCGAGGAATACGCCCGCCCGCTCATCCTCGACGAGGTCACCCCTGTCTACGTCAACGGTACACCCCGCCACATCTGCCTGTAAGGAAACTCGCTTCTCCCCTTCCCCGCGTCTGTTTTCGTGCTCCTGCACGATTTGATAAAGCCGAAACAGAAAAACAAAAAAGGAGAAATCATCATGGGTAAAAATGCAATCGTTGGCCAATCCGGCGGCCCCACCTCTGTCATCAACGCAAGTCTGGCTGGTGTGTTCGAGAGCTGCAAGAGCCGCGGCGCGGACATCGTCTACGGCATGTGCAACGGCGTCGCCGGTCTGCTGGAGGAGCGGGTCGTGGACCTGTCCACCCTGCTGACCGATGACCTCGACATCGAGCTGCTCAAGCGCACCCCCTCCAGCTTCCTCGGCAGCTGCCGCTATAAGCTGCCCGACTGGCACACCGACGAGGACGTGTACAAGAAGCTCTTCGCCATCCTCGAAAAGCTGGACATCGGCTACTTCTTCTACATCGGCGGCAACGACTCGATGGACACCATCGGCAAGCTGGCTGAGTACGGCGAGTGCATCCAGAGCGACATCCGCTTCATGGGCGTGCCTAAGACCATCGACAACGATCTGATGGTCACCGACCACACCCCCGGCTACGGCTCTGCGGCCAAGTACATCGGCGTGGTGATGAAGGAGATCATCCGCGACGCCACCGTCTACGGCATCAAGTACGTCACCGTCGTCGAGATCATGGGCCGCAACGCCGGCTGGCTGACCGCCGCCGCCGCACTGGCCAAGAGCGACGACTGCGAGGGCGTGGACATGATCTGCCTGCCCGAAGTCCCCTTCAATGTGGAGCACTTCATCGAGAAGGTGCGCGTGATGCAGGAGAAGAAGCCCAGCATCGTCATCGCGGTGTCTGAGGGCGTCAAGCTCGAGGATGGCCGCTATGTCTGTGAGCTGGCCGACGATGTCCACGCAGTGGACGCTTTCGGCCACAAGGCCCTGACCGGCACCGCCCGCTATCTGGCCAACGTCGTAGCCCGCAATCTGGACACCAAGACCCGCTGCATCGAGCTTTCCACCCTGCAGCGCTGCGCCGGCCACCTGACCAGCCGCACCGACATCACCGAGGCCTATCAGGTCGGCGGTGCTGCTGTCAAAGCTGCGTTTGAGGGCGTCACCGGCCAGATGGTGGCCCTGAAGCGCATCTCCAACAGCCCCTATCAGTGTACCACTGAGCTGCACCCCATCAGCGAGGTCGCAAATCTCGAGAAGAAGGTGCCGCTGAGCTGGATGAACGAGAATCACACCCAGATGACTGAAGACTTCCTTGCTTACGCACGGCCCCTCATCCAGGCTGAGCTGACCCCGCTCTACATCGCCGGTCTGCCTCACCACATCTACATGAAGCCCCAGAAGTAAGCGTTCTGTTTCGCAAACATACCTCCGCGCCCCTGCACCCTGTGTGCAGGGGTGCATTTTTGTACGGAAAAGCTTTGATTTTACTTGTATTTTACCTGAAACCGTATTATAATACTATCTGCGTCGCTCGCTGTTGAGCGGCGCGTTTTTTCGTGAGTACCATCTGATATTTGAGGAGGCAGAGCATTTTCATGGCACAGAATACCCGGACAGGCGATTTGACCAGCGGCCCCATGCTGCAAAAGATCATCCTGTTTTCCCTGCCGCTGGCTGCATCCAGCATCCTGCAGCTGCTGTTCAACGCAGCCGATGTCGTCGTCGTGGGACGCTTTGCGGGCAGCACGGCGCTGGCCGCTGTCGGCTCCAACGGTGCGCTCATCAACCTGCTGGTCAACCTGTTCGTGGGCCTGTCGCTGGGCGCGAACGTCGTTGCGGCCCGCTGCTTCGGCGCGAAGGATGATGAGGGCGTCCACAACACCGTCCAGACCTCCGTGACGCTGGGCCTTGTCAGCGGCTTCTTGCTGGCCGTGGTGGGCTTTTTTGCCGCCCGCGTCCTACTGGAGCTGATGAGCTGCCCGGAGGACGTCATCGGCCTGTCCACCCTCTACCTCAAGATATACTTCATCGGTATGCCCATGACCATGCTGTACAACTTCAGCTCGGCCCTCCTGCGCGCCGTGGGCGACACCAGACGGCCTCTGTTCTGTCTGGCCGTGGCGGGCCTCATCAATGTGGTGCTGAACCTCGTGTTCGTCATCCTCTTCTCCATGAGCGTGGCGGGCGTCGCTCTGGCCACCATCATCAGCCAGACCGTCTCCGCCTGCATGGTCACGGCCCTGCTCGTGAAGGAGAAAGGCCCGCTCCACCTCGACCTCGGCCATCTGGGCTTCCATGCGGGGGCTCTGGGCCAGATCTTGCGCATCGGTCTGCCTGCCGGTCTGCAGAGCACCGTGTTCAGCCTCTCCAATGTCGTCATCCAGTCGGCGGTCAACTCCTTCGGCTCCATCGTCGTGGCCGGCAACTCTGCCGCTTCCAACCTCGAGGGTTTCGTCTATACCGCCATGAACGCTTTCGCCCAGGCCGCTGTCACCTTCACGAGCCAGAACATGGGCGCCCGCCGGTACGACAACCTGGACCGCGTTATGCGCAACTGCCTGCTCTGCGCCATCGTCACCGGCCTCGTGCTGGGCGGCGGTGCTTCCCTGCTGGGCGAACAGCTGCTCCACTTCTACTCCTCCGATGAGGTCGTGGTGACCGCCGGTCTGGCCCGTATGCACATCATCTGCACCACCTATCTGCTCTGCGGCTGCATGGACGTTCTGGCCAGCTGTCTGCGTGGCCGGGGCTACTCCGTCCTGCCGATGGTGGTCAGCCTCGTGGGCAGCTGCCTGCTGCGCCTCGTCTGGATCGCCACCATCTTCCGGCTGTTCCACACCACCACGATGCTTTACCTCAGCTACCCCGTCAGCTGGATACTCACTACACTGGTGCATCTGGCCTGCCTGCTGGTGGTACGGCATAAGATGAACGAGAACCTTAAAGCTGCTGCACAGCGGTAAGCAGGCTCTTTGTCAGAGCGATACGATCGCAGTGCAAGAGCTGTTTGGCAGCCTCCTTGCCCTCTCAGGCGCTCCGCGCCAGCTCTCCCAGAGGGAGAGCCTTTGGCAGGCCGGTCAACTCTGAGCTGGCCGCCGGAAGCCTGATACAACGCAAAAAATAGTGCCCTGCTACAGAGGGCAGCAGCCGCGGAACCATGTTCCTTGTCAAGCTGCTGCTAGCCTTGGTAGCAGGGCACTACTGTTTGCGATACAAATTAAGCTTTACTCGTCCAGCATGGGCTTGACCGACACGCCAGTGCCTCTCCCTTCGGGAGCAACGGCGACGACCGCCGCCAGCGGCGGAAACAGGGAGGAGCTGTTGGGGCCGCGGCCAGCAAGGATGCGAGCGGCAGCGAAGCAGACGCTGGGAGCCGCAACCCGGGCAGTGTCACCGAAGGGAGAGGGCCTTCGCCAGCAGATACCGGTCATACCCGCCGTACATCTCCCGGCGGCAGACGATCTCAAAGCCGCTGGCCAGGGCGTTGTTGAGGCTGTACTGATTTTCCGGGCTGACGGTGGCCCCGATGCCCACGATGCCGGGACGGAGCAGGCCAAGCGCCACTTCCAGCAGCTTCCGCTGCAGACCGTTGCCCCGGTAGTCGGGGTGGACGATGGCGCTGTCGGCGTTGGCCCAGCCGTCCCACTCTTCTCGCGGGATACCCATAAAGGCGGCATAGTTGTGCGCGTCCTGCCCGCAGTACCGCAGGATGAAGTAGGCCCCCAGCCGCCCGCCGTCCCACCCGCCGATGCACAGGTCCTCTTTCAGGTAACGGGCGATGTTTTCCAGCGTGTCGGGTACGAACTGCTCCGGGTGGGGCATCGCGGCCCGCACCTCGTTCTGCAAGGCGTAAAAGGCGGCGGCATCCTCCGGCCCGGCAGCGCGCAGGGTCATGGTGCGGCTTGCGGGCCGGCCGCACACTTTGTGCAGAAGAATTTCCATTCTTGCTCTATCCCTCCAAAATAAAATCATACTTTCCGGCTGATTCCAGTATAAATGCCGTTTGAATCGTTGTCAATTTATGCTATAATATTTGCAGGAAAAGCTTTTGTGTTCAGGCACAGCTTTTTCGGAAGTCCAGGCAGGGCCGCCCTGCCCGTGTACCGGAGGAAACGAACCATGAGAGATTCCAGCTTATCCCCCTCCAGCCGCCTGGGTGGTGCTGTCATCAGCGACCGCATCGTCAGCGCTCTGCTGGAGGAACTGCGCACAGGCCGCTATGCACAGACCGACCGTCTGCCCGCTGAGGTAGACCTTGCCGCCGAACTCGGCGTCAGCCGCACCGTCATCCGCGATGCGCTGAGCGAGATGGAGCGTGCGGGTTACATCGAGCGGGTGCGCGGCATCGGCACAGTGGTCAACCGAAGTGTCCTGAACCTGCGCAGCCGATTGGACCAGAAGCTGGAGTATTACCCGCTCATCCGCAGCTTTGGCAGCTACCCCCACGCCGACGGCATCCAGATCTACCCCGTCCGCGCAGGCGAAGAACTGGCCCGTGATCTGGCCATCGAGCCCGGCGACGATGTCATCTGCATCAAGAAGCGCATCCTCGCCGACACCACCCCCGTCATCTACTCCATCGACTACCTGCCCCGCGCCCTGTTTGGGAACCGGGACTACACCCGCATCGACCTGTCGGGTGACGTATTCGATGTTCTGGAGCGGGAGTGCCGCCAGCAGGTGGCCTCCAATGTGGCCCACCTCAAGGCCAGCTGCGGCGACGAGCCCATCCGGGCCGCCATGCGTCTGGCCCCGGGCGAGGCCATGCTTCTGCTGGATGAGATATGCTACAACCGGCTCTGCCATCCCGTCATGCGTTCGTTGAGCTACTACACGAACTTCTTCGACTTCTCGATTCTTCGAAAGCTTCTTTGACGGAGGGAAACAAAAGAATATGCGTCATCTAATCGATCCGTTGGATTTCAGTCAGCAGGAGATCACCTCTCTGCTGGACCTGGCCGACCGCATCTGCGCCGACCCTGCTGCTTATCAGGACGTGGCCGCCCACAAAAAGCTGGCCACCCTGTTCTACGAGCCGTCCACCCGTACCCGTCTTTCGTTTGAGGCCGCGATGCTGAACCTCGGCGGACATGTCCTCGGCTTCCCGAGCGAGACCGTCTCCAGTGCATCCAAGGGCGAGAGCGTGGCCGACACCATCCGCGTCGTCTCCTGTTACGCCGACATCGTGGCCATGCGCCACCCCAAGGAGGGCGCACCGCTGCGGGCCAGCCGGTACTCCCGCATCCCTGTCATCAACGCAGGCGACGGCGGACACCAGCACCCGACCCAGACCATGACCGACCTGATGACCATCCGCCGCCGCAAGGGCCGTCTGAACGACCTGACCATCGGCCTGTGCGGCGACCTCAAGTTTGGCCGCACCGTCCACTCCCTCATCAAGACCATGGCTCGCTGTGAGAACATCCGCTTCGTCCTCATCAGCCCCGAGGAGCTGCGGGTGCCGGACTACATCATCACCGACGTGCTCGAGGCCAACCACATCCCCTACAAGGAGACCCGCAGCCTCGAGGAGTCCATGCCCGAGCTGGACATCCTCTACATGACCCGCGTCCAGAAGGAGCGTTTCTTCAACGAGGAAGACTATGTCCGTCTGAAGAACAGCTATATCCTCACCAAAGAAAAGATGGCCCTTGCTAAGCCTGACATGGCCGTGCTCCATCCCCTGCCCCGCGTCAACGAGATCACGCTGGACGTGGACGACGACCCCCGCGCCGCCTACTTTGAGCAGGTGCAGAACGCCGTCTACGTCCGCATGGCGCTGATCATGACACTGCTGGGCCTCAAGGACCCCAAGGCTGAAAAGGAGGGCAACTGAGATGCTGAACATTGATGAAATTCAGAACGGTATCGTCATCGACCATATCAAGGCAGGCACGGCCATCGGCCTGATGGACCTGCTGGGAATCAAGGGCAACCGCACTGCCAGCGTGGCCCTCATCCAGAACGCCCGCAGCCACAAGGCAGAGTCGGGCCGGAAGGACATCATCAAGGTGGAGGGCGACGCCTCCTGGCTCAACCTCGACGTGCTGGCCTATCTCGACCCCGACATCAGCGTGACCATCATCGAGAACGGCAAGGCTGTCAAGAAGGAAAAGCCCCAGCCCCCCAAGCGTCTGGTCAACATCGTGCGGTGCAAGAACCCCCGCTGCATCTCCTCCATCGAGGAAGAGTGCGACCAGATCTTCGAGCTGAGCTCCAACGGCAAGTATCGCTGCATCTACTGCGAGCAGGAGCTGCAGGTCAAGCCGGAATAATCGGAATATACGATAAAAGCCGCCTGTCATTCGTTGAATGACAGGCGGCTTTGCTTTTGATCCTCCGACTTTCCGGCGCAGCAGGCTCATGGGCGGCAGCTCCGGGGTGGGGATGGTATAGCGCTCCATCGCGTGGGGCGTGGACTCCACCAGCTCACCGGCCTCATTCTTTATCCACTCGGGGTTCAGCGGGATGCTGCGGCCATCCGGGCAGAGCACTTCCAGCGTGTCGCCGAGGCTCCACTTGCCCCGCTGCTGGCAGCTGGCGACGCCGTTCTCCCAGCCGTCCACCGTACCGACAAACTCCCACTCGCGGATGTAAGTAGCGCTGTCGGTGGCCTGACGGGCCTGCTCCCGGCCAAAGTAGAAGCCGGGCGAATAGTGGCGGTGGCTGGTGCGGGTCAGCTCCTCCAGCACCTGCTCCGGCAGAGCGAAATCATCGTTGAGCGGGTCGGCAAGGTACTGGTCCAGCGCCTTGCGGTAAGCAGCGGTCACGCTGGCCACATAGTAGAACGTTTTGGCACGGCCTTCGATCTTCAGGCTGTCCACACCCGCCTTGCAGATAAGGTCCAGGAACGGGGCGGTGCACAGATCATTGGCGTTGAGGATGTAGCTGCCGTTCTCGTTCTCGCCGATCTCATAGAGCTGGCCCGGGCGGGTCTCCTCGCTGAGATAGTACTTCCAGCGGCAGGGCTGGGCGCACTGGCCGCGGTTTGCGTCGCGGCCTGCCATGTAGTTGGAGAGCAGGCAGCGGCCCGAGACGCTCATGCACATGGCGCCGTGGACGAAAGCCTCAATTTCCAGCTCCGGCGGGGTCTTGTCGCGGAGGGTGGCGATGTCCTGCAGGGTCATCTCCCGGGCCAACACCACCCGCTTCGCACCCATATTGTAGGCGGCGCGGGCAGCAGCCCAGTTGGTAATTCCGGTCTGGGTGGACATATGGACGTCGATGTCGGGCGCGAACGTCTTGCAGGCGTCCAACACGCCGAGGTCGGCCACGATGAAGGCGTCCACACCGGCGGCGGCAGCGTCCTTGATGGCCTGAGGCAGACGGTCAGCCTCCTCGTTGGTGGGCAGGGTGTTCATGGTCAGGTAGACCTTGCGGCCCCGGGCGTGGGCATAGATGACGCCCTCGCTCAGCTGCTCCGGGGTGAAGTTGGTGGGTGCAGAGCGCATCCCGAACTCGGGCAGAGCGCAGTAAACGGCGTCCGCGCCGTAGTTGATGGCATACCGCAGGCGCTCGAGGTCGCCCGCTGGAGCCAGAAGTTCCGGTATCTGTAACATGGTATTCCTCTTTTACTTCATACTTTTATTAACTTTCGCCGCCTCATCGCAGTTTTTCTGATGGTCTGCGTAGGTGCGGGCGTAGTAGTAGTGACCAGCAAGGTCCGTGACAAAGAAATAGGCGTCTTTCACCTCATCGTCGGGCTGCGGGTCAAGCGCCGCACGGATGGCCGCGATGCCGGGGTTGGAAATCGGGCCGGCGGAGAGGCCGGTGCATGCGTAGGTGTCGTAGGCTTCCAGAATGTTCTCCGGGATGCTGTCCCAGCCGCCGTAGTAGGGCGCGACCCAGTTCCAGAGGTAGTTGTTGTCGGCGTCGCTCTGGACGTAGCTGGAGGTGTTGCTCTGCAGTTTGGGGTAGGGTGAACCCTCGGCCAGACGGTTGCGGAACACCTGCGCCACATTATCGTCCTGATCGTTGCCGGCCTCCTCCTGCACGAAGGACGCCAGAGTGACCACCTCGGAGAGGGTCATCCCCTGCTTTTCCATCTCGGCATACATCTCATCGGTGATCTGCTTGTCGAAGTGAGAATAGAACGTCTCAACGTAATGATGGACGGTGTCATCCTTCAGGAAATCGTAGGTATCCGGGAAAAGATAACCCTCACACTTGAGGAAGCGATCCGGGGCGTCCTTGTCGTCGGGGACGTACTGCCAGAACCTGTACTGGCTGAAATCACCGGTGTTGGCCTCCTTGAGGAAGTCTTCGGCGCTGCACAGCCCGGCATCCTCCATTTTTTTCGCAATGGCGATGGCCGTCGTACCCTCGGGGAAGGTCAGCCGGACGCTGTCGGCTTTCGCGTAGGCGGAGAGCGCCTCGATGATGTCGTCGTAGGAGCTGCCGGGGGCGAGGTCGAACTCGCCGTATTGGAGCTTGCCTGCCGCGCCCTGTTTGCCTGCATACCAGCGGAAGACGTGGGGGTACTTGATGACGCCCGCCGTCTTGAGCTTCTGGGCGATGGCTGCCACGCCGCTGCCCTGCTGGATGCTCACACTCACCGGCTCGCCAGCGGAAGCACTGCCGTTGATCTCTTTTCGGATGGCCAGCAGACAGCCGCCCGCCGCCAGTACCAGGATCAGCAGCACGATCAGAATCATTTTCGCTGCGCCGCCTTTTCTGCTTTTTTTATGTTTTGCATCGTGTGCCATGTACACACTCCTTTACCATTCCGTTCAGCTTTCCATCATCAGCCGCATATAGCTTTCTTCCACATCGAAAGGCTCCGCGTCGAACCGTATCATGCCGTAGTCCTGCCGGGTGCCTTCGCCGAGGAAAAGGTTCTGAGCCGCGCCCACTGTGATGACGGCGCGCTCCACGATGACTTCCTTCTCCCGGGCCGCTTCCATCAGCACCTCGGCGGAGCGGTCGTCTTCGGCCATCAGCTCCACAAAATAGAGGGTGTCCTCCCGGCGGAAGTAGATGCCGTAGCCCTTCTCGCTGGACACGATGGTCGCGCCCCGGGCGTAGAGGTCGGTCAGCACGACGGCCATCTGCTCCGGCGGGAACTGGACGGTATCGGGATAGAAGCGCTCCCGCAGCTCACAGAGCTTGCGGGCCGTCACGGAGTCAAATTCCGCCTGACTCCACAAATTACGGGCCACTTCCCGGGGCAGGCAGCGGAGAGCAAAGGCCCGCTGGAAGCCCTTGCTTTCCAGCAGCACGGCCTGCTCCTGTCCGGCCGGAACGGCCACGGTGAAGCCCGCGCCCCGCAGCTTCTGCTGCGCACAGAGATAGTCCACGAGTCCTGCCAGAAGCAGGCTTCCCTGCCCGCAGAGGCCGTAGAGGTAGCTGCCGCTGCGTCCCTTGAGGGTGACGGGGACCGCCAGCGCCGCAGCGGCGATCTCGTCATTTTCCTCAGCGACGTAGATATTTTCCGCCCCGGCGAACTTTTCCAGAGCAGTCTTGATGAACTCGGCGCTGTCGCCGCGTTCTTTCTGCCACAGTGCCACGACTGCCGCCTCATCCGACGGCTGCATCAAACGATACATTGATAGTATCCCTCCCATTTTCGCGGTTATCCGAGTTCTTTTTCCGCCAGCGCCCGCACCTCGGCCTGAATATCCTCGATGGTGCGCATGGCTCCATTTTCCGTGCAATGGACGGTGGCCCAGCCCAGATGCTCTGCGCAGTACTCGGCGGCACGGCGGCTGCGGGCCAGATATTCGATGTCCTTTTCGTGGACGTCCTTCCTGCTCTCGTCGCCGTGGTAGCGGCCGGTCATGAGCTTCTGGCTCACAGCGGGGTCTACCTGTAAGTACACCACAGCGTCCGGCGCGGGCAGGCCCAGCAGCCTGTATTCGTAGTCAAAGGCCCAGCGGAGGAAATCGTCCCACTGCTCCGGCGGGAGCTTGGAGCACTGATGCACCGCGTTCGACGTGGTGTAGCGGTCGGCGATGACGATGCCGCCCGCCTCGTAGAAGCTGCCCCACTTGGTCTTATAACTGGCGTACCGGTCCACCGCATAGAAGCTGGACGCCGCATAGGGGTTGACGTCGTCGGGTTTGTCGCCGAACTGACCGGAAAGGTACATCTTCACCAGCGCACTGGAATCGCTCTCGTAGTCCGGAAAGGTGATCTCCATCACCCTTCGACCGCTCTCGGCCAGATGGGCGGCCAGCAGCTTTGCCTGGGTGGCCTTGCCGGAGCCGTCCAGCCCTTCGATGACAAGAAGCCTGCCCTTGCTCATTCTGCCTTCTCCCCTTTCAGCGCGGCGTACTGGGCGCGCACCTCAGTGGTGCGGCCGCAGCACATCTTGCCCTCCGGGCAGGGGCCGGACACGCAGGCCGGGCCGGCGGTGCGGAAGATATGGGGTGCCACCGGGTAGACCAGCCGCAGCATCTCTTCGGCCAGCTGCCGTATCTCCCACTGGGCGCGATTGCAGCAGCGCAGGTGGAAGAAGTTCTGCAGGCTGCGGGCGTTCATGGTCACCACCATCTTGGTCTCGCAGGCGTTGGGCAGCACAAAGCGGGCGTCCTCGTTGGCCTGCTTGGAAGCCTTGGCCCGGGCCTGCTTTTCGGGCAGACCTTCGGCCATCAGGCGGGCGGTGTGGCCGTCTTCCAGCTTCTGCACGAGGTCGAGGTAGCGCCTGGCGTCCTCGTTCATGCTCTCGATGAACGCCGCCTTTGCCTCGGGGATGGCCTCGATCTCGGGCGGGATGACATAGCGGAAATCGTCCAGACGGACGTACCGCTGACTCTGGACGCTGAAGGACGCGATGCGGTGGCGGGTGATCTGGGCCAGCAGGGTACGGCTGACTCCCTCGATGCCGAAGGTGAAGCTTGCGTGCTCGATGGGGCTGGCGTGGCCCAGATCGCTGAGCATGGTCAGGAAGCGGGCAGTCTTTTCCTCATCCAGCCCGTCCAGCAGGTCGGTGATGTGGGCGTCGGAGTAGCAGAGCTTCGCCGCGGCCGCCACGACCTTCTCCGGCTCCGGCGTATGTGCTATCAATCGGACAGTCATCATTTTTTCTCATTCCTCCGTCGTTATCTTCACAAGGGGCGCAAAGTTGGCCATAGTCTTCTTCACGCCCACCTTCTCGAAGCTGATCTCCACGATCTGGTCGCCGGCGGCGGGCTTGACTTTCAGCACCTTGCCGCGCCCGAAGACCTTGTGCTCCACGATGTCGCCCGGCTCATAGTGTTTGGGGCCGGTGGATGCCGCTGCCGGACGGGGCGAAGACGTCACAGCGCCGCCTGCGGGTTTGACCGGCGCTTTGGACGCTGCCGGACGGCCATAGCCCGAGCCGAAGCCGCTGCTTCCCGAACCGGAGCTGCAGCCGCCATGACCCGACGAAGCACTTCCCCGGCCCGCGTAATCGGAGCCAAAGCCTCGGCTATTGGACATTGGTGCGTTATATTCTTTATTCAGATAGCCGCTGCGGCTGCCATAGCCCGAGCCGTAACCGGAGGCCGCACGCCCCCAGCCGGAGGGGCCGGAGTATCCCGACGCACCGCCCGGCACGGTATCGCTGCCGTAACCGCTGCCCCAGCCGCCCAGACGGGAGCGCTGTTCCAGCACCGGGCTGCGGGTCTCTTCGATGTACTCCGGTTCGATCTCCCGGAGAAAGCGGCTGGGCTCGTTGCGCTGGGTGCGGCCATAGAGCATCCGGGTGACGCTGTTGGAGATGTAAAGCTCCTTCTTGGCGCGGGTAATACCCACATAGGCCAGGCGGCGTTCCTCTTCGAGGTCAGCCTCGGAATACTTGCTCATCTCACTGGGGAAGACCCCCTCTTCCATGCCAATGAGGAATACATAGGGAAACTCAAGGCCCTTGGCCGAGTGGATGGTCATCAGCACCACCTGGTCGGCGCTCTCGTTGTAGCTGTCGATGTCGCTGATGAGGGCGATGTCCTCCAGATAGCCTTCCAGCGAGGCTTCTTCGCCGTGCTGGTCGCAGTAGCTCTTGACGTTGTTGACCAGCTGACCAAGGTTCTGCAGACGGTCAGCGGCATCCTCGTGGCCCTTGGCGGCGTCGGCTTCCAGCATGGCGCGGTAGCCGGTGATCTCGATGACATCGGAAGCGAACTCATCCAGCGTCTTCGTTTCCAGCGATTCCTGCAGTTTCTGGTAGATTTCCCAGAACTTGAACAGCGGCGCGATGGCGCGGCTGAGCTTGGCGTACTGGTCGGCATGGGAGATGACATCCAGCATACTGATGCCCTGCTGAGCCGCCAAGTCCGCGATGACTTCGATGGTCGTCGCACCGATTTTGCGCGCAGGCTCGTTGATGATTCGACGAAGTCGGACATCGTCCCGGGGGTTCGCCACGATGGACATATAGGAGTGGATGTCCTTGACCTCCTTGCGGTCGTTGAAGCGCTGCCCGCCCACGATCTTATGCGGGATGCCTGCGCGGGTGAAGTA
>ENA-UERK01000946-UERK01000946.1-human-gut-metagenome-genome-assembly--contig:-NODE-946-length-23160-cov-8.376338_pt1 | contig 23160 bp, 16 predicted proteins | sample MGYA00242957_ERZ507957 | MGnify/ENA primary metagenome ERZ507957 (study PRJEB26167, sample SAMN06115538) | human gut metagenome | host: Homo sapiens | place: China:Heilongjiang | collected 2015-11-06...
TTAAGGTTTATGTTAATGGTATTAGAAGGTTAATTAGTTAAGCAATCCCCGATAGCGATATCGAGGATTATTTTTTTTATACCCATTTCCCAGAAATTAGAAGTTAGAAATTAGAAATTAGAAATTAGATTTCTTCAGAGATTAGATTTCTTCAGAAGTTAGTTTTTTTTAGAAGTTAAGGAGTTAAGAAGTTAAAGAAGTTAAGGAAGTTAAGACGATAGTCTCAGCTTCTGTAAAGCCACTTGGAGCGAGTGCTCGAACAGGAACACCGATTATAATCCATTTACAACCTATTAGCACCCTATTTTTCGTTGCCAACATCATCTATATATGCCTATTTTTTTGTGGGAATGGAATTCTGTTTTTTTCCCAGGCCTGTCTGTCTTTGTTTAGATGCTGTATTCGCCCATTAGCCATTTTAGGGCGTTGATTCTTTTGATGCCGTCGTAGTCGGCTTCGGGGTCTTCGTCTAACGTTAAAATGTACTTGGGGTATTGGTCATTGATTTGTTGCAGTGATGATAGTTCGCGCTTGAGTGTGGCTTCGTCTCTTACCGTGGCTGCCACCTGGTAATATACGATGTCGTTTTCATCGATAGCAACGAAGTCAACCTCTAAGTTGTCGATTTTTCCAATGTACACACTTTTCTGTCGGCGCAGCAGTTCGAGATACACCACGTTTTCCAACAATCGTCCAGCGTCGAATGATCGTCCGCCCAGCAACATTCTCCTTAGCCCAACATCCACGAGGTAGTATTTGCCAAGGGTTTTCAATAGTTGTTTTCCTTTCACGTTGTATCTTTTGGCCTCGTACACAAAAAAGGTTTCACACAGCGATGTGAGGTATTTTTCCACTGTTTTTTGGTCAATCTTTCTTCCGTCGGCAGTCATGATGTCGGCAATTCGTTTGGTTGACAGCATATTTCCTATGTTGTCGGCCACAAAACGAATCACGCTTTCAAGCATCATCACATCTTGTATCTTTTTTCTACTGATGATGTCTTTCATCACCACGGTATTGTACACTCCATTTAAATAGTCGGTAATGTCTTTGGGGCGATCGAGTGCCAAGGTGTAGGGAAAACTGCTTTGGGTGATATAATTCGTGTATGCTTTTTCAAGGTTATCGCTTCCGCCACAACCTTGCACATACTCCTTAAACGACAATGGGAGCATAGCTATCTCCACATACCTTCCTGAAAGCAAAGTGGCGATTTCGTTTGATAGCATATAGGCATTCGAGCCCGTAACATACAAGTCGACATTTGGCTTCAAGTTGATACTGTTGATGATGTCGGGGAAGTCCTTCACATGCTGTATTTCATCAAAGAAAATGTATGTGGGTTTGTCGGGCAATATCAGCGGTTTGATGTATTGGTGCAAGGCAAGTGGATTGCGCAGCTCGATATTGTCATAATCCTCGAAGTTGAGATACAGGATTTGTTCGGGGCTTACGCCATTGTTCAACAGCCAGTCGCGAAAGATTTCCATAATAGTGGATTTTCCGCAGCGGCGTATTCCTGTTATCACCTTTATCAACTTTTTATCTTTGAAAGCGATGAGCTTGTCGAGATAGTCTTGGCGTTCAATTCTCTCCATTGTCTTGTGCTATTTTGGTTGTTCGCCACAAATATACAAAATTTTTTAGGAATGGAATCCGAAAAGTGGGGAAAAATTGAGAGTTTTAGGAATGGAATCCGAAAACTTTTGGATTTTGGAAGTTTTAGGAATGGAATCCTATTTTTTTGTGGGAGAAGTCGGACTTGTCTGACTCGTCTGACGTGTCTGACTGGTCAGACCACCAACTCGTAGACTTGTTGACCTGTTGGCTTGTAGACTTGTTACTCGTATTGGTTTTTGCGGCGGTATTTGTTGGCTACTTGTTGGAGGAGGGCGAATTTTTCGATGCGGTGGGGTGGGTAGCCGCCTTTGGCGATGGCTTTTTTCACGTGCTTGAACCAGTTGAGCATGTCGTGCTCATCAAGGCGGTGCTTTGAGGGGCGGCGATGGTTCTCGTTCATGAATGTCATCATTTGGTCGTATTGCGCTTGCCATCTTTCGTCTTGTGTCATGATAGTGCTGATGTTATGGGTGGTGAAAATAAACCCGATTAACAGCAAGTGTGCTAATCGGGTTTGTGATCATTATAGAGTGCAAGAGGTTGTGCTACACTATCGCATTATTTTGCGATGAGGAGGTAGTAGTTCTTCTTGCCACGCTGTGCGAGGATGTATTTGCCGTTGAGCAAGTCGGCTGTGCTGATGGTAGCGTTTTGGTCGGTGAGCTTTTCCTTGTTGATGCTCACGCCGCCGCCTTGTGTCATCTTCTTCATTTCGCCCTTTGATGGGAACACGGCAGCCTCGTCGGTGAGCAGTGAGATGGCTGGAATGCCTTCTTCGAGCTTAGCCTTGCTGATTTCGAATTGTGGCACGCCTTCAAACACGCTCAAGAGGGTGCTTTCGTCGATTTTGTGAAGAATGTCGTTAGCCTTGTTGCTGAAAAGGATTTGTGAAGCCTCCACAGCCATTTCATAGTCGGCAGCAGAGTGTACCATAGTGGTGATTTCCTTTGCCAAACGCTTCTGCAATGGGCGCAAACCTGGGTCGGCAGCCTGCTCTTCTTCGAGTTTGGCGATTTCTTCCTGAGTGAGGTCGGTGAAAATCTTGATGTACTTTGCAGCATCTTCGTCGCTCACGTTCAACCAGAACTGGTAGAACTTGTAAGGAGAAGTGCGCTTAGGGTCGAGCCATACGTTGCCACCTTCGGTCTTGCCAAACTTGGTGCCGTCGGCCTTAGTGATAAGTGGGCAAGTGATAGCGAAAGCCTCGCCACCGTTCATGCGGCGGATAAGTTCGGTACCGGTGGTGATGTTGCCCCATTGGTCGCTACCGCCCATTTGCAAGCGGCAACCTTCGTGCTCGTAGAGGTAAAGGAAGTCGTAACCCTGAAGGAGCTGGTATGAAAATTCGGTGAACGACATACCGTGGTCGGCATTGGCTGCCAAACGCTTCTTCACAGAGTCCTTAGCCATCATATAGTTGACGGTGAGGTGCTTGCCCACGTCGCGGATAAATTGCAAGAAACTGTAGTTCTTCATCCAGTCGTAGTTGTTGACCAGAATTGCGGCATTAGGAGCACCGCTGTTGAAATCAAGGAATTTTTCGAGTTGCTTACGCAGGCATTCCTGATTGTGGCGAAGTGTAGCCTCGTCGATAAGCACACGCTCCTGGCTCTTCATTGAAGGGTCGCCAATCATACCGGTAGCGCCGCCGATGAGGGCGATAGGGCGATGGCCTGCACGCTGCAAGTGCTTCAGCATCATGATGCCCACGAGGTGGCCGATATGGAGAGAGTCGGCAGTAGGGTCGATACCCACGTATGCCGATGTCATTTCTTTGTTGAGTTGTTCTTCTGTGCCGGGCATCATATTGTTGATCATCCCGCGCCATTCGAGTTCTTTTACGAAATTAATTTTACCCATCGAAACTTAATTTTCTGTATAGTTGTTTTGTTACTTTATAATTTGCAATTGAAATACAAAGGTACGACTTTTTTCTAAAAGAGTGAAATTTTGCAATTTACATACGAGAAAGCCGCATAAAAATAGCGTCAGAAGTGCCGTCCACATTAATTTCTACACGAGTTTGGTGAGGGTGTAGATGTAGGTCACGCCGGTGTCGGCCACTTGCTGTAGGCGCACTCGCTTGCCGCTTTTCTCCAGAATGGTGAACTTATTGACCCGTGTCATTCCTGGCAGAGGCACGAAATACATGTTTTCTTCAGGGAAAAGCCATTGCATTTGGTCGCCGTCGTGGCTCCAGTTGCCGTAGGTGGTGGTGTAGGGGTCGTGGCGGTCGTTGGTGATGGTTACCTGCACGATTTCACCTTGAAACTGCACGGAATAGTACGAGCCAGCCGGTGGGGGCACCACGGTGCCATCTACCGTTACCGAACTGATGGTCCAGGTGCCGAACCACGAGCCTATATCGCCACCATTTTGGGTGCATGACGAAAACGCCACCGAGGCGACAAGAAGCCACAAATATGTAATAAGATGTTTCATCATTGTCCGATATTAAAGTCGCCATGGTATGATACCGACACCATGCCGCCTGTGTTGTTGCCTAAAAGTGAACCACGGTCGAAAGCGAACTGCGCCTTCAGTTCCAATCCTTTCAGCCACGATGGGTGCGCATTTGCCTCAAGCATGAAGCAGGTGGCGCGCACGCCTGTGGCGCGAGGGTGCTCAGGGGTGCCGTAAGCCTTGCGGGTGGAGAACAGCAGGCGATAGTCGTACTCGCTGCTGAGATAGCCCTTCACGCCGATGTGGAAGCCACGCACCAAGTTGTCGAGGTAGCGCATGTAGCCGTCGGTGTTGTAGATAAGGGATTTGGCAAACGGAGTGCCAATCGACATGCCACGGTTTTGGTAGCCATTGTAACTGTAGTTGTTGTAGTAGTCGTCGGAGCCTGTGGCACCGCCCTTGATGGCAGAATCCTTGTTGAGGTCTTCAGAGAAGTGGATATGGCCGCTTTGGTTGGTGAAGTCGATGTATTCCACCACCACTCCGCTCACAAAACTCTTTGTGGCGGAGCGCCATTCCAGCCCCCACAAGCCGTCGAAGCCGTTCTGCAAGCCGATGCCCGAACCGTCTTCCCAAATGGTCTGGTGATAGGCGCGGAATTTGCCCAACGCATCGTTCTCGTAGTCGAGCATAATGTCCCAACTGCCCACATGGTTGCCCTCCACATACACTTGGTCTCCAGGGTTGTCGCCACCGCTGCCAGCGATGATGCTACGGAAGAAACTTTTGAAGTTGGCAGGCATCTTCACCGTTTTGGTCAGAATGCCATTCTCGTAGATGTTTTGAGTGCCTGCAAACTGGCACGCAGCCTGTGCACCGATGGTAAACACAAACGGCTGGTCGGGGCGTGTGCGCAGACGCAGTTTCTTATAATTGAACCAATAGCCTGTGGTGAGGAAATTGTTGTAGTAGTTGTAGTGTTTTTTTAGCCAGTCGCTGTCGTCGAGGCGCTCGTAGCCCAGTTCGCCGCTAATCTGCACCCAGCCGTTGGTGAAGGGAATGTTTTGATAGTTCACAAATCCCGCTCTGACGCCTGTGCCAGGGCGTGCGTTGCCACTCATCACCAGGTCGCCGCTCGAAAGGTCAGCGCTTGCCAAGTCGGACTGTCGCGCCTTTGCGCCCACGGTGGCAAATAGGCTGCGGTATTTCACATCGGCATACAGCTGCTGCACCCATGCGTGCGCAGGGTGCTGAAGATTGCGTACAAACTTGTCGGCCGAGAGGTCGTAACGGTCGTATGATACCGAACTGGTGTAGCCTCCCCAAAATTCGGCACCGAATCCGAATGAAAAGCGGCGAGTGGTGTCGAGTTCGTGCTTTGCGGCTGCATTGAGCAGGGTGGAGTATTGCTGTGTGAGCGTTCCGCCCCGGTTGGAGTTGATGTAGTAAGGAGCGATGTCGCCCTTGCCGTAGTTTGCCGTCACTCCGCCTTCATATTCCACCTCAAATTGAGCAGAAGCCAATAAGGCTGTTGTCGCCAGCATGTAAATGATATTTACATAGCGCAAAAAAGTCATTTCGTTCGTAGTTATTTTTCAAAAGTGTTGATGTGCCGACTTTTCTTTTGGTCGGTGATTTCGTCGATGTTAATGTAGATGCCGCTTTCCTCCACTTCGCCAAACTCGTGGTTGATGGCGGTGCCGAAAAAGCGCATGGTGGGAGAGAGGTTCATGTAGGCGTTGACCAGTGGCGGAATGTTGATGCCGTGGCTGCGTATGAACTGGTTCAGGCGACGGTAGTCTTCCTTGAAGTCGTTGCCCACGAAAAAATGCTCTGTGCGCGCTGCCGGTGTGTCGGGCCGGAGCGGCTCAATCGGGGTGACCAGTGCCTTGCGGTCGGGGAAGTAGAGGCGCAGGAAGTGGAGCAGCAAGTCGCGGCACTCTCTTTGGTAGGAGGGATACATCGTCATCTTGCCCAGCAGATATTTTGCATCGGGGTGGAGAACGGTGAGTGCGCCCAAGCCGTCCCAGAGGTTGTCGAGCGCGAAAATCGACTTCGCACCCTTGTTGGCTGACTGATATTCGGGGCGAACGAACGAGCGGCCCAGTTCAATGGTGATGGGCAGGTAGTGGCTCATAAATTCGCTTGAAAACCGAAACATGTGGCTCATGGCTATGTGGGGCGTGCCGTCGGGGTCGATTACCATGTCCTTGCCAAGAATATAGCGGTAGGCACCGATGATTTCACGCTCCTGCGGATTCCACACGAATAGTTGGCGACAGGGAGTGGGCATGGTGTCGAACTCGTCGATGTCGCAACTCTTGCCAGTGCCGCCGCCACCTGCCCGGAACGAGATTTCGCGCAGTCGGCCTATCTCGCGCATGATGTTGGGCGCGCTGTGGGCATCGACAATGTAGATTTCATTGCCGGCTTTGTTGGTGCGACGCAAAAGGCGGTCGGGCGTCAGCTCGCTTTCTATCAAGCTGATGTCAACTGGGTCAATGATTCGTTGTTCTGTCATCGTCGTTGGTGTTTCAGTTTTCCTAATATATTAAAGTTTTTTATTTTCGTTTTCAGGCTTTAGCGCATAGCAGATGTCGGCTAAGCGTTGTGCCTCTTCCATGGGGTGGCTTGCGTCGAGGCTTTGCCATGCGATGGGCTTGCCCACCACCACGCGAAACCTCTTGCCCCTGCTCTTAAACATTTCGCCGGGCAAAAGTATCATTTCGAGGTTGAACTTCATGCCCAAGCGTTTGCGCCAGCGTGCCATGCGATAGAAGAAACGCGAGTTTTCGCCATCGAAATACATGGGCACGATATCGCGCTGCGAGCGTATGGCGTGCATCACCACAAATTTCTGCCACTGCAAATCGTGAATCTCGCCGTTCTTGCCCATACGCGAGCACAGTCCGGCAGGGAATGTGATCATCTGTTTCTGCCCCTGGTATTCAGTCTCGATTTCGGCGGCACGCCCACGCGATTGCCTGCCGTACTTGTTCACAGGCAGGAACACAGGTTGCAGCGGCTTCACCGCCATCAGCAAATCGTTGACTAAAAACCGAATGGCACCCTTGTAGCGGCCGCCCAGAAATGCGATGAGCGAAAGTCCGTCAAGTCCGCCCAACGGATGGTTCGACACGAAAATAAAGCGGCCCTCGGCAGGGATGCGATCGGCGTGCTCCACCTCGGTGGCGATGTCGAGGTAGTCGAGAGCCTCGTGGGCAGCCCCCACGCCATCTTTTCCGCACATGCGCTGAAGAATCTCGTTCAGTTCGCGCTGATGAATGATGCGCTCCAGCCAGCGAGTGAGCCAGCGTGGGATAAAACGATAGTAGCGAGGCAAGCGTTGCCTCACCAACTCATCTACATCTATCACCAATGGCTCGTCGTTCATTTCCAAATCCACGATTGAATAAGCAAAGTTAGTCAATAATGGGGATAATAGGAACAAGAATTTCATAAACTTTTAGAACAAATGGAAGAAAATGTGTACTTTTGTAGATGCTCATCATTGTATGATAAAAATGAACACATTATTTCTCCCTTCACAAAAGTGCCTGCGCAGTCAACTCCTGGTGGAGTTGATAGCGATGTGCATACTGTTTGCCGCCGCCATGAGCGTGTTTGGCACCAGTGGCGTGGGCTTGGCGTGTGGGCTTGGCTTGGCGTATGTGGTGCCTCGCTGGCTCTATGCCCGATTGAGCGGAGGCGAAACGCGTGGAGGAATAGTGCTGATGGTGGCAGGAATGCTGCTGGTGGTGTGGGCGTTCCGCAACATCTACGGCTGGACGCTGGCAGAGGGGCAGTCGTTTGCCGACCCTGTCTTGCGCTGCGACGACAAGGGCTACTACCTGTGGGCGCTGCATTACTACGACGGCTCGGTGCCAGAGCCCGACACAAAGTTTGTGGGCTTCCCATTGATGATATTGCTGTCGTGGAAGTTGTTGGGGCACAGTATCGTTTGGCCTATCGCCATCAATGTGATGCTTACCCTGCTCACAGTGGTGCTGACCGGGCAGACGGCAGGCAGGGCGTTGGCTGACCGTGTGCGAGCCGACCGAGGCACCTTCACATTTTTGGCAATGCTGGTCACATCATTGCTCGGATTCTTCATGAGCCATGCCGCCATGCTGCTGAAAGAGCCGCTCACCTATTTCGCGGTGGCACTGGCAGCGTATGCCATAGCCCGAATGAAAGAGATAGATGAGGATTCGCGCGGCAGCGTGTGGCACGATATTGCGCTGTTCACCATAGCGGTGGCACTGATGTCGATAGTGCGCACCAGCGTCATCTACTTCTTGGTGGCTGGCGTGATTATCACATTTTTCGACAATAAAGACATGTGGCGATATGCGTGCACGCTGCTTGGCATTGCGCTGATAGGCATGGGCTTGGGCATATATTGGTCGAATGGATTCAGCATGGAAGTGCAGATGCGCATTTTGGCAGCCACCGACACCGGAGGCGACATGATGAAAACCATCTATCAGGCACGCGGCATATATGGCGAAATGATGAGCGACTACTTCTTCCTGCCCGTATGGCAAAAACTGCTGCTCCTGCCAGTGACCTGCACACTCCAACTCTTCATTCCTTTCCCATGGGTTGACAACGAAGTGCTCGATGTGTGGTCGGTGGCAACCCGATTTCAACTCGTGTGGTATGCTGTGGCAGGCGTTTCGCTCTACTACCTTTTCGTGCTCGCGTGGAAAAAGAAAAACTTAGGTTGGTGGGCAATGTGGCCCTTCGTGTGCGCCGCCGCCGTGGCATTCACCACCAGCGGCACCGTCAGCCGCTACCTCCTCCCCTACGAACCCCTGTTCGTAACCATAGCAGTATGGGTCCTGCTCAAATACCACGAATCCACAACCCCCAACGAAGAAGACAAACAACAAAAAGGTGCCACCCCCCACAAGAAAAACTTCCGCCACTCCTTCATCCTATGGTGCGCCGCCTACGCCGCCACCGTAACTATCATCCTCACCATCTGCTACCTCACCCCCCCCTAATCCCATATCCCTATGTGAGGTGAGGATTTTCATTTCAAAAATGCATTATTTTTCTGATTTTCTGCGCCTTTTCGTAGAGAATAACTTTTTTCGTTGAACAAAAACGAAGTTTTTGTACGCAGTTATGATATTTGGGCGTATAAATTTGGAGAGACCGTATGATTGTACATCATCCAACTTTATCTTTGTGGATAAGTTTCGATACGATTTTAATGACGGCTCTTCGCCCGACTACTCAGATCCAGAAATGATACGGGCATAGTGGTGAAAGTGATCCACCTTAGTAACGTCACAACCATAGTATCAAAATAAATTTGGTGATATTAAGCCATGGAGCACTCGGAATAATTAGAGCACTTGGAACATTCAGAATAATCTGAACACTCCGAGTGCTCCAAAATCTAATTTCTAACCTCTAATTTCTAACTTCTTGTATGGGTTATTTTTTGGGGGTGAGGGTGATGAGGGGGACGAGCATTTCCTCCATGGAGATGCCGCCGTGCTGGAAGGTGTCGTTGTAGTATTGCACGTAGTGGTTGTAGTTGTTGGGGTAGGCGAAGAAGTCGCGTCCCGATGCGAAGATGTAGGTGCTCGACACGTTGAGCAGCGGCAGTCCGAAGCGTTTGGGCTGCTTGATTTCGTACACTTGGCGTGGGTTGTAACTGAGGTTCTTGCCCACTTTGTAGCGCAAGTTGGTGTTGGTGTTTTTGTCGCCAATCACCTTGATGGCGTTGTCCACTCGTGTGGTGCCGTGGTCGGTGGTGAGCACGATTTTCCAGCCATGCTCGGCTATGCGCTTGAAGATTTCCAGCACATAACTGTTTTTAAACCATGTGACGGTGAGTGAGCGATAAGCCTCGTCGGTGTAGGCAAGTTCGCGAATCATCTTACTCTCTGTGCGCGCGTGCGAAAGGATGTCCACAAAGTTGAACACTATCACGTTGAGGTCGAAATTCTTCAGTTGTGCGAAGTGCTGTACCAGGCGTTCTCCGGCGGCAGAGTCGTTAAGCTTGTTGTACGAGAATTTGCACTTGCGGCGATAGCGGTCGAGAATGGTTTGAATGAGAGGTGCCTCGTTGAGGTTTTTGCCCTCGTCCTCATCCTCGTCAACCCACAATTCGGGGAACATGCGCTCAATGTCGATAGGCATCAGTCCCGAAAAAATGGCATTGCGCGCATATTGCGTGGCGGTGGGCAGAATGGTGGTGTAGAGTTCCTCCTTCTCGATGTTGAAATAGTCGTTCAGCAAAGGGCTGATGGTGCGCCACTGGTCGAGACGGAAATTGTCGATTACGATGAAGCACACCTTTTCGCCAGCGTCGATATGCGGGAAAATCTGCGTTTTGAAAATCTCGTTGCTCATGAGCGGGTGGTCGTCGGTGGTGACCCACTTCTCATAATTGCGCTTCACCATTTTGGCGAACGCGCTGTTGGCCTCTTGCTTTTGCATACGCAGCATGTCGGCCATGCCGGTTTCGGCGTTGGAGAGCGTGAGTTCCCATCGCACCAGCGTGTTGTAGAGCTGATACCAATCGTCGATGGTTCTTGCCATGGCTATTTGCTGGCTGATGCTCATAAACTCCTGCTGATAGTCGCTCGTGGCTTTTTGCGCCACCAGCGCCTCGCTGTGCAGGTTTTTCTTGATGGAAAGCAGAATCTGCATCGGGTTCACAGGTTTAATCAGATAGTCGGCAATCTCGCTGCCGATAGCCTGATTCATGATGTTTTCCTCCTCGCTTTTCGTAATCATAATCACGGGCACATTGGGCTGCGCAATCTTGATTTGCTGCAGCGCCTCCAGTCCGCTGATGCCAGGCATATTCTCATCAAGAATGATGAGGTGGAAATTCTGCTGAGATATGGCGTCGAGTGCGTCGCGACCGTTGGTCACTGTGGTCACCTCGTAGCCTTTGTTCTGCAAAAACAGAATATGCGGTTTCAAGAGATCGATTTCGTCGTCGGCCCAGAGAATTTGTTCCTTGTTCATAATAAGTGTGTTTATTTTTTTGTTAGGATATCGATGAGTTCTGCCACGCCCTCGGTGGCTTTCTTGGCAATCACATGCACATACGATGGCACTGCGGCAGGCTTGGGGTCGATGTAATAGACCTCGGCTCCTGGAGGCGCATACTGGAGCAACGCCGCTGCGGGATACACCACCAGTGTGGTGCCGATGACCACAAACACATCAGCCTTCGAGGCAATGCGGCAAGCTGGCTCAAAGTTGGGCACAGCCTCGCCGAAAAACACGATATGCGGACGCACATGGTCGCCATAGGCATCTACGGTGTCGATGCTGGTTTCCAATCCCTTGTCCGACAGTTGGTCGCAAGGCAGCGTGTAGATGCGTTCGGGGTGCGTCATCGAGCGCACCTTCATCAACTCACCATGCAGGTGCAGCACATTTTTCGAGCCGGCACGCTCGTGCAGGTCGTCCACATTTTGCGTGATGACATTCACGTTGAAATTTTTTTCCAGTTCCACCAGTCCACGGTGTGCAGCGTTGGGCTGCGCATCGATCAGCTGCAATCGGCGCTCGTTGTAGAACTTGTGAATCAGGGCAGGGTTGCGAGCGAAGCCCTCATCGCTTGCCACGTCCATCACTTTGTAGTTTTCCCAAAGCCCACCTGCGTCGCGGAAAGTGGTGATACCGCTCTCTGCACTCATGCCCGCTCCGGTGGAGATAACCAAGTTTTTCATCTATATTAAAATTAAAAGAGTATTCTATTGGGCAAATTTAAACTTTTTTATTCAAAAAATAGCGTTCAAAACTATAAATAACTTTAACTTTGCAGATAATTTGAAATATAATAAATAGATAAAAGATTTTTTTTACGACATGGACAAACTTAGCTATGCATTAGGCCTCAGCATGGGCCAAAATTTCAAGGGTTCAGGCGTTGACAAACTCAATGCTGATGATTTCGCAGATGCACTCCGCGCAGTGTATGGCGAAGGCACTCCAGCAATGACCTATGACGAAGCCAAGCAAGTGGTGCAAGAATATTTTACCAATCTCCAAGCCAAGGCAGGCGAAATGAACGCCAAGGCAGGTAAGGAATATTTGGCAAACAACGCCAAGGAAGAGGGTGTGAAAGTGACTGAAAGCGGTCTGCAATACCTCGTGGTGAAGGAAGGCAACGGCAAGAAGCCTGGTCCAAACGACGTGGTGACCGTTCACTACACCGGCCGACTGATCGACGGCACAGTGTTCGACAGCTCTGTGGAGCGCGGCGAGCCTGCCACCTTCGCTGTGGGTCAGGTGATTCCTGGTTGGGTTGAAGGTTTGCAACTCATGAGCGAAGGCTCAGCCTACCGCCTGTTCATTCCAAGCGAACTCGCTTACGGCGAGCACGGCACTGGTCCTATCCAGCCAAACTCAACCCTCATCTTCGACGTGCAACTCCTGAAGGTGGGCAAATAATTGAAAACACAAAAACAACAATACAAACAGTTATTCTACAAAAAAATTATGAAAAAAGTTCTTTTCATTTTGGCAGCTGTTGCCCTCATGGCAAGCTGCAACAAGAAAGGTGAAGGCACTACTCCTACTGAAGACTCTTTGAGCACTGCCTACGGCACAATGGCTGGCTACGGCATCAAGATGCAGGTGAGTGGTACCCCCGACTCTGTTAACTACGACGAATTTTTGAAGGGCTTGGAAAAGGCTCTTGCAACTGAAGCCGATACTTCTGTCAACGCACGCAGCTTCCAAATGGGTGAGCAAATTGGTGCTCAACTCGGTAGCAGCTTCACAGCCATGAAGGAACAAGGCGTGAACATCAACAAGGAACTGTTCCTCGCTGAACTGAAGAAGGCTTTCAGTGAAAAGAAGGAACCAGACCAGGCTAAGATGATGAACTTGCAAATGACTCTCCAAAGCCTCATGGGCAAGGTGCAAGCTCAAGCAGCTAAGAAGAAAGCCGACGAAGGCGTGAAATATTACCAAGATGCTGAAAAGAGTGGCAACTACAAAAAGACCGCTCAAGGCGTGCTCTACAAAGTGGAAAAACCAGGTAAGGGCGTTAACTTCAAGAAGGGCGACGAAGTGATGCTCAAGTACAAGGGTATGCACATCGACGGCAGTGTGTTTGACCAAAGCTACAAGGCTGTGATGTTCCCAGTTGATGAAACACAACTCATCAAGGGCTTCGTTGACATGCTTACCAACATGAAGCCTGGCATGAAGGTGACTTGCATCATTCCTGGCAAGCTCGCTTACGGCGACCGTGGCAACCAAAACATCGCTCCAAACGAAACCCTCGTGTTTGAGATTGAAACTGGTAACCTCGCTACTGCTGCCGACAAGAAAATGGCTGGCGGCGCTCAGGCTGTTGCCGACTCTGCGAAGTGATTTTAATTTCTAACCGATATACTGCACTTCCTTTCCAGCCCTATGTGCTTTGCAATATGGTGAGCGGAGAGGAAGTGCTTATTTTTAAAGGAGAACAATGATGAAAACATTATTATTGTGGATTTGCGCGGCGGTGATGGCGGTGAGCTTCACCAGCTGTGGCAATAAGCAGACCGAAACCAAACTCGACCCCGAACTCGAAAAGCAGTTGGGCACAATCAAGACTGCCGCCGAGGAAGGCGCAGAGTTTATCGCTGCCCAAATGAAAGCCGACCCCGCATTGAAGAAAACCCAATCAGGACTGGTGTATAAGATCACCGAGCATGGCGCAGGCGACACTTTCAAGCCCACCGACGTGGTGAAGGTGGTTTACACCGGCAAGCACACCAATGGCGAGGAATTCGACTCCAGCCATGGCGAGGCGGTGGACTTCCCATTGCAGAACGTGGTGCCAGGGTTCCGTGAAATGATTACGATGATGCGCCCAGGTGCCAAAGCCTACTGCATTCTCCCAAGCGAGATTGCGTATGGCGAACGCGGCAACCAAACCATCGCGCCAAACGAGACCCTCGTGTTTGAGATCGAAACACAAGGATTGGCAAACTGATAACACTATATTAATACTTACATTTTACTTAGACTAATGAAAAAGATGATTTTGGCCATCGCTATGCTGATGGCAATGGGTATGCAAAGCGCCTCTGCCGCTACAGAAGCCGAATTCAAAGCCCAACAAGACTCGCTGAGCAAGGCTTACGGAAAATATTTCGGACTGGTGCTCGCATACATGGGTGAACAAGACAAGAAAATAAATATCGACGAATTTTTCAAGGCGTTCGACGTGGTGATGCAAGCCGACACCGCTAACCAAGGCTATATGAACGGCCTGTTTGTGGGTATGGAGCTCACCAGCAAGATGATGCAAAACAAGCTCCATAAGGGCATCACACTCGACAAGGCACTCATGGTGCAAGCGTTGAAAGACGCTGTTGCCACCAAGGGTCTTGACCAAAGCACCGTGAGCAAGGCTTACAGTGACATGGCTGTGCTGGAGCAAAACACCGAACTGATGGGCCGTGCGTTCAACCCCAAAACCATCGCCATGAAGAAGGCTGGCGAAGAATATATCGCCAAAATCATGGCTTCGGGCGAAGGCTATGTGAAAACATCCTCTGGCTTGGTTTACAAGATGGAAAAGCAAGGCAACGGCAAGTGCTATGGCGACAACGAGGATGTGCGTATGCTCTACACCGGCAAGCACGTCGACGGTTCAATCTTCGACCAAAGCCGCGACACCACATCGCTCAATTCAGGCAGAGTGGTGGAAGGCTTTAAGGAAGCGTTGATGCTCATGAGCCCAGGTGCCAAGATGATTGCCGTGCTCCCAAGCGACATCGCCTACGGCGACCAAGGCGCAGGCCGTCGCCAGAGCGGCGAATACTCCATCAACCCAGGCGAAACCCTCGTGTTTGAAATCGAAACATTCGAGCCAAAGGCAGAGGAAAAGGCCGTAGAAAAAGCCACCACTCCACAAGTGACTAAAGGCAAATCAGGTGCCAAAGCAAAAACCGTAAAAACCGGTAAAATGCCCAAACCAAAAGGCACCCAAAAGAAATAAGGCAGTAGCTGCAACAATGCACCCTACAAAAGGCACAGCACTTAGTTTTGAGCGTTGTGCCTTTTTTTGTGTCCCGATTGTAACGAAAACTAATATATGTTACGATTATTTTAACAAAGAGGAGATATAAAGAAAATATATCAATAAAATGTTAGAAAAATATTGTTTTTTGCGAAAATTTGTATAATTTTGCGTGGGTAAGAGAGATTTTATATATCCTATTATGTAATAACAACCTGTTTATTAACTAATTAAATTTTTCCTCTATGACGAAGAAGTTACTATTCTGCCTGCTCACGTGTGCGGTAGCCTTCTGGGCTAACACTGGGTGGGCGCAGTCATTTGAGCAAACGGCACAGCAACTGAAAGCCGGTTTTGAAACCAGCCCTACGGCCACTGTGACGCAAGCCACAATGACTCAGCACGACGCTGAAGCCGTAAAGGAGTTTGAAACCCAAATTGCCGTGGCAAAGGGTCTCAAACCTGCCGAGAAGCCAAGCGTCGGAAAAGAAGTGAACGCCACTGGAGAAAAAGCTATGACTCTGCTGGAGCAGAAGTTTGAGCTCGGATCCTGGCAAGTGACTAACGTAAATGGTGCACGCCGTGTGGCGAAAGCGCCATCAGCGATTCCTGATGTGCTTTACGCCGCTGAATACGACAAAGACTATCCCAAAGGCGCTATCACTGTGAGCGGCGTGGTGACCATCAAGAAGGTGGACGACACTCACGCTGTGCTCTACAACCTTTGGGGCGTACCCGACACGTTGCAATGCACCTACGACCTGAGTGCTGGCACCGTTGCCATCACACCAGCTAAAATCTACGACCATTCTACGTACGGTCCAATATGGGCTTGCTCAATGGACCTGGGGAAGAAAACCTACAGCAACACCAATCCTATTACTGGCACCATCGCTGCCGACGGCACCATCACTCTCGGTGCTTGGGGCGTGATTGTGGTAAGCGGCGAATCGAAAGGTGGCGCATTTGGCATCTATAGCCAGAGTGTGCTTAAACCCACCAACGCCACCATCAGCGAGGTGATTTACGATGGCAAGAAGGTGACCAACACCGACTCGGTGCGCACCTATCCTGTGTATCTCAACCAAACCTATGACAATGAGGTGGAAATCGTGAATTTCACCAACAATGGCGCAGTGGTGAAAATGCGCTTGAAAACCGACAAATCGACAAGCATTTCTCCACAACTTATCTTCACCAATGCTATGTATGGCCCATTCAACTGCTATCCTGCTAACTGGGCTAAGAGCAAGACTGCACAAAAAGGCAATATCAATGGTGCTGGCACCGACACCCAAATCACCTTTGGTAACTATGGTGTTTTCTGTGTGGGTTCACAATCCCTTCGCTCACTTGGTGTGCTCTCTGCCACCCTCGACTTCAATAGCGGCGTAGTCACTTATCCTACCGCCACAGCACAAGACTGGACTGGCGAAGGCACTAAGGCGTCGCCATACGTCATCACCACAGCTTCACAACTCAATGCCTTTGCCGAAGACGTAAGTGCAGGCAACGACTACAAGGATAAATATGTGAAACTGGGTGCCGACATCGACATGAGCACTTCCACACTTGCCTTCACTCCTGTGGGCACAAGCGAGGAAACTCCATTCCGTGGCTCATTCGATGGTGCCAACTACACTGTTAAGAACCTAAAAATCGCCGTTGGTGCTGAAAACTATCAAGGTCTGTTCGGTTATGCCGATAGCGTGAGCAGCATCAGCAACCTGAAGATGCTCGATGCCAACATCTCCACAGGCGGTAATTATACCGGCACCGTGGCTGGCAAGTGCTCAGGCACAATGACCAACATCACCGTAGAAGGTAGCGTAATCAAAGCCACCGACTATTGCGCGGCTGGCGTGGTGGGCTACTTCAATGGTCCAAAACTCGAAAACTGCGTGTTCACAGGTACCATCACAGGCGCTGGTGAAAATGCCGGTATCGTGGGTACTATCGCTGGTCAAGCTGTGGGTAGCCATCTGCAAGCACACGGCAGCATCACAGTCGCCGGTTTGGCTAACACAACTTGGAAATCGGTTGGTGGTATTGCAGGCACCGCACTTCCTGGCAATGACTGCCAAGCACTCATCACCGACTGCTACAGCGATATGCAACTCACCTCTAAGGTGCCATCGCCTTACGTAGGTGGTGTGGTAGGTTCTATCCTTGAAGCAACCGTACAACGCAGTTTCAACGCTGGTCCTATCAGTGCCGTGTCAGAAACCAGTGGCACCACCACCAAGGGTGCTGTTGGCGGTGTGGCAGGTAACATCTATGGCGGCGAAATGTACGACTGCTACAATGGCAACATCGTGATCAACTCGGCAGCCTCTAACAATGTGGGTGGTGTGATTGGTAATGTGGTCACTCCTGCCTACAGCATCAGTTCATCAAATCCTGAAAAGCAGTGGTTCAATCTCTCAAAGATTCAACGCTGCCTCAACTATGGCGAAGTTCGCAACCTTGCCACACGCAATTCTATGGGTGTGTATGGTACAACATATCGCGATAGCGTATTCACCAATGTGTATTACGACACCAAGATGGTGGGTGTGGTTGCTCCCGACTCTGTTAAGCACATGGAACTCACCACAGCCCAACTCACCAGCGGCAAGGCTATCGAAGGTCTTGATCCATCAGTATGGGTGTTCACCGAGGGTCTTTACCCACGCTTGAAAACCTATGCCGATACCAACGCCGCTTACATGAGCGTGGCTCCTATATTCTTCCACGAGAACGACAACGTGTCGAAAGTGCGCAACACTTTCACACTCTCTGACAAGAACAACATCATTTGGAAACTTTTCGACGGCAAGACTTTCTCCAACGAAACCACCGGTCTGAAGATTGATGGCAACACCGTGACAGTAAAGAACACTTATTCAAATGAAGTGCTTGTGGCACTCTCATCTGCGGATAAGAGCCAATTTAAGATGTATGCTCTCGCTACCGTCAACCCATCGCTCTTCAGCGGTTCGGGTACAGAGACCGACCCATATTTGATTAAGACCAAGGCCGACCTTGAGTCGCTCAACAAGGGTATTTCTGAATATGGTCAAACCTTCAAGGGCGACTTCTTCAAGCAAGTGAACGATATCGACGCAACCGGCTTCGGCGGCATTGGCATGGGCGGCAACAGCGCACGCCAACTCAACGCCACTTATGACGGCGGCGGCTTCGCAATCCACAACCTCAACATCGACGGTGTGGTTTACGGCGACGACGGCAAGGCCGACAACAAGAAATCGCTCTTGGCAGTAGCGTTTGTAGGCTTCGTAGGCGAAAACGGTACAGTGAAGAACCTCACCATGGCTGGCGACTGCTCATTCAAGGCTTACAACTACGCTTCTGGTATTGCAGCCGTGAACTATGGTCGCGTAATCAACTGTAAGAACTACGCATCTTGCGTAACTTCAACCAGTTACGCAGGTGGCGTGGTGGCTCTCAACCAGCCCGACGCACTTGTGGAAAGTTGCTACAATGCTGGTCGCATCGTAGCCGGCAGTTCTTACGCAGCCGGTATCGTGGCACAATCAGCAGGTATTGTTCAATATTGCCAAAACGATGGTTTCATCGTGGGCGACAGCATCGACGCAAGCCACAAGGCTAACGCACAGACCAACATCGCAGGTATCGTGGGCAACGCAGCCTCAAGTTGCGTGATTCGCGGCAATGTGAACACTGGTGCTGTGTACGGCACTCGTATCGTGGGTGGTATCACCGTTTCTGCCTCAATGAAGGGCACATTGGAAAACAACCTCAACTACGGTACAGTGGAACGCTACGACACCAAGAATGCTGCTCGTGGCGCTATCACAGCAAATGCTCCTGCCGCATCATACGATGTGAGCAACAACTACTACGACGGTCAAATCGGCTACTATGGTGGCGCAGCAAGTTCTACCGTGCCAAGTGCAAAGGGTGTGAACACAAGCGTGCTCACCAGTGGCAAGGCTCTTGAAGGCTTCGATGCCGACCGCTACGACTGGACCGCAGGGCTCTACCCTGTAATCAAGGCGTTCAAGAACGAGCCAGCAGCCATCGCCAACCGTAAGATGGTGGTAACATTCGCCGACGGACAGAATGCCGACGACGTATATACCGACGCTCAACTCTACAAGGCCGACGACCTGCAATGGACTCTCGCCGATGGCAAGAACTTCACCGCAGCCAATGGCGCACTGAAGGTGACCCTCACCGCCGACACCACTTCGCTCCGCGACGTGCTGACCGCTACTGTGGGCAACTACACCAAGAGCATCGCGCTCCGCGCTATGCCTAACGTGTTTGAGGGTAAAGGCACCGCCGACGACCCATTCCAAATCAAGACCAAGGACGATATGCTCAAGTTGGCTAAGTTCACCAACACCGAGGCTTATCCATTCAACGGCCGCTACTTCAAGGTGCTCAACGACATCGACTTCGGCACCACTACTTACGATTGCGTGGGCGTGGACGCTGGTAGTTTCAATGCCGACTTTGATGGCAATGGCAAGCAATTCCTCAACATCAACTGCTCTTTCGAAAAGACTGAAAGCGGCCGTGGCCTGTTCGGCAACGTAGGTCCACAAGGCGCTGTTCACGACCTGATTTTGAAGAGCGGCACCATTTCGGCATATCGCGAAAACGCTGGTATCGCTGGCAAGGTTTACGGTAAGGTTTACAACTGCGACAACTACGCCAACATCTACTCTACAAGCAGCAGTGCTGCTGGTATCGCTGGCTATGTGAAGACTGGCGGTTCGGTAGTGAACTGTAAGAACTACGGTATCGTGGATGCTAAGGGCAACTATATCGCTGGTATCGCCTACAACGTAGAAAAGAATGCATTGGTTGAAAATTGTGTGAACGACACCCTCATTGGCACCAACGCCAAGAAGAACTATGTGTCAGGTATCGCAGTTTACAACAGCGGTGTGATTCGTAACTGCGTGAACAATGGCATGATTACCGGCGCCACTTCTGTGGCTGGTATCGTGGCTTCTTCTAACGGTGGCGACTCTATCCTCTATTGCCACAATGAAGGTGAAATCATTTCCTCTGGCAGCAATGTTGGCGGTATCTTGGGTGGTAGCAAACTATCTACCACTCCAATGGTGATGATTGGCTGTTACAACACCGCTCTTATCACTGGTAAGGGTTCAATCGGTGGTGTGGCTGGCCAGCTCGCTGCTGGTTCAGAACTCATCGACTGCTACAACACAGCCGACGTGGTAAGTTCATCATCAAGCAACGTTGGTGGTGTGGCTGGTCAGCAAGGAAGCCGCAATGGCTATGTGGCACGCATGATTCGCTGCTACAACACTGGTAACGTGAGTGCAGAACGCCAATATATCGGCGGCGTGGTTGGTGACACCGACGACGGTTGCTACTACGAAGACTGCTACAACACTGGCGATGTAACCACTGGCGGCAAGTTTGCAGGTGGCTTCGCAGGTGGCATGAGCGGTACTGCTGTCAACTGCTACAACACTGGTAACGTAGAGGGTGGCGACTACGGCCTCGGCGGTTTCGCCGGCATTGGCCCTGGCACCATCATCAGTTGCTACAACCTCGGTAATGTGACCTCTACCACAACCAAGCCTAACAAGTTTGGCGTGGCTGGTGGCCTCTGGGGCTACGGACGCTGCAAGATGTATGACAGTTACAATATGGGTAAGATTTCCGCTAAGGGCTATGTAGGCGGTATTGCTGGTGGCGTGTTCGACGACTTCACTCTCGTGAACGTGTACAACGCTGGCGAAATTGCTTGCGAAGACGCTACTACCGTGGGCAATATTTCTCCTGCCTCAGACAAGGACATGACCATCACCAACGTGTATTACGACACCGACGTGAACAAGGGTATCGAAGCCACCAACGTAGATGCAAAGGCTAAGGGCGTAAGCACCCGCGACCTCGCTCTCTGCAAGGCTCTTGAAAGCGACACCGCATTCTCGATTCTCCCTGGCATGTATCCTACTCTCAAGGCTCAAGCTCAAAACGAACTCGCCAACTGGTTCGCTGCTGTGCCTGTGGTGGCTGAAGGCGAAGACTACGAGCACGTGCGCTCTGTAATCACTATCGGCACCCCTGCCGGCACCGTATGGACCACAAGCGACAACTTCGCCATCTACGGCAACCTGTTGAGTGGTAAGGCAGACGGCGAGGGTTGGGCAACCAAGACCCTTGGCGAACGCACCAAGACCTACAAGCTCTTCGTTGAGCAGCCTTCTGGCATTAATGATGTAAACACCGACGCATCAATCGTTAAGAGCCTCTACTTCACCATCAGTGGTGCAGCTCTCGGCACTCAACGTCCAACCGATGCTGGCGTATATATCGTTAAAGACATCATGAACAACGGTAAGAGTGCAGCACGCAAGATTGTGGTAAGATAATCCACCACAGTGCTCCACGCACTCCCAACATAACAGAGGGGAGCGGCTTTTGGTAAGCCGCTCCCCCTTTTTTTGCGATCTTTTAACCCAAATCGGTCATTAGGGCTTGTGGTATTTCGGAATTTTAGAAGAATGGATTTCGCTTGTCTTTTAATGAGTGATAGCGAGCTATTACGAATTAAAAACAAGCGAAAGGCATCTTATAAAAGCCGAAAGACCGCAAGAAGTAATCTATAAAATCCTTACACGGCCTAATGACCGATTTGGGTTAAAATCACGCTATAGCGTGATTTCTGTGTAATTTGGGGATTTTTTCATATATTTGTGGGGCGAACAGATTATATGAGCGGTATTTTACTTTTAAATAATTATTTCACCTATGTCGATTTTGTGTCGGCGTTAGTGACATTTGTGGTGGCTGTGTTTTTGGCGAAACTACAGGTGCCGTGTGCCGACAGCAGATGGACTCCCTTCAACCGTATGCGCTGGCTGATGGTGGGTGCCTACACCGCTCTGGGCGTGTCCAACATCATGAGCGCGCTCCAGCCCCATGAGGTGGAAACCGACATTCTCAAGGCGGCTGTGCTGATTGTGGGCATGGTGCAGGCGCTGCTGTTCACCGCCATGTGCATCACGTTCATCAATCCGCAAAAGGTGTCGATACGATGGGGACTTTACAACTGCCTGGCGATTGGCTGCGCCGCTGCGCTAATCGTGGTGGGGCACAGCGTAGGTGAATGGGAGTTTGCCGCGGTGGTGAATATCTCCACGGCGCTCTACATTGCGGAATTGGTGGTTTTCTCCTGGAAATTCTTCCATACCTACACCGAAAGCAAGCAGTGCCTGGAAAACAACTACGACGAGGACCTCTCAAGCCGACTTCGCTGGATAAAATGGTGCTTTATCTCCGCCCTTGGGGTGGGCGTGATGGCGCTGCTGATTGTGGTTTTCCCCATCGGTGATGTGGAAATGTGCTATTTCACCGTGTTCTACACGCTGTATTATGTGTATATGGGTGTGCATATCGTGAACTATCGCATCACGGCAAACTTTATCCTGAAAGTGATGACTGACGAAGAAAAGAGCGACACACAACCCTCCGAGCCAGCCACGGCACCGGAGCCAGCCCCACACGTAATACACGAGAAAACCGAAGCGATGAAACGCGCGCTCGACGAATGGGTGGCGCACCGCCGATATGTGCTCAACGATCAAACCATCGACGACATTGCCGCCGATTTGGGCTTCGACCGCTTTTTCTTCGCATGGTATTTCACCAATGAACTGCACACCACTTTCCGCACTTGGCGCACAGAACTTCGCATCAAAGAGGCGCAAAGGCTGTTGAGCGAAGAGGATGCCGCCGTGGCATCGCTCCACCTGAAAGTGGGCATTTCCGACAAGAGCAATTTCTACAAGCACTTCAAAGCCCACACCGGCATGACACCAACCGAATACAAAAAATCGGCACAAAAATAGGGGTCAATGGATAAATACTGAGGGAAAAACAAAAACATAAAAAACCACTCGCCTTCAACGAAAAACCAATCTTCAGAAATCAGTTTATCTGAAAGTGCAAATTAAAATTGCATCATAACGTAGGGACATGCCTTTGGCGAAAGCACTGAAAAACTATAAAATAGTGACTGAAGTAAAGATTTTGTGGAGGCTTGTGGCCGTTGGAAACGGCTGATTATGGTTAACTCCATGCAAGCGAATGAAGCTCCGCAGGAGCGAATGAGCGCAGCTTGG
>ENA-UERK01000951-UERK01000951.1-human-gut-metagenome-genome-assembly--contig:-NODE-951-length-23058-cov-33.258518_pt1 | contig 23058 bp, 18 predicted proteins | sample MGYA00242957_ERZ507957 | MGnify/ENA primary metagenome ERZ507957 (study PRJEB26167, sample SAMN06115538) | human gut metagenome | host: Homo sapiens | place: China:Heilongjiang | collected 2015-11-06...
TGGCAAAATCCTGAGCAACATTTTGTTGCTCAGGTGCTTATAAAAAATCTCAAATTATATGACTGCGGATTTTAGGTATATGAAAAACATTCCCATTAAGCATTCTTAATTTCGATGTCTTCCTTCACATGATTTCGTATCTTGGTAAGGAATATCTTCATGCGGTGGGCATCCTTATGATCAATGATGTCGATAAGTTCCGCCAACTCCTCACGTATCTGGGCTACCTGACCAGAGGTGTATGGATTGAAAAGGATTTCCTGCAAGAGGTAATCATCCTCATTGAGCACACCCTTGGCTATCTGCATATGACGTTTGAAAGTAGTACCCGGCGCATCCTGATGCTTCATCACTGCTGCGAAAGCAAAGGTACTCACAAAAGGAATACTCAAAGAGTAAGCCACCGTTTGGTCATGCTCATCAAAGGTGTATTCGTGCAAACTCAAACCCAACTTTTGGTACAAGTCCTTGAAGAATATCTTGCCCATGTAGTCGCCTTCCTTGATGATAACCGCATTCTCCTCTGAGAGTTGGTTCAAGTTGGCAAAGGTAGGACCAAACATAGGGTGCGTACTGACAAATCGGAATCCACTCTTCTCATAGAATGCCTGCAAACCAGTCTTTACAGAGGCTATATCACTGATGATACAGTCCTTAGAAAGATGAGGCAGAACTTCTTCGAAAGCTGGTAAAGTATATTTCACCGTCACCGCATTGATGACCAACTCCGGACGAAACATCTCTATTTCCTCCATCTTGGTAAAGCGATAGCAGTTGTAGGTAAAGCGCAAACGCTTGGCATCCTTTTCATATACCGCTACCTCATGGTCGAAGCTGAGCAGGTCGATGAAAAAACTTCCCATCTTACCTGCTCCCATAATCAAAATTCTCATCTTACTTCTGATTCAAAATCTCCAACTGCTGACGAACACTCTCCTCATGGATGTGCTCAAAGATTTGTGCTGCGAATTCTGGACTCATGCCACAGAGAGAAGCCTGCGCACCACGCTTGTCAAGAATCTCGTTGTAACGGTTGGTCTGCACGATGGTCATGTTGTGCTCCTTCTTGTAAGTACCAATCTCACGGCATACACGCATACGTTTAGCCAAAAGATCCATCAACTGGTTGTCGAGTTCATCGATCTGTCCACGCAAAGTATGCAAGCCCTCGGTAGAATAATGCTCGTCACGAACTACAAGAAGACTGAGGATATAATCGAGTACCTCTGGTGTAACTTGCTGCTTAGCATCGCTCCACGCATCGTCTGGCTGGCAGTGGCTCTCTACGATAAGGCCATCAAAGCCCAAGTCCATAGCCTGCTGGCAGAGAGGAGCAATCAAGTCGCGACGACCACCAATGTGGCTAGGGTCACAGATGATAGGCAACTGTGGTATGCGGCGATGCAACTCGATAGGAATCTGCCACATAGGGAGGTTGCGGTAAATCTTCTTGTCGAAGCTAGAGAATCCACGGTGGATAGCACCCAAGCGCTTGATACCTGCCTGATTGATGCGCTGGAGGGCACCAATCCACAACTCCAAGTCTGGATTGACTGGATTCTTCACCAACACTGGTACATCCACACCCTTCAAACTGTCAGCCAATGCCTGCATAGCAAAAGGATTTGCAGAAGTACGAGCACCTACCCAAAGAATATCGATACCATACTTCAAGGCGAGTTCCACATGCTCTGGAGTAGCCACCTCGGTAGCAACGAGCATGCCCGTCTCTTCCTTTACCTGTTTCATCCAAGGAAGTGCCTTCTCACCATTACCCTCGAAGCCTCCTGGCTTGGTACGTGGCTTCCAAACACCAGCACGGAACATGTGGCAACCTTTGGCAGCCAACTGCTTAGCGGTAGTCATAACCTGCTCTTCTGTCTCTGCCGAACATGGACCGGCGATGACGCAAGGGCGTTCCTGATCACTTGGGAAATTCAATGGTTCTAATTCTAATTCCATAGTCGTATATTTTTTGTTTTTACTTTTTTACCCTTTTATTTTTTTACTTTTGAAAGACCTTCTTGATTCTTTCGAGTGCCTCCTTCATCTTTTCGTCCTTGGCACAAAGACTGATACGGATGTATCGCTTACCATTGCTGCCAAAGATGAAACCTGGCGTGATAAAGACTCTTGCTTCATACAGTACCTTCTCGGTCAAGTCTTCTACATCGGCATATTTCTCTGGTATCTTGCCCCAAAGGAACATACCCACTTGGTTAGGATCAAACTTGCAATCAAGCACTCGCATGATTTCCTCTGCAATGTCACGGCGGCGGCGATAATTGGTGATGTTGTTCTCCTCATGCCACTCATCGGTATTGTTGAGCATTGCCTCTGCCGCTGCCAACTGGATACCACGGAAACAACCATTATCTATATTGCTCTTCACCTTAAGAATCCAAGAGATGAAAGTCTTATTGCTTGAAATCATAGCCACACGCCAACCTGGCATATTATGACTCTTGCTCAGAGAGTTGAACTCAATGCAACAATCCTTAGCACCTGGCACTTGCACGATACTCATCGGATGCTTGTTGAGAATAAGCGAATAAGGATTGTCATTCACCACTACAATGTTATGGTCTTTGGCAAACTTCACCAGTCGCTCGTAGGTTTCCATACGTGCATTTCCACCAGTCGGCATGTTAGGATAGTTGGTCCACATCAGTTTCACATGACTGAGGTCCATTTTCTCCAAGGCATCAAAGTCTGGTTGCCAATCATTATCCTCACGCAAGTCATAATAGGTAATTTTAGTACCCAATATCTTGTTGATGGCAGTATAGGTAGGATAGCCCGGATTTGGTATGAGTACCTCGTCACCAGGATTGCAGAAAGCCAAGGTGACGTGTAGAATACCTTCCTTGCTACCGATGAGAGGTTGTATCTCTGTAGCCCAGTCTAGGTCAACATCATACCAACGCTTATAAAAGCCAGCCATAGCCTTGCGCAACTCTGGGATACCCACCGTAGGTTGATACCCATGTGCACCAGGTTCATTAGCTACCTCGCAGAGTTTATCGATGGTCTGCTGAGAAGGTGGCATATCTGGACTTCCGATGGCTAGGCTGATGATGTCCATGCCCTCGGCATTCAACTTGGCAACTTCCTTCAACTTGCGGCTGAAGTAGTACTCTTGTATTTCCGTTACTCTATTAGCTGGCTGTATCATTTTCAATCGATAATTTATGATTTACAATTTATAATTTCTCCTCATATTCGCCTAAGACCTTGATTTTCCTGACGAGAGGCGTGATAGCATCAATGCTCTGACGATAGCGTGTCAAATTGTCGAACGTCAAATCCACATAGAAGAGATATTCCCACTCGTGCCCGATGTTAGGCAACGACTGGATCTTCGTCAGGTTGATGTCATAGAAACTCAAGATAGTGAGCACCTTCGAGAGCGATCCCTTGTCGTGCGAAAGACTGAAGACGATGCTCGCCTTGTTGGCTTTCTCTATCGGACGGAGCAATGCCGCTTTCTGGGGATTGCAAACCACAAGAAATCTCGTATAGTTGTGTGGATTGTCGTGTATTCCCCCTTGCAGCACCTTCATGCCATACATTTTAGCTGCATAACTAGAACAGATGGCAGCCCATCCTCTCACCTGATGTTGCGCGATGTAAGCAGCAGATCCGGCAGTATCCTCAGCTTCCACAGCCTTAAGGTCCGGATGATTTGCCAAGAACTTTCCACACTGCATCAGAGCCACAGGATGGGAATGAACCTCTTGGAGCGTACTCCAATCATCCTCGGGCAAACAACAGATACTGTGCTCGATATGGAGTTTATGCTCTCCCACTACGGTAGTGCCACTCTGACGAAGCAATTCGTAATTGTGGAGCAAGCTACCAGCAATGGTATTCTCGATGGCAGTGATTCCGATGACAGTAGGGTCACGCTTGATATTCTCAAACACTTCCTCAAAGGTTGCGCAACAAATCAACTCTATCTGCTCACCCTCGAAGTATTCATGCGCAGTAATGTCATGGAATGACCCCAACTCACCTTGTATAGCTATTCTTTTCATTGCCTTTTGGTTTATCTTTATCTCAAAGGACACATAATCAAGAGGTGTCTTACGAAAAACGGTCCTACTCTTTATAGAGCGGGACCGTTTCGATAGATTTCTTAATCTTATATCCTAAGTTGAAATTTACACGCAACTTCCCGCTTTACAATCGCTTGCAAAGTAAAAGTAAAAGCTAAAGTAGTACGCATTAAACTTCATATTCTATTTCTTTTTAGTTAATGATTTATACGCATGCAAAAGTAGTGTTTTTTTCCGACACCACCAAACAATTTGTTAGTTTTTTCGTAATTTTACTTATATTTTTCCGAAAAAGCAGGCTTTTCAACCGATTTTTATCATAAAAAACGCATTTTTCTGCGATTTTCCTTTCAAGAAAGCGGATGCGAGTTAATGACAAAGCTCTCTTCCCTCTGCCTGAAACGCACCAGAAAGTTCTTCTACCGCTTCAGGATTTTCACGGAAATATGCCTGCATGTCTTCTTCAGCATGATGTTTATCACCCATGGCATAATACACCCCGCCTCTTTCACGGTAGATTTCTGCCGCGTGAGGATTGAGTTCTAATGCAGAATTATAATAACGAATGGCATCGTCATACTTTTTCTCAGAAAAGGCTTCTCTTCCCAACAATTTGAATGCCTCCACTTTCACATCTTGATGAATATCTATCATATTTATCTTATTTATACATTTAATAATATATACAAAAGTACAGTTTTTCATCGAAACTGCCAAATTTCCGAGCCATTACTTTGTAGTTTTAAATAATATTCATACCTTTGCAGTCGAAAAGAGTCACAGACAACCTCTTTCGTGGGGGAAAGTTGTCCCTTTCAATCATTTATTAATCAAAACTGTAATAAACCAACGACATGAAAAAGTCATTATTAGTTTTCGCCGCATTGATGGTTGGTACTTTTGCCAAAGCTCAAACCAATGCACAAATCCTGTATGATTTCGGTTCTGACCGTAAGTATGTAACCCTTACTCTCGAAATGTTCAAGGCTGACAAATGGGGAAGCACCTACTTCTTCGTTGACCATGACTTCAACTACGACAAAATGGTAGTAGGAAGTAAGAATATCTCACAAGGTGGAACCTACACCGAGATTTCTCGTGCACTCAACTTCTGGCAAAACTCCAAGATGAAGAACTGGAGCTTGCACGTGGAATACAATGGTGGTATCACCAAGAACTATCCTATCAACAACGCATGGCTCTTCGGTGTGGAGTATTTCATGCACGACAAGAGTTTCAAGAACACCTTGACACTCCAGGCACTCTACAAGACTATCCGCAAGACCGACCAGAACGTGCCAATGCAGTTGACTGCTGTTTGGGGATGCAAAGACATCTTTGGATTAAAGGGATTGAACTTTAGCGGTTTCGCAGATTTCTGGTGGGAGAACCATACCAGTATGCTCGACAAGCACGGAGACGCAAAGGTTGACGAGAATGGCGAAGTCATCTACAAGAATGAGCACACCGTATTCACCACAGAGCCACAACTTTGGTACAATGTAGGTCAGCACTTCGGATGCGAGAACCTCAGTGTGGGTGGCGAGGTTGAGATCAGCCACAATTTTGGCAGCAATGCCGGATGGATGGTTCGCCCTTGCTTGGGTGTGAAATGGGACTTCTAACATCCCATACTTTTCGAGCATATACTTGATACCAATAAACGACAAAGCCTGCCAGAATCCCTTCTGACAGGCTTTTCACATAATTAGGAATCCCTATAATAGGGAAGAGAGATTATCTTATGGTCTCAGCACTTTCAAGTCGCCTGTCTTGAAAGAACCTACTCCATCTTTTTCTTTGATCAACTGACGAGTAACGCCAGACAACCTGATGTTGCCAACACCTTCAAGAGTAGCCTTTACCGACTGGCAATCCACATGAGCATCTACCTTTCCCACGCCCTCGTTGTCTATATCCAGATGACCACCCTTGAAGAGAGCGATTTGCACATTGCCTACACCTTCATTATCAATATCGACATGATCAGACTGCATATTGTCTATGCGAACATTACCAACACCTTCATTGGTAATCTCTATCTTGTTGGCAAGCAAGTTCTTGACATTTACGTTTCCAACCCCTTCATTGTCTATCTCAAACACATCGGAATTGATGGCGTTGGCATTGAAGCTTCCTACGCCTTCCAGACTCACCTTCACCAAGTCTGGCGATGTTACATACACGCGCAAGCGCTCATTGTTCTTCAACTTACTAATTCCCTTGACCCTAGAAGCAAGTCCGATAATCATCTTGTTTTCACGATAGACTACCTTTACATTTTCCATGAGTTGCTTCTTGAATTTTGGATCGCTGATTTTTGAAAAGTCCAAGCGAACATCCTGTTGGTCACCATTGGTCTGCGTATAATAGACATCTGCCACAGTCTCAATCTCAATTTCCATAAATGGCTTCACACTCAAGTCTGCTTGAGTAAATTTCAAGTCACCATTGAGAACTGTATTACCACTATTGCCACTGAAAGCACAAGATGTTGACATCATCAACAAGCCAGCAGCCAAAACTGCAGTCTTCATTTTTTTGAGAAATTCCAATCTATCCATTATATTCTTCTTTTATAGTTTGACATGATCAACAAAGACACGTCTTACGTGCTTTATTTTACCCTTTTAGACGAGAGGGGCACAACAAAAGTTGCACCCCTCTACATTATTTTTTCATAAAAATGATGATTTTTTCCATTCCTTACGCCTTCAAAGCCTCGCCAAGGATTCTCTTGGCGTTCTCCACCCTTTCTGCAGATGGCGGATTAACATCTTTCAAAGGATAGTCGATACCCAACTTCTCATATTTGTAGATGCCCATCGTATGGTAAGGCAACACATCGATACGCTGGATATTGTCGAGCGTCTTCAGAAAATCCCTCAACTGCACCAGATACTCATCCTTGTCTGTGATACCAGGAATCAGCACATGGCGAATCCATACGGGTTTCTTGATGTCGCTCAGATAACGGGCGCAATCGAGGATATTTTGGTTGGAATGACGAGTCAACTTGCGATGCTCCTCATCATCAATATGCTTGATGTCGAGCAAGATCGTATCCGTGACTTGCATCAGTCGCTCAAACTTCTCGAGGAACACACCCTTCTGAGTAAAGAGTTGTGCAGAAGTGTCGAGACAAGTATTGATTCCTCTTTGGTGTGCCTTCTCGAAAAGTTCCAAGAGGAAGTCGATTTGCAGAAGAGCCTCACCACCACTCACCGTGATGCCGCCATTATCGCCCCAATAGCTGCGGAAACGCTCTGCCTTGTCCAACAAGTCGTCAGCATACCACTCCTCTCCCACTCCCGTCTTCCAAGAATCTGGATTGTGACAGAACTGGCAGCGCATCGGACATCCCTGCAGGAAAATCAAGAACCGAATGCCCGGCCCATCTACAGAGCCGAAGCTTTCTATACTATGAATGAATCCTCTTTGCATCTGTTATTGTTTATGAAGATCATAGACACCCCACAAGGCAAAAGAGCCCATAAATAACGCAATTACACCTAAAAATATAAAAATTCCCATATCACTTTATCTTTTTGGATATTAATAAAAACACAAAACCAATCAATGTGAAGAAAAGAACCATCAAGACTCCTAATGTATAAATGCCCACAAACTTCTCTTCTACAGATCAATTTGTGGGCACTCAAATATCATGATTTGAAAAGGAGCTACTTACTCCTTACCTATCATTTAGAGCTTCTCATGAGCCTGACGAGCGATCACATCCAACTGCTGCTCACGGGTCAAGTCGATGAACTTCACGGCATAGCCACTCACACGGATGGTGAAGTTCTGGTACTCTTCCTTCTCTGGGTGCTCCATCGCATCCTTCAATTTCTCTACACCGAATACATTCACGTTCAAGTGATGAGCGCCCTGGTTGAAGTAACCATCCATCACACCTACCAAAGTATTGGCACGCTCCTCGTCATCGTGTCCAAGAGCACCTGGACTGATGGTCTGGGTATTGGAGATACCATCCAACGCATACTCGTAAGGCAACTTAGCCACAGAGTTCAAGGAAGCCAACAAGCCGTTCTTCTCAGCACCGTATGATGGGTTGGCACCTGGAGCCAAAGGAGCACCAGCAGGACGACCATCAGGCATATTGCTTGTATATTTACCATAGACCACATTGGAAGTGATGGTCAAGATAGAGGTAGTAGGCTCAGAGTCACGATAAGTATGATACTTCTTGATGAGTGACATGAAGGTCTTCAACAACCATACAGCGATCTCGTCTGCACGCTCGTCATCATTACCATAACGTGGGAAGTCACCCTCAGTCTGGAAACTCAATGGGAAACCAGTCTCGTCACGGATGATGTTCACCTTGGCATACTTGATGGCAGAGATAGAGTCAACCACGTGGCTGAAACCTGCGATACCTGTTGCGAAGGTACGACGTACATCTGTATCGATGAGCGCCATCTCCTCTGCCTCATAGAAGTACTTGTCGTGCATGTAGTGGATGAGGTTCAAGGTCTTCACATAAACACTTGCGAGCCAATCCATCATATCCATAAAACGTGGCATGAACTCCTCGTATGTCACAACATCACCCTCGATGGCACGATACTTAGGACCACACTGCTCACGAGTCTTGGAATCGACACCACCAGAGATAGCGTAGGTCAAGCACTTAGCCAAGTTGGCACGAGCACCGAAGAACTGCATCTCCTTACCAGTCTGTGTAGCAGATACACAGCAGCAGATGCTATAGTCATCACCCCATACAGGACGCATCACATCGTCATTCTCATACTGGATAGAACTTGTCTTCACTGAGATCATCGCAGCATAGTGCTTAAAGGTCTTTGGCAAGCGAGAGCTATAGAGCACGGTCAAGTTTGGCTCAGGTGAAGGACCCATGTTCTCCAAAGTATGAAGGAAACGGAAGTCATTCTTGGTCACCATAGAACGGCCGTCCTGACCCATACCACCTACCTCAAGAGTTGCCCATACAGGATCGCCAGAGAAGAGCTGGTTGTATGAAGGGATGCGGGCGAACTTCACCATACGGAACTTCATGACCAAGTGGTCGATGAGTTCCTGTGCGTCAGCCTCTGTCAAGGTACCCTCCTTGAAGTCACGCTCGAAGTAGATGTCGAGGAAGGTTGAGATACGACCTACTGACATAGCAGCACCATTCTGGGTCTTCACAGCACCGAGGTAACCGAAGTACAACCACTGAACAGCCTCACGTGCATTCTGAGCTGGCTGTGAAATATCGAAACCATAGCTAGCAGCCATCTCCTTCAAGCCCTTGAGAGCCTTGATCTGCATGGCTACCTCCTCACGAAGACGAATCACCTCGTCAATCATCTCACGGTCGCCCATCTCAGCCAAGTCCTTCTGCTTCTCGGCAATCAAGAAGTCGATACCATAGAGAGCCACACGACGATAGTCACCTACGATACGACCACGACCGTATGTATCAGGAAGACCTGTCAAGATATGGTTGTGGCGCACGTGCTTCATCTCTGGGGTGTAAGCATCGAAGACACCATCATTGTGCGTCTTGCAATAATTGTGGAAGATCTCGTGGAGCTTGGCAGATGGCTCATAGCCGTATGTAGTGCAAGCCTGCTCAGCCATCTTGATACCACCGTATGGCATAAAGGCACGCTTCAATGGCTTGTCTGTCTGAAGACCCACTACCTTCTCCAAGTCCTTGGTGCCCTCGCCGATATAGGCAGCACCGTATGCTGTCAATCCTGAAACCACCTCAGTCTCCATGTCAAGCACGCCACCCTTGGCACGCTCCTGCTTCTGGAGTTCCTTGAGCATACCCCAAAGGGTATCTGTAGCTTGGGTAGGTTCTGCCAAGAACGACTCGTCGCCGTCATAGCTGGTGTAGTTGTTCTGAATGAAGTCACGAAGATTGACCTCAGATTGCCACTTGTTTCCTTTGAAACCTCTCCATTCTGTTCTCATAATCAATTTTCCTTATATTTTAAATAGTTAATAATTATATATAATGTAATACACACTCATGGAAACAAAAAAGCCCAATCACAGATGTGACTGGGTTTTATTTCTTACAATGGCACTTTCCAAGATACGCGCCGCCCTGTTTCTTGCCAAGCCCTAAGCCTGCCAAGATAGTCATCCCGATGCCTACTACAGCTCCGATGCCCACAGCGATTGCGATTTTCTTCTTATTTGCCATCCTTTGTTTTTTTTGTTGATTTGATAGTTAGCCTCACCTCATGGAAGAAAGGAAAAATCAGAAGTATGTCTGACTCGATTCTCCAATAGGAACTGGCATAAAAAATGCAGTCCCAAGACTCCTTGAAGGTTTGGGACTGCAAAATTACAAAAATATTTCAATATAAGAGAAAGAAAACTGTTAAATTGTTCACTTTCTCTCGAAAATCCTCATTTATGAGTAGTCAATACGCTCGCTTCTCCAAGAAGATGGTACTCTTCTACTTCTTCACGAAGAACTTGATGCCTTTCACGCTTCCAGGTGCACCCTGCTCAGCACGTGGCAAATACTCGAAGGCAGAAATGGTCATCTCCTTACCCATATCCACGATGCAGAGATGTGGAAAATTGGCTCCCTTCTCTGTCAGCCAATAGGTACTCTCTTGGAGGTCGAACATCTTGTCGAGCGTAGAATTGCCCTTCTCGCTGTCGGCATAATAAGCCACCCAGTTGTTGCGGTCAATGCGATTGCCTTGTGCATCCTGGAGATATACCTCGGCGATGGCAATCTGAGAATCACCACTCTGACTGCTGTTGCACTCGAATGCGAAGTAACGTCCTGTCACAGGCTTGTCGAGCTTGATGGTCTGCCAACCATTACCAGCCTTCAAGTCACCCTTCCAAGCAGGAGTATCAGAGTTCAAGTCCATGCGATGACCAGGCTCGTTGTGCTTATTGCTCTTTTCGAGGTTCAACTTATCCAATTCCGGATGGTCTTGACAGAAGGCTGTAGGCATGACATCTGAGCCGACCTTGCCAGCCTCGCCCTTAGGTCCAACGACATCGAGTACGATGACCTCATTCTTGCCCTTCTTCAACCAGCATCCTGGCAGATACAAGGTTTGCTGAGGACCGATTTGCCAGAAACGACCCAAGGCATGACCATTGACATATACCTGTCCCTTGCCGAAAGCCTCCATATTAATAAAGGTGTCGCCCACCTTATTTATATTAAAGAAGCCACGATAGTAGCCAGCCTTTCTTTCTCCCCAAGGATCAATTTTTATAACGGCATCAGAATGAGCCTTGGCTACGACCTCTTCTAATTCCGCATCCGCCATGCTCTTGCCACTGAGTGCCTTCACTGCATTCTGATAATCATCTGGGATAGCAAGCTGCTCCCATGCAGTTGGCTTCAGAGTGATTTCTCCGTATGGGGATTGCGAAGTGATGGTCACATTACCCACAATACCTTTATAGTCCTTGATGGCACGACCAAAGTTGATGCGTCCCATGCCTTCCACTACGATAGTCAACTTGCCGCCATTTGGCATAGCTGGCAAATCGAGAGACTTCTCATTCTTCACACGGTCTATCTTACCGATGTACTTATTCTCCAAATATACCTGGGCAAAGTCATGGAATTCTCCTGTGAGAGTACTTGGCTTATCATTGGCAGGGAGAGAAACCACATACACCATCGTTCCCCAACCCATGTCATACTCCTCGAAGGTTTTGGGAGCTTGCTCGACCGTCTTCTTGGTATAACCATAAACAAGTGGCTTATACTCCGTAAACTTAAAGGTAGGCACACTGATGAGCGGCATCGGTGCCTTTGGCACAGCAGGCAACTTCTTGCCATCATTATGCTTTGCCATCATCTCTCGCAACTCGAAATATTTAGGAGTCGTATGACCATACTCATTGATAGGCGCATCATAGTCGTATGACGTAACGTCTGGTTGGAAGCCAGGAGAATTGGCACCAGCCCAATGTCCGAAGCTTGTTCCGCCATGAGTCATATAGAGGGAGAAGCTGATGCCCTTGCTGAGCATCTCGTCCATTCCTTCCACCATATCTTTGGCAGGACGAGTCTCATGACGAGCACCCCACTTGTCAAACCATCCACTCCAGAACTCAGAGCACATCTTAGGTGCATTCGGACGAACCTCACCGAGACGCTTGAACTGATTGTCGATATTGGCACCCGTACCGAAATTCATGGTCCAAGTCAAGTCATCGAGACCATTGTTGAGGAAGTTGGACGACCAGTCGCACTGGAAGAGTTCCACCTTGTCGAAGCCACTCTCCTTCACGATGTCACGGATGGCACTCACGTAGGGTTTGTCCTTGCCGTAGGAACCATACTCATTCTCCACCTGTACCATGATGATAGGACCACCATTCTGGATGGTGAGGGAAGCCAACTGCTCACCCACCTTCTTCTCAAAGATTTTCACTCTCTCCATGAAGTAAGGGTCTTTCTCACGCAACTTGATGTCCTTCTTCTTCAAGAGCCACCAAGGCAGACCGCCCATCTCCCACTCCGCACAAACGTATGGACCAGGACGCACGATGACGTACATGCCGTTCTTCTGACAGAGACGGCAGAACTCAGCCACGTCATTGTTGCCCGTAAAATCGAACTTGCCTTCCTGCTGCTCGTGGATATTCCAGAACACATAGAGGCAGACTGTATTCATGCCCAAAGCCTTGCACATCTTGATGCGATGTTCCCAGTAGGCACGAGGGATACGAGGATAATGCAACTCGGCAGCCTTCACCACGAAAGGTTTACCATTCAAGAGGAATGTCTTATCACCTGTGGTAAAAGTTCCACCTTTTTTGGCGGCCATCATCTCGGAAGGAGCGAATGTCAAGAGAGAGGCAAGAGCCAAGGTTTGGATTGTTTTTGATAATGTCATTGTATCTGAAATTGTTATTTGTTTGAGTGCAAATTTAGCGAAAAAAAATAGAAGAAATGGTTACAAATCGCTCAAAAAGGAGTAGAAAATGACTATTTTCTTCCTTTTAACCGTAATTTGCAACCATTTCGCCTACGTTCTATTATTTTTGTACAAAAGTGGTAACACTTCTTGGTATCAATTCTACACGACCGCTACATTCGCCAACGGGCATGAGACTCTCCTCGGAACGATCACTCGTGCGATATTGCATCCAATGAATATCATGGCAGTTTGACATAGCGGCATCAGCACCTTCCAAATCAAAACATACAGGTTTCATAGCCTCGGAATAATTGATAGCGACGACCACCCACTTGCCATCAGTATTTCTGTAAGCAGAGCACATCACGCCATAAGGATCATTGAATCCCTCTTCCATTTCACTGCCGTCTGCAGCAATGGCAGAGATGTCATAGCGCTGAGCACCCGGACGGATAAAGCGTGAGTAGTTACCCAATACCCATAAGAGTTTAGAGTCAACAGCCCATCCGGTTTTCCAACCATCTTGGCTATAAATACGCAAGAGTCCATCCCGGTAGTCACCACCAGCAGCACGCCACCAACTCCAACTTTCGGCATTGGCATACACCAGGTCGTGATGAATGATACGTGCCAGGTAGAGGGCAGTCTTCATAGAGAAATCATAACCGCCGCCACCACCTATTTCCTCATCATTCCCCATAATACACGTCTCGGTTTGCCAAAACTTGATACCTTTCTGCCGGCATGCCTCACGCAATTGCATACGTACCTCTCTCATATAAGGAATCGGGGTATTCGTCCAATAACTATGACCGCCTATCAAAGGAAGCACTTGTTTCTGATTGCCCAAATAAGTCTTGGTACTATCTTTAGAAAAGAACGAATTGATTTCGTAACCTCTCTGCCAATCCGTCTCATGCGTGCCCAATAAGCAACGATAATCACTTGACTCATTGACCAGGATGCGAGTCTGCATTTTATTCTTGATCAAGGCTTTGTTGAGTTCTCTCGCCACATGAGCCACTTCACGATTGGTGGCAGGACTTCCTTCTTGCTTGGGTCCCAACCAGTTCCAATGTCCATCGGGTTCGTTGATAGGACTGACATAATCGATATGGATTCCATCATGTTCCTCTATGCCTTTAAGGGAAGTAGCGATGAAGCGAGCAAAATCATCATAACAATCATCCTTCAAGTTGATGGTACCACCTCGTCCCGTATTGGTAGCCCAACCATTTTGGGTGAAATATACAGGGGCAGAGTTGCAGAAAGCCAAGAGATAAGGCACCTTACGCTGTTTCGCCATCTTGAGAAAACGTCGTTGTCCCTCCTGCTTGTTCCAGTCGTAAGTGCCATCAGCCTTCAGAAAGCATTGAGTACGAGTGCCACGCTGTATCTGCGAAGAATCACCTTGTTCCTCACTGCCCGCCCCCAAGTTGAATCGCCAGATAGACAAGCCGATACCTTTAGGCTTCCCCTGCGCATCGTTTTCCATGGAAAAGAGCCAGTCTGCAATTTTCTGTTGCTGCTTCTCAGACCAAAGTCCCAAGAATTGCATGCTCCACGCATCACTCGCTCCAAAATGTTGGATATGCTGTTCAGGGGAGTTGGCGAGGATTTTGTATCGGACGATTGGTTCCTGGGCAGCCATCAAGCCAAGGCTCGATGATGCCAACAGTGCCCATATTCCTAATTTCAAATGATTAGTGTTCATGATTGATCGTTTTTATCCCTCTTTCCACTCATTGACTGTCCCTTCCCCAGAAGAGAAGTTAGCACCGATGAGGTGAACGTTACGGCTGTCAGCCTCATACTCCTTGGCATATCCCTTGTCACGTATCTGCTGCAAGGCTGCATCAGCGGAGCCATCAAGTTTGAACTCGAAGATATAAACATCCTTCGGGGTCTCTATCACACAGTCTGCCCTACCCTTGCTTGTCTCCTTCTCATGGAAGACGGTGAAGCAACTGAGCATCCTAAGCAAGAGATAGAAGGTATATTGGAAATGACGCTCATACTCTCGCTCCGTTTTCTTGCGGCGCACGGAGTATGGGATGCTCGCCAGGAATGCCGTCATGCCTTCCATAAAAGCCTCCAGCTCGCCACGCTTCAACTTATGCACGGAGTCGATGAGCCACGAGGTGGAGTCTTCCTTGGTCTTCAGATAATTGTTCGCCAATATCGTAAGAAGACCTTCCCTCACCTCATTGTTAGGAATATCGAGAAGATAAGACTCCGTGTCACGTTCATACCCCTTGATGGTAAGATAACCGCTCTGGTATATCATCGGAAGAGGCATCTCCACATCAGCCTTATAATCATCAAACTGTGGGGCTGCATAATATTTACCAATCAACTCATTCAAGTTTTGGTCGAAATGATTAAGCAAGCGAACGAGATACGTTGGTGTACCACTTTTGAACCAGTAACTTCCCAAGTCCATTTGGTCGAAAGCATTCAAAATACTGAAAGGATTAAAGATGTCTGTCATCCTCTTACTGAAATGGTAACCATCATATTTTCGCTTCAGCAACTCCAGCATTCCCTCTACAGAGCACTCATATTCCTCAGCAAACTCCTTGATAGGTTCAGAGAAATATTTCACCAATTCCTTCTGGGTAATGCCACAAATAGCTTCAAATTCACGGTTCAAACTGATGTCCTTTGGCTGGTTGAAGCCACTGAACATACTGATTTGTGAGAACTTGGTGACACCGGTGAGGAAGACAAAGCGCAAGTCGGCATCAGCGCCCTTCAATGTGGCATAGAACGACTTCAAGATATTGCGGTGCTTTTCCTCCAGTGTCATTGTCTTGCCTAAGTGCTCGACATGGAAATCCATATCCAATACATCCAATATTGGCTTGTCATATTCATCGATGAGGACGACGGCTCCCAAGCCTGTCTGTTCATGTGCTGCATGGAGTATCTTTTGGAATCTCTGAGCCAAATCGGGATTGTCATTTACTAATCCGTACAGTTTCTCCCAATCAGACAACTTATCTTTAATGCCTGCCTCTAGGGTTCCATCGTTCAGGTAGTTACCCGTATTGAAATCCAGATGGAACACTGGGTATTGCTTCCACTCTTGCTCTAATGCATCAATGGCAAGTCCCTTAAACAGTTCCTTCCTGCCCTGGAAGTATGCCTCCAAGGTAGAGAGGAGTAGGCTCTTTCCGAATCGTCGAGGACGACCCAGAAAATAGACTTTGCCATTATTTACCAGGCGATACACCAACTCTGTCTTATCTACATAGACAAAACCGCCATTGATGATTTGTTCAAAAGTCTGTATTCCAATAGGATATTTCATGCTAACATTCTCCTTTTATAATATATTGCTGCAAATTTACGTATTTTATTCCAAATATGGATGTTTTTTGATAAAATTCAGCATTATTCATTTATCAAATCAAAAATCTTAGTCTTGTTGCCTATTTAACTCGAATTCGATTTCTTCAATGGTTGGCAAAGAAGATTTCCACTTGTCTTTGATGTCATCTTGAAGTTCTGTTTCCCATGATACAACACCCATTGTTTTGTTGTATCCTTCCATAGAATAGCGGGCAACAGTTTCATCCTTACTTTTGACAAGTAAAAGACCGATAGTTCGGTTGTCTTGAGGTTGCTTCAGTGTTCCATCAACAACACTTTGGTACATACCCAGCAACCCCATCATGCCAGGCTCAAAATCATCGGCTTTCAATTCAATAACGACATAGCACCGCAAGCGTAAATGATAGAACAACATATCAAGATAGAAGTCGTTACCTCCAAGCTCCAGATGCACTTGACGACCAACGAAAGCAAAGCCCTGTCCTAATTCAAGAAGGAAATTCGTAATATGAGATGCCAATCTATCTTCAATATCCTTCTCACGACTATGGCTGTCAGAACCAGTGAAGTCGAGCAGATATGGATCCTTGAACATTTGTTGCACCATGTCACTCTCACTATTGGGCATGGTCAGTTCAAAATTGGAGGGAGATTTTCCTTTTCTTTCCAATGTATAAGCCTCTATTTGTAAATCAAGTATGCTTTGACTCCATCCATATTTGAGTGCTCCCCACGCATACAACAACCGTCTGTTGGGTTCTTTTATTTTTTTCATCAAGGTAATATTGTGACGCCACGGCAACTTCGAGATGATGTTGACAACAGTCTCCTCCTTGGGCCATTGCTCTGCAAATTGTCGCATATACTTGAGATTACGTGGAGAAAATCCATGTACTTCAGGGAACTTATTCTTGATGTCATTTGATAAGCGGTCTATCACTTTGGCTCCCCATCCCTCTTGTTTTTGGCGACGAAGGATTTCCTTACCAATGTGATAATACATCATCGTCATTTGCACATTGGCTGTCCACATGATATTTTGGCGACTAGCAGCGATGGTATTTCTTATCTCAGAGAAAAAATCATCATACCAGTTAGGAAGCTGTAAACTGGCTACTGGAGTGGGAAAGAACACTCCTTTAACTTCCTTATCCAACCGTCCTTCACGTTTATCGTTTTCTTTCATAACAAACTGTTTTTAGAAACTCAATTTATCTAAAGCGTACTTGAAAATTCAAATCAATATAATAATGACCATTATTTTCGTAAACATAGCCGAAATCACCTTTTTTTGACTTTTTCGCTCCTGATTTACCATTTTTATAAATACAAGCGTTCACCTCATTTTCAGACAATGTTTTACCTTCTAGATATGCGTTAGCCTTAGTCAAGGCCAAATCCTTGCCCATACCTCGGTCTGGTCTATCTAAATATGTATTCTCAAACAGATAGTTTCCAAAAATATCATCAGACATCGCACGGTAGTATAGCATATCACCACTTTTACTAACGTCTATATATCCACCTGTCAACTTTTTCCGCCCGTTCCATACAGATGATGCCGTCATACCTGCGAACGAAGCAAAGAGGAAGTCTTTGAATTTAGCTGGATAGAATATTTGAGGATTTTTCATGTGGATTGGATTCAGCTCTATGACCTTATTGCAAACCTTTTTCACATCAGAGCCACAAGTTCCATAATACAGCGCATGAGCTAAAACCGCAGTACTTAAAATCTCTTCCATTCGTGAATCAACAATAGCAATGTTTTGCTCAAAAGTCTCATTTCGACAACCAACATACTTTAGAGAATAATTCTTTCTGATTTCATCCATAATAGAAAGGAATGTATCTTTAGAATTGATTTGATACATACCCACTTCATCACAACCAAGCACCTCAAAAGTGAAGCCTGAAGTTTGAGAACAATTAAACAAGGTTGCAGAACTGCCTATGTGAGATTTTATAGAAAAACCTTCTGTAGCTCTTGCATGATCACGAGAATCCTCACTGGTAACAATCACATCAGTTTTGACACCATACTTTTCTTTTGCTTTTGATGAAAGATTCGCTTTTGGCGAGTCTAGCCCAAGAGTCACCAAATACTCCTGCACATCAGCGATACTAGCAACTCGACTAGTTGAAAGTGTCTTGATATGATCATAAAGCAACTGTGCATATTCTGATAGCTCAGGCGCAGTAACAATGCGAATGGCACTTCCATCCTTTAAAGCCTTGACATAAGCAATGTTATCTTCAATAAATCTTTCGAAAATCAAAATTTTGTCAGGTTCATCCCTAATAATATTTACTATGTCCAAGTAAATAGTTTCGTCCTTGATTAGTTCGGAAGTAGCTCCATATATACGCCCATCACCTAGCAAACGCAAAAATACGTATGCCTCAGTCCACTCGCCTCTATTAAATTGCCATACCGCCATTATATAATATTTTTATCTGTTAATGATTTAAGTAATTCCCTTGCCGTTGCTTGGATAGCAGGAACAGCGACACTGTTTCCGAACTGCTTATAAGCAGAAGCATCAGACACTACAATTCTAAAATTGTCAGGATAACCTTGGAGTCTTGCCCACTCTCTTGGGGTCATTTTTCTCCACCCCTGTTTATTCACCTCACCTTTTATTCTTGTTGTCGGGGTTAAATCTTTCTGTCGAAAGTCTATGACAAGATTGCTTTCGCGTCCCATTCCACCGACCACAATAGCATGGGCAATACCATCGTCTGGAATAATATCATATCCAAAGCCATGCCCCTTAGCTTCATGACGTGCCTTATGACGAATGAGCGTATCTATATACGTTGTCGAAAGATAATATTTAGCAGGAACAGGCTTTTCTTCTCGTACATCAATCCATTTCTTTGTAACTTTCTTTTGTTCTGGATAAGAGAAATCATCCTTACCTATTCCAAGATCTTTTCGGAATCCCACTATATATATTCTTTCTCTATGTTGAGGCACTCCAAAATACATAGCATTAACTATCTCTGGATCTGGCACGATATACCCGACCTCATCCAAAGTTCGCAAAATGGTCTTAAATGTTCTTCCCTTATCATGGGATACCAATCCCTTCACATTCTCCAAAAAAAAAGCCTTAGGTTGATATCTTCTGAGGATTTCAGCAACATCAAAGAACAATGTACCCCTAGTCTCATCTGCAAATCCCAATCGCTTACCTGCGAGAGAAAACGCTTGACACGGGAAACCTGCACAAAGAACATCAAAATCTTTTGGTATTTTATTTTTCGTACTTTCCTTAGTTATATCACCAAAAGGAACATCACCATAATTTGCATAGTACGTTTTTTTCGCTTGTTCGTCTAGTTCCGAAGAGAAAACGCATTGCCCTCCAAGGTTTTGAAGTGCCATACGAAATCCTCCAATACCAGCAAACAAGTCGATAAAAGTAAACTTTGGTTCCTTAGGAGCTTGAAATGGTGCCTTAAACAAATCTGGGAATAGATATGCTTGGCAAACTGTCGGTGAATCAGAGAAGCCAACGAAATCATTTGATAGTTGCCCTTTCTCCCCACTAACAAACTTATACCATAAATCGAGAAGCGTCTTAGCCTTCAATTCATACGGCAGCGTTATATTCGAGTCTCTTAATTGTAAAAAATGAGTTACGATAGCTGCTTGTTCGATGAATGGAATGACATTTCCATCTTCGTCAAGCGACTCCTCTCCAAATAATTGCACTTTATCTGCTCGCTTCTTACAGAAATCGAACAATGAGAATGTATTTATATTTCGTGACATTATGTTTTTATTTTCCTTTGAACTGAATATTTCTGCAAAGGTACACTTTTATTCAGACACGACCAAAGAAAAAGAAAATAAATTTCAAAAAAGGAAGACAACTTTATTTCCATATTGAGCTTAGATCATGTAAGCACCATGTAACTGAGTTGGATTGGTATGATCATTCCAACCACGTGGTTGAAATGGTCATACCTGAGAATCAGTCACTTATTGACCTCTAAGTCCCAGCTATCCAATATTTTAGGATAGTCCAAAGAGAAAGGGATAATTCGGCAAGAAGCCAACTTGTAGAAAAATTCAACTAGTTGGATTCTGAATTTAAACAAAACATTTGCCACCCCTATTTCTCTTTCATCTCCCCTACCTCCTTCCACTTCCGCTTCATATCATGAAATGCCTGGAGACAGCCATGCTCGAAGATGGGGCGGTCCTCGGGATTGGCGGCTAAAGCATCCGCATCCATCTCATCCATCACACGACAGAGAATCTTAAACTTCTCTTCATCCGTGGATGCCTGACTCAACATCAAGCGAAGAAATTGATGAACTTGCGCCAAGAGCAAAACTTTACTAATATAATATATTGCTGCAAATTTACGTATTTTATTTCAAATATGGATGTTTTTTGAGAAAAATTCAAAACAGGTTTTCTTCTTGTTTCTTCAACTCTTCGTTTTCCTCAAACTCCTCTATCCATTCCTTTACCTTGGCTTGCAGCAATGCTTTGTCAGGAAGGTAGAGTTGGTAAGCAGCAGCATAGACGTTTGCATCTTTTGGCAGAGTGAGTTCCACCAAAGCATCTTTTTTTTCTTTGCAGAGCAAGATACCGATGGTTGGCTTCTCGAAGTCCTGCTTTACATATCGATCGAAATAGTTGACATACATCTGCATTTGTCCGAGGTCTTGGTGAGTAAGCTTGTCTATCTTCAGGTCGATGAGGACATAACACTGCAACAGACGGTTATAGAGCACCAAATCAACATAGTAGTTGTCTTCATCGAATGTGAAGCGTTTCTGTCTGGCCTCGAAAAGGAAGCCTTTTCCATGGTCTGTCCTTCATTGGCAAGGCGCATTACTTCAGTCTTGTTACGGCTAAGGGCAAGACGTTCGTAAAGACTGGAGGCATACTGACGTTGAAGCTGTCGCACGCTCCAATTTTGCTTCTGACATTCGATTTCATAGAAGTTACGTTCATCAATATTTTCGATACGCATAAGAACCAAGTAATGTGACCATGAAAGTGTAAAACTTGGGATGTTATTTTGAATTTGACAAACAGTGTCTGTCAAATTACCATATAGAACTGTCTTATCTGTCTGAGGTTAGAATAAGACCATCCGTTTCCATACTTAGCACAAAGCTGTTCAGAAAGTTGCTTAAGTACTTTCTTTCCGTATGCAGCACGTTCATAGCCATTCTGCTCATCTTCACCAATGTACCCGCCTATCCATAATAGGTATATACCATTGCTGTGTTGATGTCTGTCTTTACTTGCTTCCTAGATTTTTCAATTAGTAAAAATACATCAAAACATCATAATATACTACAAAATAATATCAGATTCACTTTTAATTCAATATCTTTGCAGAAAATTGAAACATATTGCGATGATATTTACAAGTACACTTATATTGAATAAAACAAGATGTAATGTGCCCCATTACATCTACCATTGCTGTTTTCGAAAATAATATGTTATTTCTACTTCAGACAACATATTATTAACGAATTAAAAATTACATGGGTTTAATCATATTATATTTTTTAGGTGCTCTGTCACTATCCTTTTTATGCTCCGTCCTAGAGGCGGTGCTACTTTCCACTCCAATGTCGTTTATCTCGATGAAGGAGAATCAAGGCAATAAAACTGCCTCGTTGATGAAACAGTACAAAAACAACGTAGATCGTCCTGTGGGTGCCATTCTTTCGCTCAACACCATCGCTCACACCATTGGTTCTGCCGGCGTGGGTGCCGAGTCTATCAAGCTCTTCGGCGAAGAATACTTCGGAATCATCTCAGCCATTCTCACCCTGCTGATTCTGGTGCTTTCAGAAATCATCCCGAAGACCATCGGTGCTTCCTACTGGCGCTCGCTGGCAATGACATCCACCAAGATAATCAGGGTACTCATCTTCATCACCTACCCGCTGGTTTTGCTCTCAGAACTCATCACAAAGGTATTCACCCCTAAGAGCCACCAGGCTTCCATGAGCCGCGAAGAGGTTTCTGCCATGGTAGATGTAGGAACCACAGAAGGCATCTTCCGTGAATCGGAAAGCAAGATTATCAAAAGCTGCATCCGTCTGGCGGGTGTAAAGGCTAAGGAAGTGATGACTCCATCCATCGTGGTAGAATCTGCCAACATGAACCAAACCATCAAAGAGTTCTATGAACAGCAGAAATGGAATTTCTCGCGCATTCCCGTATATGATAGCAGTAAGGAATACATCAAGGGATACGTGCTGAAAGACATGGTCCTCAAATCGCTGTCAGACGATGAGTTCCAGACCAAACTTTCCGACCTGATGCGCCCTATCCTATCCTTCAACGAGGATGAGTCACTATATCAGATATGGGAAAAAATGCTGGAAAAACGAGAACACATCTCTATCATTGTAGATGAATACGGTGTTCTGCGTGGCGTGGTTTCCATGGAAGATGTAATCGAGACGATGACGGGCGTGGAAATCGTTGATGAAGACGACGTTGCCGTAGATATGCAGGTACTTGCCAGGGAGAAATCACGCATGATGCTACAGAAGTAAAAGGCGGATATTTGCCCGATGGGGTAAACATTCCCTCTGCCCCACTCCATTGCTTGAGTTCAGGGATTACAAAAGGTTTTGAGTAACTCAAAACATACCTTGCTGTGTCTTTATGGACACAATATTTTGGCAAGAAAAAATCTAATACCATGATTCCTAAGACATCACCAAATTTTTGAGAGCTTTTTTGTGTTAAAATAAGCAAAATAGCCCCCAGAAAG
>ENA-UERK01000959-UERK01000959.1-human-gut-metagenome-genome-assembly--contig:-NODE-959-length-22944-cov-7.740150_pt1 | contig 22944 bp, 19 predicted proteins | sample MGYA00242957_ERZ507957 | MGnify/ENA primary metagenome ERZ507957 (study PRJEB26167, sample SAMN06115538) | human gut metagenome | host: Homo sapiens | place: China:Heilongjiang | collected 2015-11-06...
AAAATGCGCATATCTACCCATCCACTAACCTTTTCTGAATACGCCTTTACTCAGGTCTATAAGAGATATCAAGAAAAGAACCCTCAGTTCTCACTGGTTCAGCAACCTATTTCACAAAGCTCATATGATGTCAAGGTTGGTCTTTCTGACATCGGGATATCCATGTGTACCTCAAGTTCACAGAAAACCATTAGACACCTTATGAAAAATTACGATCTTGAGTACACGCCGTTGGCACTCCTTCCTATGGTAGTACTAATTGGCAGCAGGCATCCACTTGCCTTATCCGGGCAGAAAGCTGTCTCACTGAAAGCCTTAGGTAAATATACTTTTGCCGCAGGAGAAAACCAAATAGATATTCCAGAATTGCTTTCTGTCCTGAAAATACCTAGCTTTATTCTTAATAGTGTTCAGATAGACGGCAAGGATGCGCTATTAAACTTTTTGATTGAAACTGAATGCTACTGTCTGATCCCCTCTGCAGAATCATGCACCGTGCCATTGAATCGTTTTGGCTGTAAGCCGGTTGTAACACTACCTATTGTGGAAAAGGACCGATATTTTGAGATTGGATGGTTTAAACAAAAAAATAAACTTTTGATGCCATGTTGCCAAGAGTTTGTTTCGGAACTATCAAGCTTGTTACAGAAGAATTGAACATCTGGAAGGGGTTGTTTTTGGAAATACAGCCATGAACAAAACTCAAAAGCTGAGCAATACCAATGTTTTCCGATTGGACCGTCGTTTGCTCGAAAGACCTTGTAGGCCAACTATGAAAGGGAGGGTATTCCAGTATGTACAAGGTAGATCTCAACAGCGACCTCGGCGAGAGCTTCGGCGCGTATACCATCGGGCTCGACAACGAGGTCATCGCGCATGTTTCCTCTGTCAATGTTGCCTGTGGCTATCACGCAGGAGATCCGTTGGTGATGGAAAAGACCGTTGCCGCAGCCAAGGCGGCAGGCGTCGCCGTCGGCGCACACCCGGGCTTCCCCGATCTGATGGGCTTTGGCCGCAGGAACATGGTCGTCTCGCCCAAGGAGGTCAAGGCATATGTCAAGTATCAGTTCGGTGCGCTGATGGCCTTCGCTGCGGCAGAGGGTATCAGGCTCCAGCACTGCAAGCCCCATGGCGCTCTCTACAACATGGCTGGTAAAGACATGGATCTGGCACTTGCCATCGCCGAGGCGATGGCTGAGGTAGACCAGAACATTATCCTGCTTGGCCTTGCCAACAGCAAGATGATTGATGCAGGCAAGCAGTTGGGCTTGCGCGTTGCAAACGAGGTCTTTGCCGACCGCGCCTATCAGGCTGACGGCTCGCTTGTGCCACGCAAGCTGCCCGGCGCCGTCATCCACGATAAGGACGAGGCCATCGTGCGCACCGTCCGCATGGTCACCGAGGGCAAGGTCACGGCCATCACCGGCGAGGAGGTCGAAATTGCGGCACACTCCATCTGTGTCCACGGTGACAATCCTTCGGCCGTCGAATTCGTCAAAAATATCCGCACGCAGCTCACCGCCCGTGGCGTGGAGATTGCCCCCATCCGGGAGATCGTATAAAAAGAGCATCGTTTCCAGCTGTTCCGTTCTGCAAAGACCAACACCCCAAATCTGCCGCACCGCGGCAATATTTTATGAGGATGATTATGAGTAACGAAACTACCCAGAAGCGCTCACTGTCCGTCAGCCTTGGTGCAGCCTTTCTGATGGCGACATCCGCCATCGGCCCCGGCTTTATGACCCAGATCTCGCAATTCACCGCAAAGTATCTTTCTTCTTTCGCTTTTGTCATCGTCTACGTCATCATCATGGATATGATCGCGCAGACCAATGTATGGTCTATCGTTGGCGTTTCCGGCCTGCGCGGTCAGGAGATTGCCAATAAGGTCCTTCCCGGTCTCGGCTATCTGCTTGTCGTGCTTGTTGTGCTTGGCGGTCTTGTGTTCAATATCGGAAATATAGGCGGCGTGTCACTCGGTTTCAATGCCATGATCGACATTCCCGAAAAGGCCGGCGTCATCATCGGTGGCGTGCTTGCCATCTGCATTTTCCTTTCCAAGAAGGCAAACGACATAGTTGGCAGGGTCGCCCAGATCCTCGGCGGCATTATTATCGTCGTCATGCTGGTCGTAGCGTTTATGGCCAAGCCCCCCGTCGGCGATGCGGTTGTCCATATCTTTACCCCCGAGAATCCCAGAGAGCTTATCCCCGTCATGGTCACGCTGCTCGGCGGCTCCTGCGGCGGGTACATTACCTTCTCGGGCGCACACAAGCTGCTTGACGCGGGTTGGGGCGGCAAGCCGGAAGAAGTCAAGCACTTCCGCAAGTCCGTCCTGACCGGCATCTGTGTCTCGAGCAGCGTTCGTATCCTGCTGTTCCTGTGCGTGCTCGGCGTCTGCACGGCCGGTACGGTCGTTGTGGTTGAAAACGTCGCGGCTGTCACCGGCGCTGCCAACCCCGCAGCCGAGGCCTTCCGCCTTGCTGCCGGCGACATCGGCTACCGTCTCTTCGGTCTCGCGCTATTCTCCGCCGGTATCACCTCCGTCATCGGCGCGGCCTACACCTCCGTCTCCTTCCTCAAGCCTGTTCACCCCTTCATCGCCAAGAACGACAAGTGGTTCATCGTCGGTTTCATCGCTTTCTCCACGCTCGTTATGGCGATTCTCGGCGGCGCGAAGCGAATGGTCATCCTGGCCGGTGCGCTCAACGGTCTGATCCTGCCGATCTCGCTGTGCTGTGTGCTGCTCGGCTGCCACAAGAAGTCCATCGTCGGCGAGTACAAGCACCCCGTGTGGCTACAGGTCCTTGGCTGGTGCGTGGTCGGTGTCGCAGGCTACCTTGCTGTCACGGCGCTGCCCAACCTTACCAAACTCTTCGCGTAACGAACCTACACCATTCTGCGAGCCGGTCTGTTCCGCAGGCCGGCTCCGCTTGAAAGGAGAACGATATGTCCGACGTTAGATTCCTGCTCAGCGGTGACTCAGCCGTAACCGTGGAATTCGGCAACGAAATCAGTGAGCACATCAACGCGCAGATTCGCGCGTTCAGCATCGCGCTCACCGAGAGCAAACTCTCCGGGATCGTGGAACTCGTGCCGACCTACCGCTCGCTGATGGTTCACTACGACCCTGAGGTCATTCCCTACGTTGCGCTCGTCAAAAAGCTCAAGGGCCTGATCAATCAGCTTGACCACATCCGAATTCCGCCAAGCGATGTGTTGGAGATCCCCGTGCTCTACGGCGGGGAGGAAATGGGCCCCGACCTCGGCTTTGTTGCCGAACACAGTCATAAAACGCCTGAGGAGGTCATCCGGATTCACACCTCCACGGAATATCTCATCTATATGCTGGGCTTTACCCCCGGTTTCACCTATCTTGGCGGCATGAGCGAGGAAATTGCCGCGCCGCGCCTTGCCCAACCTCGTGTCAGGATTCCCGCCGGCAGCGTCGGCATCGCCGGCAGCCAGACGGGCGTATATCCCATCGACTCCCCGGGCGGCTGGCAGCTTATCGGCCGTACACCCGTGCGCATGTACGACCCTGACCGTGCCGTTCCCATCCTGCCCAAGGCAGGCCAGTACATCAAATTCTACGCCATCGACCAGGCAGAATTTGACCGTATCGCCGCGCTGGAGGCTTCCGGTGGATATACGGTCCACACCTACCCGAGAAAGGAGACGGAGCAGGCATGAGCATCACCATTCTCAGCCCCGGCATGCTCACCAGCGTGCAGGATCTCGGCCGCATCGGCTACCAACAGTACGGTGTGTCCGTCTCCGGCGTGATGGATCCGCGCAGCGCGTCTATCGCCAACATCCTCGTCGACAATGATGAGGGCGAGGCCGTGCTCGAATGCACGATGATGGGCCCCCACATCCGCTTTGATGCGCCCAACATCATCGCCATCACCGGCGGCGACCTCGGCGCAACGCTCGACGGTCAGAGCATCGACACCTACCGCGCCGTTCCCGTGAACGCGGGTCAGACGCTGCGCTTCACCATGCTGCGCACCGGCTGCCGCACTTTCGTGGCATTCGCGGGCGGACTCGATATCCCCACGGTCATGGGCAGTTGCTCAACGGACATGAAAGCGAAGATCGGCGGCTATCAGGGCCGCAGGCTGCAAAAGGACGATGTCATCGCCTTCCGCGCGCCCAGAACCGACCTCAAGAACCTCAGCTTGCGCCACATTTCACCTGAGTTCGCGCCGCGCGCAGAGTATAAGCTGCGCGTCGTGCTCGGCCCGCAGGACGACGCCTTTACCGAGCTTGGCATTATGACCTTTCTCAGCAGCGTTTACACCTTTACGCCGGAGTTCGACCGCATGGGCTGCCGCCTTGACGGCGAACCGATCGAACACATCAAGGACGGCAACATCATCTCCGACGGCATTGCCTTCGGCGCGATTCAGGTGCCGTCGGCGGGCAAGCCGATCATCATGCTGGCCGACCGCCAGACCACCGGCGGCTACACGAAGATCGCCAACGTCATCTCCGCGGACTTCCGCATCCTCGCCCAACTCAAAATGGGCGACAGGGTGCGCTTTGAAAAGGTGTCCATCACTGACGCACAGGAGGCGCTGCTTGCCCAGCGCGCTATGCTGCGCTGCCTGCGCAGCGCCATGAATCGCTGACACAGCCCTAAAACGCAAAAAAATAATAGTAATAGGAGGAACGACACATGGCCTTTGACATTACCCCTTATATCGATAAGAAGCCGGGCGAGATTCGCAAGCTCATCCGCGAGGGTGTCATCGACTTTCCAACCGCCGGTATGTGTCGCGGCTACGCACAGGCCAACCTTATCATCCTTCCGCCGGAATACGCGGGAGATTTTGAGGAATTTGCCAAGCGCAACCCCTTCCCCTGCCCGATCCTTGAGATCATCCGGGGTACGCCCGAGACGCACGACATAGGCGAAGGCGGCAACATCTGCACCGACATTCCCAAGTATCGCATCTACCGCGATGGCAAGTGGGATGGCAAGGAGCTGACCGATGTGCGCGACTACTGGAAAGAGGGCTATGTCGGCTTCCTGATCGGCTGTTCATTCTCGTTCGAGGAAACGCTCATGCGCGAGGGTATCGAGATCCGCCACATCGCGCAGGGTCGCAATGTACCGATGTTCAAGACCAATATCATGACCGAGCCAGCCGGTCCATTCTGCGGCCCCATGGTCTGCTCTATGCGCCCCATGACGCCGGAAAACGCCAAAAAGGCGTATGACATCACCGTCAAAATGCCGAATGTCCACGGCGCGCCCGTCCACATGGGCGATGCCGCCGAGGTCGGCGTTGCCGATGTGATGAAGCCTGACTACGGCGAGGCGGTTGATTTCTACGAGGGTGAGATTCCCGTGTTCTGGCCCTGCGGCGTGACGCCGCAGGCGGTGGTCGAAAATGCGAAGCCACCCATTGCTATCACCCATGCCCCGGGCCACATGTTCATCACGGATGTCATCAATTCCGAACTGAACGACTTTCTGGAAGCTAAAAAGAACCGCTGAATTCTCTCTTTTCCCATCAACGCGGCACCGGATCTTGACATCCTCGCGCTTCTGATTCTTGCCATGTCGGAGGTTGGGGCGCATACAGGCAACCGCAAAATCTTCCTCGCCGCAGTTCAGGGTGGAAATACGGTAATTCTCTCTCGGCACAAGCCTCCCGTCCGCGTCCAGCGTGGGCTTCATGGTGAACTCGTCGTGCGCAAAGGTCAAATATTTTTCAGCGTCGCCGTAGTTGGCGTTTTTAGAGCTGATATGTTTGAACGTTGCCAGCGGCTTCACCTACCTTTTCCAAAGCCTCAAATTTCAAAGCTGCGAGATTGGAAGCCGCCGCCCGTACCTCTACCGCAAGTTGAGGATAGGGATTGTGCCAGTCATTGATGGCACGGGCGATCTGGTTGAGGTTGCTGCCGATCCTGCCGTATTCGGCGGTCAGCTTCCCGATGGTGGACAGCAGCTCGTCATTCACCGGGGAAACGGTGACGACGGGGCGGATGGTAGCGCCCCGGATGGCGCGGCGGATAAACTCGGACTGACTGATGCCGTAGGGCGCAAGGCGGGCAGCAACGTCCGCGTATTCTTCCTCGGTCATGCGGGTCTTGACAACACGGCTGCGGTGCGGCGTGTCATACCTTTTGCGTGGCATTGGCTTCATCTCCTTGTATTATAGAGTAGTAGTTATTAGAGCCCCTCTCCAAGGGCTGTGCTACACTGTAAGGGATGCTGTGGATTGGTCATCAGCTCCTACCGCAAGACGGTTCGTGAAAGACTCCAACCACGGCCCTTTAACTGCTCTCCCTCCAACGGCAGGGTTCCAAAGCCTGCACGGTGCAGGGGAATACGGACTTCTTCAAGGTAGCGAAACTGACGGCTTGTGTTTTGGGTGTCCATGTGAGCGATCCTCCTGTTGTAAAAAAAATAAGGTCGGAGAGGTCTTCTCCGGCCTGCCGTTTCAGACGCTGCAGCCAGCGCCCTTTTAGAAATTGAAAAAGGGCGCCGCTTTTTTCGGCCCGCCAAAGCCGACAAAACGACGCCCAAATATTTGTGATTCTTTTTCTGCGATGATGCCGCTTTTTTCGAGAGAAAAGTCCTCTCTAAAAGGGCGCTGGAGGTTGGAAACTGTCCAGGACATGAGATCCTCCAGTTCAAATCCGGTCAGTTGCTCCGAAAACTCCATAAAAATCTATGGTTTAAAAGAAGAAATCCGGGCTCGAAAAAGCCCGGAAACGGTTGATGCGCCTGGTTTTGCGCCAGACGCATCTATACCGGTAATTCTTTATGGAGGTGACACCCGGATTTGAATCGCTGCAGGGCAATTTTGCGTCGTGTTGACTGATGCCCGGAAGCGTTGGAAATACAGGGCTTGCAGGAAATCATGCTGTTAGATGCTGCCGGACTGTATCATCGGATTTTGAAGTTATAAGGCTAAAAATAAGGCTAAATTTTGTGGCCGCGCGGAATGTACCTGTGCCTTTAGCTTAGAAAACGCGGTGGACGGATGACTCACCCTTACCGAAAAGCCGTGGATGCTTTTGCGTTATACCCATTCATACCGAGGAAGAACCTCCAATCCCTTGTGCTACAAGGAATTGGAGGTCCTTCTTGTGATAGTGCGTTTTAGTATATGCCGGGATATTTTGCACAGATGTCGGAAAGCCGAGCAAAACACTTGCTGACAGAGACGGTTTTCTTCAAATTGAATGATTTTTCAACGTATGCTAAAATATCTGTAACCTTTCTGCGTTTTTTGCGAGTAGATAGATGATGGATATTTTCCTTAAAGGAAAGGAGCAAGGTATGAACGATGATAAAATAGTCGATCTATATTGGATAAGGTCGGAAGACGCCATTACCGAGACATCAATCAAATATGGGAAATATTGTTACGGCATTGCCTACAACATTCTCGCGGATGCAGAGGATGCAGAGGAGAGTGTCAACGATACATACTTTGACGCATGGAATACTATGCCTCCGCACCGCCCGTCCGCGTTATCTGCGTTTTTGGGAAAACTGACCCGCCGCATCTCTATCGACCGGTGGAGAAAGCGTAGCGCAGCAAAGCGAGGCGGTGAGCTCGCCGCTGCTTTGGATGAGCTAAACGAATGCGTTCCCTCCCATGAAAACGTTGAACAGGATGTCCTTGCCGCTGATCTGGAAAAGAGGATCAACACATTTGTCAACGATCTACCCACCGCAGAGCGGCGTGTGTTTCTCTGCCGGTACTGGTATCTGGATTCTATTTCCGCGATATGCGAGCAGTTTGGCTATTCTCAAAGTAAAGTAAAGGTCATGCTTCATCGGACTCGTAAGGCGCTGCATAATTGTCTGGTAAGTGAGGAGTATGTGTTATGAACAGCAATCAACTGATAGATGCCATCGGCGCGGTGAATGATGCCGCTGTATTGGACGCAAAAGCTTTTCACTATAGGGGAGATGCTGCTGCTGCGAGACCGCAATTCAGAAAAATGACAGTTGGTGTTGCCGCTGTGCTGGCCGTCCTTCTGTGTATTGTCGCCGTCGCCTTTGCCGTGGATCAGGAGTTCCGTGCAGCAGTCCTGTCCTTCTTTCATATCTCCGCAGAGGATCATGTGGAACGCGTTCCGGTAGAGGATCAACCCCTCACAGGCGATGACGCGGCTGGGAAAAATATCACCGTCACAAGAGTGCGTGTTCCCAACAACGGTCACGCCGCAAATGGGTTATTTGCGATCTGCTCCGATGAGATCGAGTACAAACAAGGGAGTCACTACGATTTGTATAAGCAGGAGGGCGGTGAGCTGGTCAAACTCGAGCTGCAAAGCACCCGCAGAGACTTTTCGTACAACGGAACGGCTTACGGTGTATATCTGGAGTGGGCGGAGGATAAAGAGGGGCGCTGTGCTCTCGGCTATGTGGAGCTTTCCGACAGCGTGACGGGTCAATATGCGGTGCTGCAATTTGTACCCGGCACGGGCGAAAAGCTACTCCTGCTTCTGGATGGTAAATATCCCGTTATCATCGACCTGTATGAGGATGGCGTGCAGGAGCTGATTCCCGCCGCAGTAATGGATGAACTGCCGTTCCTCAAAGCTGTTCATATAACGCGTGATGGTAAATACCTCCTTTTGAATGCAGGAAGGTATTACTGTGCAGCGATCGGTACGGAACCGCTCACCTGCCTTGATGAACTGTGCGGTGCGGCACTGACTGGGTGCAGCTACATCGGTGAAGGCATCTTTTCCTGCCATTCGCTGACCGGCGGCGCGGTGGATGAGGCAGACCTTGCGGCGTATGTACGTGGAGAGACACCTGCATCGCCGATAGACTTCGGCATGATTACAACGTGGAACGTTGACGTCCAGCGGCAGGCGGCCGGCGTCGTTGGCAGCACGGCGGCCACGGCGTTCACAAACCCTGATGTCCTCTGGCATGGCACCGAACGAACGGAGCCATTTTCACCCGGACTGGTATATGTGCCGCACGATGAAGGTGCATATATGCTGGAGGTGGACGGAGAACGCCATATCTATGTCGTTGATCTGCGAAGCGGAGAGCGGAATATGATAGAGGGAGCTTTGTGGCCCGATGTAGACTGGCCATATGCGGAACTTGTGGGCAGCCCGGAGGGCGATAAGCTTGCACTTATCCAGCGGGACGCTACCAATGGCAGCCTGTGCCACCTGTCCGTCATAGATTTCAAAAAGATGCGGCTCTTCGCAATAGAACGCGATACGAAAGAAGTCGGAAATGAGCATTATGCGGACTGGTTTGATAACGACACCATCATGGTGGACAACAATGTAACCGATGAGACGGGGCACAACACCGGCGACAGCTGGTATTATCTATACAGGATCTATTAGTGGATAGAAAGGAGGGTGTAGAGAAGTTCCCTAATGCTGCGGGAAATTTTTCTCGCGGCATTTTCCACCTGTACGCCGCTTTGCCGCTGTGCTATAATGTGCCTGTACTTAAGGCATCAAGCATTTAGGTCGGAGCAGAGCAGGCACGGGTGGAAGGCTATCAACAGCTTTTCGCTCTGATTAAGAACCCGAAGCATGTCAAAATGCGCCTCCCGAAAAACGGGCGGCCATCAGAATTGAACAATACTGCAAACGCAGGAAGGATCGTATGAAGCCGAAACGGCAGGAAGATTCTTCCTGCGTTTTTGCTTGTCATTTTTGTCGCGGCACTTGCCATCGCCGCGATACCGCAGGAAAAGAAAGAGCGCCGAAATCACTTCGGCGCAGATCAGGAAAAAGAAGTTTTGTAAAAGCCGTCAGGACGATACGGCAGGAAAATCGTCAAGGGAGAGGCAAGCTCCCGCCCTGTATGCCGCAGTCAGAGTGCGGCGCCGGTCATACGGGGTATCGCATATTCTCAGACCCGTCGCCGGGCGGATCACAGGACACCGGCGGAGTCTTCCGCAGCCGAGTTCAGCGGTCTGGTGTCCGCCACCGCTCCACGGGAGCAGGGCATATTTGCCCCATGTAGCAGCGTACTGACCTGGCACAAGTAAAGAGAGACAGACACACAGGCGAACCTCAAAAAGCACGCAGCACCAAGGCTTTCCGCCTGCGGCAGTCTAACAGTTCTGCGGAGATACGCCGGAAATGGCTCTCCTTGCCAACGGGTAAAGTGCGCCCATCTGAACACGACTACGATTGCAAGGAGCTTTTTTGATATGACCACAAAAGGTATTTACCATACCCTCGTTACCCAGTTGGACAAGCTGGCTCGCCACAACCGTCAGGGCAGCTTTCGCACGAAGTATCGCTACTATGAGGCGGTCAAGCGATTCTGCGCCTACCTCGCCGCCCACTACCACCTGCAAAAGCTGGAGAACATCAGCGGCAAGCATCTGGTGAGCTACGTCCTCTATTTGCAGGCGCAGGGCAAGTCCGCCAGCACCATCAAGACCGACCTCTCCGCCATCCGCTTTTTCCACGACAAGATGTCCTGCCCCAAATACACGCTGCCGGATAACGGCGCATTAGGCGTCGCGCTGGAACGCCGCCGATTCGGACAGCAGGATCGCACATGGACAAATTCGGAGTTCGGCAAGCTGATCGGCCGCGCCATGGCGGAGGAGCGGGAGGACTACATTCTCGCCCTGTATCTGGCCCGCTATGCCGGTCTGCGTATTCATGAGTGCTTCCGCATGGACACCGCCGCGGTGGAACGCGCACTGCGCGAAAACGCCCTCACCGTAAAGGGCAAGGGCGGCAAAACCCGTATCGTTCCCATCGAGGATGACCGTATCACGATGATGCTGCAAAGGCTGCTGGAGAAAACGGAACGCGGACACAAGCTGCTGGTGCCGGACGGCGTTCCCACCGACCGGGTCATCAACGGTATGCAGCAGTTCATCCTCCGCCACCGTGACGCCATCTGTGACCCTACCGCACCGGACAGGCGCATTACCTTCCATGGGCTGCGACATACCTACGCCGCCGAAAAGTACACATCCCTCGTCAGCGGCGGCATGACGCCTTTGGACGCCCATTTTACCGTGTCCCGCCTGCTGGGACACGAGCGACCTGATGTGACGAACATCTATCTGGCGTCCGTGAAGGGAGGGACTGCCCGTGGAGAATAAGTACCGTGATCTAAACGACCTTCCCATGACACTGCGGGTGGAGGACTTAATGCCTATCCTCGGCATTGGACGCAACACTGCCTACGAACTGATCCGCAGCGGACAGATACGAAGCGTCCGTGTCGGAAGGCAGATTCGTATTCCAAGAGAGGCTTTGCTGGAGTTTCTACGGAAGTAAACCTCTTCGTCACAGAAATAAAACTTGCACAACAGCCGCGCGGGATATATCATGGAGGTGGTACATTCCGCGCGGCGGAAAGGAGCGTATATGCCGCGTACAAAAACAGGAAAAGGAGCCGGCGGCGCCGGTTCTATCAGAAAAATCACAACAACAAGGAACGGAAAAACCTACACCTACTGGCAAGGCCGCTACACAGAGGGCTTCGACCCCGGCACAGGCAAGCAGATCCAGCGCAGCATCACTGGAAAGACGCAGAAGGAAGTGGCGCAGAAGCTGAAGCAGGTAACTTTGGATATCGACAACGGTGTGTATCATGCGCCGTGCAAGCTGACATTGGCACAATGGCTGGAGATATGGTCAAAGACCTACTTGGGCGGCGTGAAGCCCAGAACGGCACACATCTACAAATCTGATATCAGGCTGCACATTCTGCCAGCGTTGGGTGCGGTGCGGTTGGAGACATTGAACGCACCGATGATACAGGCCTTTTACAACGCGATGGGAGAGCCGTCCGAGCAGAATCCGGAGGGCCTTTCCGCGAAAACGGTGAAGAATGTCCATGGCGTTCTCCACAAAGCGCTTCAACAAGCGGTGCTGATCGGCTATCTGCGATACAACCCTGCCGATGCCTGTATCCTGCCGCGGATAGAGCGCAAGAAGATCAAGCCCTTTGACGATGCGCAGATCACCGCGTTTCTGACCGCTATACAGGGAAGCCGCTTTGAAACGCTGTTTATCCTGACGCTGTTCACCGGTATGCGGGAGGGCGAGGTATTGGGCCTGACGTGGGACTGCATCGACTTTCATACAGGTATCATCTCTGTGGAAAAGCAAATGCAGCTGCATCAAGACAAGGGGAGCAAGGGCTATGAGCTTGTTTCTCCAAAGAATGGCCGAAGCCGTACCATCGCCGCGGCACAGACGGTCCTTGCCCGGTTGCAGCAGCAGCGCCGATGGCAAATGCAGCAAAAACTTCTGTTGGGCAGCGACTGGCAAAATCCGGAAGGGTTGGTCTTTACCAACGAGTTCGGTACACACCTGACAAAGCCGACAGTCTACCGCGAGTACAAGCGCATCGTTGCAGCCATTGGTTGCCCCAACGCCCGTTTCCATGACCTGCGTCACTCCTACGCTGTCGCCGCGATCCGCGCCGGAGATGACATCAAGACCGTGCAGGGCAATCTGGGTCACGCCACAGCGGCCTTTACGCTGGACGTATACGGCCATGTGACCGACCAAATGAAGCGCGAAAGTGCCGACCGCATGGAGCGTTTTATCCGCACAGTTTCCGTCGGTTGACCCCATAAGGCTAAAAATAAGGCTAAAACCTGCTTTCGGGCATAAGAAAACTCCCGAAACACCTGTGTTTCGGGAGCTTTGTCTGGAGGTGACACCCGGATTTGAACCGGGGAATGAGGGTTTTGCAGACCCTTGCCTTACCACTTGGCTATGTCACCGTGTCAGCGAAAGTCATTATACTATATGCCGCCGGTCCTTGTCAAGAGTGAAATGCCCGTTGAAACGGGATTTCTTTCATTGCTTTTTGTGTTACTTCACGGTTGTCTTTGCTGCAGCCTCAGAAAAAAATGTAAAAAGAAATAGAACAAATGTTGCAATGCACGAAAGGGTGTGATATAATAGAGCCGGAAGAACAGCGGACGCGGCGCACATACAAAAAACGGACCTGCGCCGACACGGGGCGCATGAAAGGGGCATGGCTATGGCGAAGATGACCAGAATGCAGCAGAAGATCTACGACTACATCGCCCAGGCACTGCGGGAGCAGGGGTATCCCCCCTCGGTGCGGGAGATCGGCGAGGCGGTGGGACTGAAATCGCCGTCCACGGTGCATTTCCACCTGAAGCATATGGAGGAGCTGGGCGTGCTGACCAAGGGGGCCGGCAAGGGCCGGGCTCTGACGCTGGCGCAGCCCATGCAGGGGGAAATGCCTGACGGCGCGCCGGTACAGGCCGTGCCCGTGCAGGAGGAGGCGGCACCGGCGGCGGACCGCATCCCCGTGGTGGGCAGCGTGGCCGCGGGCAGCCCCATATTGGCGGAGGAGTGCATTGAGGACTATCTGACCTTCGACACCGGCGGACGCGAGGGGGAGTACTTTGCCCTGCGGGTGCGGGGCGAGTCCATGCTGAACGCGGGCATCCTGCCGGACGACCTGGTGGTGGTGCACCGCCAGCCCACGGCACACAACGGCGAGATCGTGGTGGCGCTGCTGGGGGACGAGGCCACGGTGAAGCGGCTGAGCCGCCGGAACGGCGAGGTGTGGCTGCTGCCGGAGAACGAGAACTACCGGCCCATCGACGGCCGCGAGGCCACGCTGCTGGGCAAGGTCACCGCCGTGGTGCGGGAGTATAACTGAACACCAAAAGCGACGGCGCTGCCGTCTCTTTTGGGCGTCAGGGGGTGTTTTGTACGATTTCCATTACCGGTAACAGAAAAAATATGTAAAATTTCCATAAAATGGCTGGACAAACGATGTGACTGTGCTATAATCTGACTATCCGCAGAGGTACCTCTGCATTAACGTTTTAACTGACATTAAAACGAGGGGGACTGCGGAAATATGACCTGAAAAGGGGTAGAGGACATGAAAAAGTGGGTAGCAACTGTTTTAGCGCTGGTCATGGCGCTGAGCGTCACCACGATGGCGTGGGCGGAGGGAAACTGGACAGGCTCCGGTACGGAGGCTGACCCGTATGTGATCACGACCGAGGCGGGGCTGAATAAGCTGGCCACGGACGTGAACAACGGTACAGTGTACAGCGACACTTATTTTAAGCTGGGCGCGAGCATCACTGTGACGGACTGGACGCCCATCGGACAGAAGGGCAGCGACAACAAGTTTGCCGGTACCTTTGACGGCAACGGCCAGACGGTGACTATCAATGGCATCAATAGTGGTCTCGGTTCCGCTTTCGACGGCTACGCCGGTTTCTTCGGCGCGGTTAAGGGCGCGACTATCAAGAACCTGACGGTGGCCGGCACTATCAGCGGGTCTGATGTTGCGGGTGTGGTCGCACGATTGGACGGTGCAAGCAAAGTTATCAACTGCATCAATAAAGCGAATGTAACAGGTACCAGCAAGGCAGCGGGTATTACCGTTAAAATTGATGGCACCAATGTGGTCATTGATGACTGTACGAACGATGGCGAGATTAAAAGCAATACAGTAAACGGGGCTGCCGGTATTGTGGTATATGCCCAGGGGGCGAATTTTACCATTAACGGCTGTACGAACAAAGGGAACATCAGCGGCCCATTTGTTGGAGGTGTTGTGTTCAATGTCAGTGACAGCGGCAGTGGTATCGTCAAAAACTGCGTGAATAATGGTTCGGTCCATTCGACAAATCCGGGACAGAATATTATGACCGCGGGTATTGTGTCGGTGAACTCGAAAGGGCATGAACTGAAGATTGTGAATTGCAGCAATACGGGCGTGATTGAGGGTGAGAACTGCTCTGCTATTTGCTACAGTGAGTATACTAATGATGCGTCCGCGCCGAATACCAACAGCGGTGAGATCGCTGCGTCCAAGAGCCGCAGTATTTCCGAAAGTGAGGCAACGCTTGATGGTGGGAACTGTGCGCTTAACCTGATGGTGTATCCGTACGCGGCGCTGAAGATCTCCAGCGGCAGCTACACCGGCAGCATCGAGAACAAGGGCAGCCTGACCGTGGACGGCGGGACGTTTGATGCCAACAAGAATTTCATAAACCACAATAAGTTGGTCATCAATAGCGGAACCTTCGAACGCAGCGTCAGAACGGAGAACGGCAAAACTACGATCAACGGCGGTGAACTTAAAACAGATGTGACCGCTGAGGGAGGGAAGCTGACGATAGCCGGTGGTGCTTTCGGTGGTGAAGTACATGCAAAAGCCGGCGGCAAGGTGGAAATCAAGGGTGGCAAGTTCACCTTTAACACGACTACGAATGAAGTGATCGATATTCAAGGGGATACCAGTGCAGTCACGATCTCCAACGGTGAATTTGCACAGGTGAGTGCCGCTCGCTTCTGCCCCCACAACGAAAATCAGCTTACAGTTACAGGTGGTATCTTTACCTCTGAGGAAATGGTAACGAAGTTGATGGGCGATGCCGTCAACGGCCCGTGTGCTACCGTGGTGGATGGCCAGAATACCATGTACGCAGTGGGCAGCGCGGCGATCGCGTCCGCGGTCAACAGTGACAAGAAGGTGACTGTAACCAAGGGCGGCGAAATCACCGGCATTAACGCGAATGTCAAGATCACCGTTGCCGATGGTGTGGATGATGTGACGGTCAACGGGAAAAAGGTGTCGTCCGGCGAGTACACCGTACCGGAGGAGCAGAAGCCGTCCAACAACTACTACTATTATTCTCCCTCCACCACTACTACCGATACCACTAAGGGGTCTCCCAAGACCTTTGACGCGGGTGTGGGCATCTACGCCGTGACGGCGGTGCTGTCCGTGACCGGCATGGCGTGGACCGCTAAAAAGCGCGAGAACTGAGTTTCTCCCGCGGCGGTCCTATCCCACCGACGCATAAGAATAAAGGAGAAAGACCGGCGAGAGCCGGTCTTTCTTTTTTTTGGGGGGGTGATGCTGGGGGCTGTCAGATGACGTGGTATTCCTTCAGGAGCTTTTCGATATCGGTGTTTTCGATCTTGCCCAGCAGCTTCTTGACGGCCAGCTTTTCCATCAGGCCCAGTTCCATGTCGGTAGCCTTCTTGCCGTCCCGCAGCTTCACGGTGGCGTTCAGCAGGTCGCGGACGTCATAGACGCTGCCCCAGACCTCGGGCACGCCGCGGTCCACGTTCAGCAGGGTGTAGACGGCCTCCATGCCGGTCCGCATGGAATACTCGGTGGTGAAGATGGTGTCGCGGGGCGTCTCGGCAAACTGACCGAGGAAGGCGAAGTTCACGCTGCCGTCGGGCACCACATTGGGCCGGTCGCCGTAGGCGCGGGGCATGAAGAACGCATCGATATAGGGCATCATCACGGGTACGGTGTTGGCGCTGTTGGACGCCAGATCCTCGATCTGATCCTCGGGCACGCCGATGTGGTACAGCCACTCCATGCAGATCTCCTTGCCGGTGCACGCCCGCATGGGCTTTTTCACATAGTCGCCGGGCTTGTCGGTGAACAGGGAATAGACCCACACCAGGCAGTGGTCCTTGGGCTGGTCGCGGAACTGGGGCTGGCGGTTGATGGTCCAGCTCATCAGCCAGGAGGAGTCCTTGACGGTGACGATGCCGCCGGTGACCACATGGCCGGTGAAGGGGTCGCGCTTGCAGATGTTCTTGATATAGGGGATGATCTTCTGGTCCAAAGTCTCCACGGTGGCGCTCATCCAGTTGGTCTGCTCGGGGTCATGGCAGAACTTGTCGGGATGGCCAAAGGCAGGGTCCTGTGCGGCGATCTTGCGCCACATATCCCAGCCGCCGCCGGGCTTCAGCTCGGTGTTGTAGGCGGCGGGCTTATCCTGACTGCCCATGGAGGAGTTCTCCACGCAGCCGCCGTTGGTGATGAACACCAGATCGTTCTCCGTCAGGTCGATGGCGCCGGGCTCGTTGTTCTCGATGACATCGATGCGCTTGGCCAGCTTGTGGGCGGGATCGGAGCAGTCGAACTCCACGTTGGTGACCTGCACGCCGTAATGGAACCGGACGTTGTGGCTCTCCAGATACTTCACCATGGGCAGGATCATGGACTCGTACTGGTTGTACTTGGTGAAGCGCAGGGCGGTGAAGTCGGGCAGGCCGCCGATGTGGTGGATATAGCGCTGGATATACAGCTTCATCTCCAGCGCACTGTGCCAGTTCTCAAAGGCGAACATGGTGCGCCAGTACAGCCAGAAATTGGAGTTCAGCACCTCGTCATCGAAGAAGTCGGTGATCTTCTTGTCCTGCAGGTCCTCGTTGGGGGTGAAGAACAGCTTCATGATCTCCATGGCGCCCTTGTCGGAGATGTCAAACTTGCCGTCGGTATGGGCGTCCTGGCCGCGGTCAACGGTGGCGCGGCACAGGGAGTAGTTGGGGTCCTCCTTGTTGAGCCAGTAGTACTCGTCCAGAACGCTGACACCCTCCGTTTCGATGGAGGGGATGGAACGGAACAGGTCCCACATGACCTCGAAATGGTTGTCCATCTCGCGGCCGCCGCGCATGACGTAGCCCAGGTTCTCGAACTTATAGCCGTCGCAGGCGCCGCCGGGGAGATTGCCCTTTTCCAGAATGTGGATGTGCTCGCCCTTCATCTGGCCGTCGCGGACCAGATAGCAGGCGGCGGTCAGGGCCGCCAGACCGCTGCCCACGATATAGGCGGATTTGTTGTCCACGCCCTCGGGCTTTTTGGGACGGGCAAAGGCTTCATAGTTACCGCTGGAATAATACATAAATAAACTCCTTTCAAGTATCCACTGTATGTTTTCCTTTGATGATGAAAGCATACATCCGAATGAATATTTGTTCAATAAGCAGAAAAACCCCGGTGATAAGTTTTTTATCACCGGGGCGGCAGGTGTTCAGTTTTTTATCATTTGGCCTCGTTTGATAAGGGCCTGTCGGTACGCAGACGCGCCAGCGCGGCGTCGACGCTGCCGTGGATGACCTGGTCCAGCTGTTCCACGATCAGGTGGGGATCGCCCTTCATGTCGGATCTGATCCAGTCCAGCATCAGGCCTACGAACATATACTTGTACAGCGTGGCGATGAAGGCCTTGTCCTCCGGCCGGACGGACATTCCCCGGGCCTGCTCCTCCACCACGCCCTCCAGCAGGTCGTAGGTCAGCTTGTAGAGATAGTTCTCCACCTGCTCCCGGCTGACGGAGCGATAGACGTTCAGAATGAAGGGCTTATTCTCCTGCACGGCCTCGAAGATCTGCAAAAGGCCCTGCTGCCACGTCTCGTAGGTCTTTTTGCCCGCCAGAGCGCGGCTGGCGTCCTCCTGACAGCTCCACTCCACCAGATCATAGATGTCCTTGAAGTGATAGTAAAACGTCATGCGGTTGATGCCGCAGTCGTCGGTGATGTCGCTGACGGTGATCTTATGCAGGGGCTTTTCCAGCAGCAGCTTTTTCAGCGACGCTTCCAGCGCCCGCTTGGTGACTTGTGACATGGCATACGCTCCTTTTATGCGTCCAGCCGGACGGACCAGCTGCCCAGGGGGGAGAGGGGAGCCGTCTCCGTGGGGGACAGACCCTGCACCACACCCTCGGTGGTGACAACGGATACGGACTTAAAGCAGATGGGGGCGAAGGGGGCGGTGTCCAGCAGCTGCTGCCACAGGGCCACCAGGTTCGCGTTAGCGCCATTGGATCGATAGGCCTGCAGCAGCCGGTCGGTAGTCTCATCGGACCAGCCGCCGTAGTTGAGGCTGCCCTCGGTGGACAACAGGGCCGTCAGGTCCCAGTCGGCGGTCAGGCGGCATTCACCGTAATAGAGATCAAAGTCACCGCTTTCCAGCCGGGCGAGGAACGTGTCCCAGGGGACAGCCTCCACGGTGACGGTCAGGCGTGCGGTATTGAGGTACATGGCGATCTCCTGGGCGGCGGAGACCTTGAAGCTGCTCTCCTCGTTGACCAGAAGCGTCAGCGTCAGGGGTGTCTCATCCTCCGCCTGTTCGCCAAGGGCGGCGTTCAGCAGGCGGTTATAGGCCGCGGTGTCGTAAGGCGTTTCCAGCGCGGTATCGTAGCCTGCGTAGGCGGGGGAGGCAGGCAGCTGGGCCGCCGTGCCCTGCCCCAGCAGGCAGGAGGACACCAGCGTTTCGCGGTCGATGCCGGCGCTGAGGGCCCGGCGCAGGGCCGGGTCGGACAGAGCCTCCCGCCGGGTGTTCATGCCCAGGAACTGCATAACGGGGGTGGCCGCTTCAGCGTAGTCGCCGGCGCCGGAGACACCGGTGCTGTTGCTGCCGGTGAGATCCAGCGTCAGCAGCTGCACCTCACGGGAAGTGAAGGCGTACAGGGCGGAGTCCTGGTCCTTGCAGTGCTGTAGGCGGATGGTGGACAGCGGCAGAACGCTGCTGTCCTGCCACCAGCGGTTGTTGGCCGTCAGGTAGGCGCCCGTGTCATCCTTGGCAAACAGATAGGGGCCGCTACCCGTGGGGGCGGTGCGGTTCTCGGTGCCTGCTTTGATGATGGGGATGTCCAGGCGGCTGGGCAGTGTGGCCAGAGGGGCGGACAGGGCGACGACCACTGCGTCCTCCCGGACGTACACAGAGGTCACGTCCCGCAGCCGGGCGGCATAGCGCTCAGAGGTGCGGGCGCGCTCCAACGTGGCGGCCACGTCGGCCGCCGTGACGGCGGAGCCGTCAGAGAAGGCCGCGTCGGCCTTGATGCGGATGGTCCAGGTGCGCTGGGCGGCATCATATGTCCAGCTGTCCGCCAGGACAGCCTGGGGCCGGAACTGCTCGTCCAGGGCGAACAGCCCCTGGTACATGAGGGACTCTACGGTCTGCTGCATAGTGTCCGTGGTGCGGACGGGGTCCAGGGTGCCGCCGGCGATATAGGGCAGGGTAAAGGTGGTCAGCGGCTCTGGCTCCGGTTCCTCGTTTTCATTCTGGTAGAAGTCGGACAGCTCTCCCAGGGGATCCTCGGTGACCTCCCAGTCGGCGCAGCCGGCGGCCAGCAGCATGGTCAGCGCCAGCAGCAGGCACAGCAGTGCACGTTTCATAGCATATCCTCCCGCAGAGCGATCAGCGCGGCCTGCTCACCCCGGCGCAGGCCCATCTTCCGGTGGCTCCAGTACAGGTCCGGGCGGCAGGCGGTGCAGTGATCGCAGATGTCGATGCGCGTAACGCCTTCGCGGCGCAGCCACAGGGCGTTGACGGCTTTCAGGTCGATGTGCCACTTGCTGCCGTTCCATGCCATGAACGGCTCCACCGCCACACCCAGTGCGGCCCGCAGGGCCTCCGGCACGTCGCCGTCCGTCTCGAAGCAGCACGGCCCGATGGCTGGCCCGATGGCGGCGCGGAGGTCCGCCGGGTCGCAGCCGTAATCCTCGGTCATGACCCGCACCGTCTCCGCGGCGATGCCGGCGGCGGTGCCCCGCCAGCCGGCGTGGGCGGCGCCGACGACCCGGCGCACCGGGTCGTGGAGCAGCAGTACGTTGCAGTCGGCGGAGAACACGATCAGGGGGATGCCCGGTACGTCCGTCACCAGGGCGTCGGCGCTGTCGTAGTCCTGCGGCTGCCACAGACCCTTGCCGCAGTCCACCGCCGTGACGCGGCGCACATCGCTGCGGTGCACCTGACGGCTGAGCACCGCCCGCTGCACATCCGTGTCCAGCGCGGTGCACAGGCGGCGGAAGTTCTCCTGTACATTGGCCAGGTCATCGCCCCGGCGGTCGTCCAGGTTCAGACTGTCCCAGGGCGCGGGAGAGACACCGCCCTTTCGGGTGGAAAAGCCGTGGGTGATGGCGCCGTTTTCCAACACATCAGAGGCCAGATAGACCAGGTCGTTTTTTGTGTGGATGTGGAACATAGTGTCTCCTTCCGGAGGGGAACGGGGCGTCGGGGACGCCGCCCCCTGCATAAGATGGGACGGGCGGCGGCTGAAGCCGCCGCCCGTCATTTTACAATGCCTCGCAGAGTTTGCGTCCGCAGACGCAAATAAAATCAAATCCATTTTCGGCGGCGGCGTGTACGTCGCCGAAAATTCTTCTCGGCCTGCAAACGTGCGCGTGCGCGACTTTGACGCGCACGTCGTGCGCTGCAGCAGGCCGTAGCCTATTCAAACGGCAGCCCAGCGAAGCGGGTGCCGTTTGAAATTACTTTAGGAGTGGTATTCTTTACAGGTGCACTTCTTCCATTTCAGCCCGCTGCCGCAGGCACTTTGGCGGCCCAAATCTTTGATTTGGCTGGCGCCATGCGACCGTAGGCAGCGTACAGGGGAGAAGCATAGGCCGAAATCAGGAGTGGTACTCCTTGCAGGTGCACTTCTTCCACTTCAGCCCGCTGCCGCAGGGGCACAGGTCGTTGCGGCCGACCTTGACCACCTTGGTGGGGCGCTTCTTCACGGTGCCGTCGCCGCCCACGTTCTCGGTCATGCCGCTGGCCACGCGCTCGCGCTTGACTTCCTCGTTCTGGCGCAGGCGGACGGAGTACAGACGGCGCACCGTCTCCTCCTTCATGGCGTCGATCATCTCCTCGAACATCTCCAGGGACTCCTTCTTGTAGGCGTCCACCGGGTTGGTCTGGGCGTAGGCCCGCAGACGGATACCCTGGCGCAGGTCCTGCATGGCGTCGATATGGTCCATCCAGTATTCGTCCACCACCCGCAGCAGCACCACACGCTCCAGCTCACGCATGACGGGCGGTGTGATCTCCTGCTCCTTTTTCTCGTAGAAGTCGGCGGCGGCCTTGGTGAACATATCGATGAAATCGTCCTCGGTAAGGGTGGGGAGCTGGCTCTCGTCGATCTTTACGGTGTACTTGGTGAAGTACACGCCCTCCAAGCCGCGGAGAAGCTCCTTGCACTGGACCATGTCCAGGTGCTCCTGGCCCATGAAGGCGCTGCGGACCTGGTGGCCGATGGCGCTCTCCATCATGCCCATGATGATGCCCTTGACATCCATGCCGTCCAGCACCTGCTTGCGCTGGCCGTAGATGATCTCGCGCTGCTTGTTCATCACGTCGTCGTACTCCAGCACGGACTTACGGGCCTGGAAGTTGCGGCTTTCCACCGTGGTCTGGGCCTGCTCGATGGCGCGGGAGAGCATCTTGTTCTCGATGGGGGTGTCCTCGTCGATGTTCATGCGCTCCATCATGCCGGTGACGCGGTCGCCGCCGAACAGGCGCATGAGGTCGTCCTCCAGGGAGATGTAGAAGCGGGTCTCACCGGGATCGCCCTGACGGCCGGCACGGCCGCGGAGCTGGTTGTCGATACGGCGGGAGTCATGGCGCTCGGTGCCGATGATGAACAGGCCGCCGGCGGCGCGGACCTTGTCGGCCTCGCCGGCGATCTCCGCCTTGTGCTGGGCCAGCTTCTCGGCGAACAGCCTGCGGGCATCCAGGATCTCCTGGTTATCCGTTTCGGCGTAGCCGGTGGCCTCGGCGATGAGCTCGTCGGTGAGCCCGGCCTTGCGGAGGTCGTTCTTGGCCATGTACTCGGCGTTGCCGCCCAGCATGATATCGGTACCACGACCGGCCATGTTGGTGGCCACGGTGACGGCGCCGAACTGGCCCGCCTGGGCCACGATCTCAGCCTCGCGCTCATGGTTTTTGGCGTTCAGCAGGTTATGCTTGATGCCCTCGCGGGTCAGCATCTTGCCCAGCAGCTCATTCTTCTCGATGGACACGGTGCCCACCAGCACCGGCTGGCCCTTGGCGTGGCACGCCTTTACCTGCTGGATGACGGCGCGGTACTTGCCGTTCTCGGTCTTGTACACGCTGTCCTCGTTGTCGATACGGGCGATGGGGCGGTTGGTGGGGATCTCGATGATGTCCAGCGCGTAAATGGTGGCGAATTCCTCCTCCTCCGTCAGCGCCGTACCGGTCATGCCGGACAGCTTGCGGTAGAGGCGGAAGTAATTTTGGAACGTGATGGTGGCAAGCGTCTTGCTCTCGCGCTGGACGGACAGGTGCTCCTTGGCCTCGATGGCCTGGTGCAGTCCCTCGGAGTACCGGCGGCCGAACATCAGGCGGCCGGTGAACTCGTCCACGATGACCACCTCGCCATCCTTGACCAC